>JGI24006J15134_10001802_pt1 | contig 12063 bp, 13 predicted proteins | sample LinPmetageLP53_FD_15134 | JGI IMG/M metagenome (IMG submission 15134) | reverse complement strand
ACCGCCTTCGTCAGCAAGAGCAATCCCATTGTCTATGACTTGATTTACACCAGTACCTTTATACAAAAACGTAGAAAACACATCGTCAACGTAAACGGGGTCAGCCGTAGCACCAGAGGCCGCAAGTAGTTTGAGCGCAGAGCTACTCATTAACCCATCGCCTGACCGGCAGTAAAGCCGTAGTAAGTGGTGCCGCCATCAATCGTAAAGAACACAAACACATCAACATTATTATTGCCGGTACTTAGCGTGGGGGCAGTTGCCGCCGCCCAATCAACACTATTCGGCCATGTAATAACTCTTGCTGTGCTGTCTTGAATAACTTTTAAAACAAATAGTGATGATCGACCTGATGCGGCAGGGTTACTAAAAGTATAAGTAACATTTTCTGTTAAGTCGTGTAAAAACAAATTGCCGTCACGGAGATTAATTGTAGCCGCATTAGAGCTAGAGCTAATTGTTGTGGACTCTTCAATCGTCCCATTATCAAAAGTTACCACGCCGTTTGCGTCTGCGGTTACGGCCTTAGAAGCCGCTGTTAAACCAAGCGTAGCAATGTCTAAGTAATTTAACTCTGCGGTAGTAGCAGTAACACCGTCAAGAATATTTAATTCTGCGGCAGTACTTGTAACCCCATCTAATATATTTAACTCTGCCGCTGTTGAAGTTACTCCATCAAGAATGTTTAATTCTGCGGCGGTAGATGTAATAGAAGTGCCAGCAATCTGTAAGGTAGTTGCATTAACCTCACCAGATGATCCATACACAACAGCTTTACTGTTTACAATAGTTCCTGCACTAGAGCCATCTGATAAATTTAATTCTGCCGCAGTAGATGTTACACCGTCTAAGATGTTGAGTTCTGCGGCGGTACTGGTTACCCCATCAAGTATGTTAAGTTCTGCTGTAGTACTTGTAACTCCATCAAGAAGATTAAGTTCAGTAGCTGTCGCAGTAACTGCTACATCTTCATTTATTTTAGGAGATGTTAAAGTTTTGTTAGTCAGTGTATCTGTTGTTGCACGACCCAATAAAGTGTCAGTAGACGCAGGTAGTGTTAGTGTTACATTACCGCTGTATGCGCTGTGTGCGGCTGACTGAAGCTGTGTATAGTGTGCGTTACTAGACTCACAATAAAATTTAATGTTAGATACAGAGCCACCATTTTTTAAAACAATTTCGCCTGTCTGTATATCTACATTACCATCAATTCTTACAACACCAGTTCCGTTAGGTGTTAAAGCAATATTTCCATTAGACGTAGAAACTAAACCATTTCCATTAATGTCTAAGTCTCCACCTAATTGTGGTGAGCTATCGTCTACTAAATTTGATAAGGCGCTTGATGTTGCTAGTCCTGCAACCAAGGTACTTCTAGTTATTTTTTTAAGACCTCCTCCAGAGGTATCAACTGCTAGAAAAACATCATCATTAGCGACTGTTGATATTGCTGAAAGATCTCCTACGGCTGTAGGATTAAAGTTTGTTCCATCTGCAATAAGAAGATGACCAGCGGTGTTTGTTCCCATAACAAGGTCATCACCTCCAATGGTCAAATCACCTGTTATAGTAAAATTTCTTATGCCTGTATAATCTTTGTTTGAATCTAAAATAACAGCCTTAGAGGCAATAGCTGTACCTACTGCGGTACTGCCTAAGTCTAAAGCATTTAGTTCTCCTACAACGGCTGTAATACCGTCTAAAGCATTAAGCTCTGCCGCCGTAGAAGTTACACCATCTAATATGTTTAGTTCTGCCGCTGTAGATGTAATAGATGTTCCAGCAATTTGAAGCGTTGTAGCATTAACTTCACCACTTGACCCATAAACAACTGCCTTAGAATTTACAATTGTTCCAGCACTTGAACCATCTATTAAATTTAATTCAGCCGCTGTAGATGTAACACCATCAAGAATGTTAAGTTCTGCGGCTGTTGAAGTAATAGCAGTACCGTTAAAGTTAATAGCATCTACATAAGCTGTACCGTCTATGTATAAATCTTTAAACTCAAGAGAGCTTGTTCCTAAATCTATATCACTGTCTGTGACAGGTACAACTGCTCCATCTTGAATACGAATCTGTTCTACTGCACTACTAGAAACTTGTACAAAAAAACCTATGCGATTATTAGTGCCATCTACTGTGATCTTATTTAAAAAATCTAAATCACCAAGAGTAGGAATATTACCGCCCTGTCCAGCAGAACCGTCATGCCTATGGCCTGTAGAAGACGCAGACGAACTAGAATATGCAAAAGCATTTAGTAGCTGATTATATTCATCATTAAATAATGAGGCAGTAATTGTATCGCCATCTGCAAACGTGCTTTGTCGTGTATAACTTTGAGCCATTATTATCTCCTACCTGATGGCATATAATCTATGTAAAAACCATTTACACCATATGGACTTCTTGTATCGTTTGATCGTAGCCGTATACTAAATGTATTACCACTGCCTGTAACTGTTTGACGAAACATTGGATCTGAGCCTGCACCAAAGGTAGCTACACCAAAAACAGCATCTCCAAATATTCCTAGTAACGGAATTGTTGATAGTGTTATGTCTGAAGGCTGTGGTATATTTAAATCTTTATAATCATACCGCAACCTTAAAACTGGCTGTAATGTTCCTTCAGGTGAAAATGAGGTACGGATATACTTTAAAGTTTTTCGTGTACCTATATCGCCACAATCAATGTCTGGTGTTTCATAAGTAGCTAAAATATTAGCTTCACTACCACTGTGTATAAATGAATCGCCTGTATCGTGGTTGTAAACATACCCGTCTTTGTCACCATGAAAAGCAACTTCTACTACATTTTTATTAAAGTCTGATGTAATGCCTAATGCTTGTATCCCTAAAGTTTCTGACCACTCAAACCCTTGACCTGTAAATGTTCCTATAACGCCTTTTGCTACTCCGGGTTCTTGAGAGGTTGTAGAATAAAATAAACGATATTGNGATTTAGATCGAAGCACAGCACTTGTAATAACAAACTGTCCTGCGCGTGATGCTAAAGAACTTATAATATCTTGTATCTGTCGAGATACAGAACTTAACTCAACGTCACCAATACGGGCTGTACCGGCTATGGTACGGATACCGTCTGGTGCTAAAAAGACTAGATCACCTCCTACTTCTTGAATAGAATAATGTGAAAGACACCCTACATTTTCTGTGATTGGATCTATACGAATATTTGAGCTATCATTTATGTTTATAAGTTTTTGAATACTATTTTTAGAAAAAACAATTAAGTTTTCACGGAAGCTTTTGACACCTTGTACTTGATCTGTTATAGCTACAGAACCAGAACCACTACCACTAAAGTCATCAATGTCGTTGTAGACACTATAAAACACAGTGTTTAAATTATCTTCAACTCCTGTGGCAATTAAATGATGATCATGGACTGTTACATACTTTACGCCTTTAGTTCCTGTGACTGTAATCTCAGACGCAAAGAAAGTTCTTGAACTAACATCACCGCCTGTACCTTCCATTCTAAATAAAAATGGTTTGTTACTTCCGTCAGCAATTACAATTTCACCGTAGTCAAAATCTGAACCTTCAAACAAAGCAAAAGTACATTGTCCTTGAGTAGAGCGTGTAAGAACTGAGCGACCTGTAAATGCTGTATGGTTGTCACCACTACCTGATACACTAGATCTATTTATTTGTAACCAGCTTGTTCCTGTGTTACTAAAAAATATATCAGTACCAGAACAAACAATAACGCCATCACCGTAAGCGGCTAAACCTAAAATAGCATTAGAGCTATTTGGTCGTGCAGAAGATCCAGCACCATAAGCTGTAAAACCATTTACACGTCGATAACCACCATCAGGATCAACCTCAAAGTTTTCTAATACTTTAGCGAATCCCGGCTGACCTAAAATCTCAATAGAGTTTAAGTTTGTGTTTAGACCACCACGACATGAAAGACCATACGCTTGAGACATTAAACAAGCCTCATTCGATCATCTTTAATAGTTTTAGGTGCAGGGAGCATCAAAGCATTTTTCATAAGACGCAAACCCCTACGATACTCTTCTAATGCTAGAGCGGCTGGCTGAATGTTTTCTTTAAACTGATGCACATAGTATCTAGCTCGTGCAAGCAAAACAGTTTTATAAATATCAGGAAATACAATTGTGTCGCCGTGTGCCGAAAGTTGTGTGGGTTGATTAAAAGCAAAGAAATGTACTTTGTATACTTTGTTAGGTATAGGACTCAAACCAAAGGTTCGTCCATCACTACTACGGAATACTCTACGAGGCTCACCACCAACAGCGGCACCTGCATCGTCAGCATTTTCTTGTGCTCTATGATAATCTTTCCATTCTTCTAAAGTTATAAATTTTAAATTTTGTGTTACAAAAGGAGCAGACTCACCTGAGACACCTACAGTAGTTAAATAAAAATCATCCCAATCAATATACCCATAGTCATCTACAAGAGATGAGCTTGCGGCTTTAAGTTCATACCATCGTTGATTAGCTACAGTAGAGACAGCTACATTACCGTACAGCGGATCTGTTGAACCGCTTTCGCCTACAGACAGAAAAGGCCATTGAGGTTCTTCAAGAACAATATCAAGATATGCCCTATTGACACAATCTTGAGCATGAGCTTGAAGCCCAATAGCAGAAGAAAAATTACTAGAAGTTAATGCAACCTCGTTCATTTCTCTTAGTAGTTCGTTAGTAAGCTGTAGGTATGTCGTTGCCATTATTTTTTATGAACCTTTTGTATTTCAAAGTTAGCTTTTTTAGAAGCGCCCTTGTGTGGCTTAAACCCAGCCGTAGGATCTTTCATTAACTTGTAGCTTTTCCCACTCTTCATCCAATGATAATTTTTAGGTGCTTCTACTTGCATCAGGATTCTCCTGTTCATCTCTAGCTTTAGGAAACTTTATTTCACCCTGCTTTTGATAAGGGAATTGATTACCTGTCATTTCAGCACAAACCTTTTCTTTTTCTTGAATAGACTTGTATTCTTGTTTAGCTACCTGAGTAGTCATTAGTTTGCACCGCCTTTTGGCATTGCAGTTTCAACGGTGTTACCATACATAGGCTGTGCGCCTGAGTGGGCTTTACCGCCTTCCATATACATAGGGCGTTCTTTTTTACCACCCATTGACATACCGTCACGATTACCGCCATACATCATGTTTTCACGTTTTTTCTTTTTCTTATCCATCCCATACATAATTACTTCTCCTTTTTACCAAAAATACGATCATAGTTTGCATCGTACTTCTTTTTGTTTTCACCAGTATAAAATGTACCACTTAGGGTTTTTCGTCTTTTAGGACTCATTCTAATTGGCTTTTGTTCACTTCCAATCTGTGGCATTTTTTACTCCAAAAATAAAGGGGGAGTATTTCATCCCCCGATACGTTTTAGTCGATACCGTAAAAGGCAGAAACCATAGCATCGCCTCGCAGTACCTTAGCACCATAAACATGCAGACCACGAACAATATCACCAAAGCTATCCGGATCACGAATAACTTCTGTGTTTACAATTGTTTGTGCTGTGCAGGTAGATGACATATGACCAGCAATACACTTACCAGCGGCGTTAGAAGCGGCGGCAATGTTGTTAGTTTTGTACATATCAAAACCACGCAACTTACCAGTGCTTACTAATCCATTACGGATAGAGCCTTGACCAGCGTTGAAGTCTACGCTCATCAACTTAGATGAGGTTTGAACCAACTGCTCGTAAAACTCAGGATTAGCCAAGAACCAACGTCCTTCTTCCGGTACATTAGCTTCGTCAAGAAGACGCGCCATGTGCGAAAGAACATCAATTGGATCGTGCTCGCCAGATGCAAAGCCGATGTCAAGGTTACCAGTACCATCAAAAGTACCAGCCGCCAAGTCAGTAGCGCTATCAGAACCAAGGATATGGTTCGGAGAAGATGCAGAAACTCCAGCAAACATAGTAGCAATTACGCCTTCGTCAAAAGCATCACGCAATGCGTAAGCGGCTGAAGAAGATGCTACTTCTTTGAAGTTGACGTGTGACATAGCAGTTTCAATATCATCTACGATGAACTTGAATGCGTTAGCTGTGTCAACAACCAAACTTACTTCTTGGTCGGTCAACTTAGTTTGTGTTACGTCTGCACCACGCTCGTAAGTGTAGACAGTGATTTCTGGTTCTTTGATAATACGAACTGAATCACCATATGCACTAATTTCACCAGCATAGTCAGTGTTTGTAATTGCTTCCGCGACTGATGACTTTCGGAAGAAGTTAAGAACCTTCTTAGAATAGACAGAGGGGAGGAAGTAAGAGTTATTTTGTCCAGCTACTGAGTTACCAAAGTTACCATTAGTATCAGTAGACTGCTCAAAATATTGATCGGATGCGTTATAAGCCATTGTTAAAATCTCCTAAAAAAAGACAAATATTATTTTGCTACTCGTCCTTCTTGGATAGCTAGATCAATTTCCTGTTCGTAACGATCATAGTCATCCATAGACAAAGCGGCAATTTCCCGTTGTGTCCAAATCTTGGCTTGCTGTGGTTCAACGCCGGTTGTCTTTGTTGATACCATATCAGCCGCATTGGATCGTGAAAGTTGTGACTGTCGAGAAGACTTTTGTATTGCAATATTATTTTCCATCTTATAAAGATCTATTGCACGACTTGCTAAAGCTACATTATCTGGGTTGTTATAAATCCAACGCTGAATATCTTCAGGCTGGCTCTTGGCCCATTCGTGAAAATTGTCATCACCCCTAATATCTTCAAAATCAGGGTGTCGCTCTTTGAGAGCTAGTTCAGCATCACGCTTTGACATTTCTGCTTCGCGTGTTTCAATTGCTGATAACTTGCTTTGAAGGGCGCTCATCTGCTCTTCACTTCTCATATGAGCAACTGTTTCAACAGTATCATATAGATCAGGATACTCTGATTTAAACCGTTCAAGATCTTGAGCACTTTTAGGCGGTTGATACTGCGGTTGTGCAGATTGTGCCATAGCCTCTAGTTCTTGTTCGCGTTGCTTAAATTCAGAGATCTTAGTATCGTAATGTTTTTTTAGATCGTCATATCTCTTTTTATAGTTGGTACGAGGACGTTGATCTGTTTGAGGGGTTCCATCTTCGGAAGTAGCCTCTTCCTCAAAAAATAATGATTCCGCACTTTTTGAAGCCTTGTCATTTTCAGTATGCCAAGACTTCTTTTGGTTGTACGGATTTGCTTGTTCTTCTTCACTCATGTCACTTCTCCTTTCTGGGGCTTGTTGTCTTTTCAAGGTGGCTGTGTTATTGCGCTATCTAACACAGGGTCTTGATACTACAAGGTGGCCTCAAGGTTTTATTATGATAAGGGGCTAAGGTTCTAGGTAGCCTTATCGATTCATTAGGCTAGGCATACGGCTTGAGTAAAGCATTTGACGTTCAATGTCACGTTCATCATCTTTGTCCATGTCAAACCTATCTAAAGGTTTTGACATTTCTTCAGGATTAATAAACGGACTTGTGCCAGCTTGACCTCCGTCAGCTTTGCCATCACGACTATCAAAGTCACGTTCTGCATCGTCCATCATTTTTTGGAGTTTGTCAGAACCAATTTGATCTGTCGCTTTCTTGGTGAATACAAATTCACCGTCCGATAACCTTGCGGGTATCGAATCTGATACACCAGTTCCGGGGCCATCAATCTCCCCAGCACCAGTAAATTCTGTTGCGTTTAACATTACTTTATCTAAGATTTCTTCTAGTTTGTTATCTTCGTCTAAAGTCTTAAATAAATAATCTTGTTCTTCTTGCGATAAAACTTCATTAGCTACGTAGTCAAGATACTCTTCTTCCATATCACCATCAGAGTTCATGTTCTCAACTTCTTCTTTTTCTTCTTCACTGCTGATATTATTGTATGTATCTTTGGGTGGCTCTTCATATTCTGCTGGCATAAGAATAGCTACGTCTGATGAGCCGCCATGTGTTTTTTTATCCCTTTTTAATTCTGTTGTATACGTTTCACCTTTAAACTCAAATGTGTCTTCTCCAGCTTTAAAGGCTTGGCTAAAAGCTTTTTCAAAATCAGAGGCTTCTTTATCTGTGGGTAAATCATCATTTGCTTCAGCATATGCAATCATAGCCCCTTCATTACCATCAAATAATTCTAAAAGTTCTGTAGCTCCTACTGTACCTAAAGCACCTAAAGCACTACCATAAATACCGCCCTTTACTGTTTTACTCGTATCTCTTATTTTTACTCTATTTTTTCCTACAATAGCACCTTTTTCTGGTGAGGTTTCCCCCGGCGTAGCAAACTGAGGTCTACCTGTTTTTGGGCTTACTCCAATAACCGTATTATCTAAACCCTGCATTTCATCTAATTTAGACTCAAGTTTAGCGTCTACTTTTTTTCCAGTACCTTTAAGAGCGTCTACGAATTCTTTTACTAATTTACCTTTACCATACATTTCACGCTCTGGAGAAACCATCAAAGATCCTCCCATAGCCATGTCATCTCTTTCAGCATCCATGCGTTGATAGGCTTTGCGTAAAACAGACTCATCGAAAGTATCTAATTCTTGTTGTGTTCTTTCCTGCCTAACTTTTGCTTCAGCGTCAGTTTCGTCAGGCAGTTGAGAAATCATTTGACTAGCCAGTAGACTACGAATATATTGTTCTTGGCCTTCTTCTCCGTCTACTTCGTTACCTTCATTAAAAACATCCCGACCCTTCAGAATATCTGCTTGAGTTACTTTACCATCACCTGTTAGATCTGGGAACTTTTTAGCCATCGTCTTTGTCCTTTCGTCTTTGAATTACTTGTTCTTTTAAAGTTAAGAGATTAGCCAGAGAACTCGCTTTCCCCTGCTTGCGGAACATTTCCTGTTCCGATGTTGCCGTCGCCAGTGCCTGTAACTCCAACATCCGTAGGTTCTGGAGGTGCTCCTTCAGGGGTTCCCATAGCTCCTTGTTGTTGACCAAGGGGGTCAGCCTGTTCGCCAGTTGCTTGTCCAACATTATTTTGCAGTCCTATAATCTGTGCGGCTATTGCCGCTTCTTCGGGATCGTTGAGAATTTCATCAGGGTCAAGATCTAAACTATATGCTAGTTCGCTAATAAGCTTTGACATTTTAACAAAAGGTGCAATAGCTGGATTCTGAGCCGTCTGAAGAAACATCGTCAACCGCTGACTTCTTACTTCTTTTTGCATCAGGCTATTTGTACCCATAGCCTTAATTTCTAAATCACCTTTAGTTTTCAAAGCTCCTTCAAAAAACTGCATATTCCATTGGAAGTAAGCTTTNCCCAAAGGCTTTAGTAAGAAATCATCAAGATTCTTTACAACTGTTTTAATGTTGAGTGATGCCGCACCTAGTAGCATTGACATACCAGATGCTGTGCGAGTCATGCTTTGTACGCCTGTCATACCGTGTGAGTAACTAGGAATACCTGTTTGTTCATCTGCAAGCTGTCGGAATTTGTCAAACATCATCATGTTTTCTTGTGATGTGTTTGGAAACTTTAGACCATGTATTGCTTGACCTTGCATACCCGACTGACGCCTAAAGACTTTGCCGGGATAAATTTCCATGCTTTGTCCACCAACAAGCATAGTCTCGTCTACGTCAAATACTAAAGAACCACTAAGAGCTAAGTTGTCAATTGCCAGCCTTGCATGACCATTCATAATCTGCTGGCTGTCGTTCATATTTTCTGCTACGCCTACACCAAAAAAACTGTAGGGGTTTCGCTCGTATGGAAAGGCATTGTAAGGAATACGGTGTGGCGTAAAGGGATTAACAACAGCCCTGAGTACAAGGCCATTACAAACCCAAGCATTAATTTGTATTTCATCAAGAATGTCTACCTCTTCTGGAAGCTCTATGCCAACTTCTCTAGCATATTCTGCATCCATTAAACCCCAGTATTCTAAGACTTCAAAACGACTATAGCCAGCTTCTGACATACGTTGGTCGTCTTTGAGTTCGTACTCGTAGTCTTCTTCTGTATAGTTAGGGCCAAGCATCATACAATCACGAATAGCATCTTCGTTAAAGTATGGCATCTTTCGCAATGCTCTAAGTTGAGATTTGTTTAGTTTGTGTCTATGTACTACAAACTCACACTCTTCAATAGATGTTGCATTAGGATCAGGAAAGAAATCCCAAACGCTAACAAATTCAATCCTTGGCACACGTACCGTTTTAGGTGTATAGGTTCGTCCATCTTCACCCTCTTCCCACTTATGTAAAGTTTTATTAAAATTAAATGGGCCTTTTACAATACCTGTACCAAAAAGCGTAGACTCAAAGATTGCATTACGGAGTTCTGTAGAACCGGCAGACTCATCGATTTGATCGTGAATCAACCTTTCCATATTCCTTGCGGCTTCTTTTGCTGGAGAAATCTCAGGAATATTGGGGATAGGTGTTGGCCCCTCAACAAATGTAACTCTTTCGTTGTTTTCTAAATCTTCAAACAATCCTTGACCAGAAGATAATGTAGCTCCGGGTTTTAGTACACGACCATCACCATCAAAACCAATATCCCCCGTTGAAATATTTTCGGATACAGGGGGAGGAGCCATAGCAGTAGTTTCAATTCCCGGTGGACTTTGGCTATCAAGGTGCATATACTCGCTTATACCTTCAGGTAATGGAGTATGTGTCACACCAATTGGAAACTTACCTGTACCAAAGATTACGTCAATTAGCTGACCATAAGCCGCGAGTACCTTAGTCTTCGTAACTTTAATAAACACACGAGACTTTTCAGATTCTCTAAACCTTACGTTCTTTGGATACAAACCACGGAAGTTATGATACGCCGTAATCCAACGGTTCTCGTCAGAGTCTCTAGCCATTTTAGAATCTGCAAAACGGGCTTCAATAAGCCCTGCAAGATTTGATTTAACTTGAGCATCTGCGTTGATAGTTAAGCCATCTTCATTTTCTACAGGTTCAAAATAAAGATTGTTTGAACTATCAAGTATAGTATTATCTTCTGCCATAATTTTATGGTAGCGTTATAAAGTCAATTACAAATGTTACTGTAGTTGCGGCAGTCGCTAGGTTACTGGCTAAAGGCTTTAAGCGAATGTGTAATGTTCGCTCTGTTGCACTAGCCAAAGAAGCGGCAAGTGTCATAGCTTCTGAAGTTGCGGGGCCACCACTCATACCTGCAAACTTTTGAGCACCAGCAGGAATGCCGTTCTCAATAATAAACAAGGGTGTATTAGCGGCAATTGTTACAGCACTACCACCGTCATCAGCAATTGCTTTTTCATCAATGATTTGACCACCACCAGCGGCAGTACCAAGATCAAAGTCAATATCATCGCCTGATGACCCAGCAGTAACAAGGTTACCTGCCGCAATCATAATAAGATTTTTAATTGATGTACCTGCTGGTTGAGTAAAGCTAACATCATAGGTTGCATTAGCTGTTACTGCAATTGTTCCTGTAGTAGCTGTAGCTTGTGCGCCCACTCGCGTTGCAAGGTCACGAACATCTCCAACACGGGCAGATCCTGCATCATTGCGTACATCAATAACTCCGGGTAGTGCTGACATAATCTTTCTCCTATATTATATAAATTGCGTATGCAACTGTTGTAGTAATAATTGTTCCTAGCAAATAAATGCCATAAGTATTTAAAGGACGCCAAACAACTTTAGAGTTTTTTTTCAAAAAAGACTCCAAGATAATTTTTGCTTTTCTGTACGCCGATATCTAAACTGTCGTTTATGCTTTTAGTTGCACGGACAGATGAGGCTCTATTTCCACGTTTATCTGTTGAAACTTCACCACGAACTTTAAAACCTTGTTTTTTATTTGTATAACCTGCACTAGCACCAGCTCTTTGATAATTTTGATCGCCTGATGCAGATAAAGATAAATCTAAATCGCCTACAGATTTATGAGCAGATANNCCACCCATATTATACATATCCCTCTTTTTTTTCATACTAATATCCAAACGTCCCGTCTGAAGGTTGGTAAATAGTTTCACGCTGTAAACGCCTCATACGACTAAACGTATCGTCTATGCGTGGTCTAGACATAATCAAATACCTTAAA
>JGI24006J15134_10001798_pt1 | contig 12075 bp, 24 predicted proteins | sample LinPmetageLP53_FD_15134 | JGI IMG/M metagenome (IMG submission 15134) | reverse complement strand
CTGTATTCCAAACATACAGATACCATTTACCTGAAACACTAGAAGGAACTTCGTTCCCACCACAGCCAATTGACCAAGGGTGAAGCCAGTCATTTTGCCAGCTATAAGGGCAATTATCCATTTTGTTTTGCCTCCTCGTTTTTTACCTTGTTGAGTTGATCAATAGTCTTAGCAAGAAAGATAATGTCTTCCCTTGCGATTTGTCTTCCCTCGGCAGAGGCATTCTTGTTTTCGAGAACTGCAATGTAAATCTTTACTGCGGATTCCCAAGTAGGTGTTATATCAATCGTTTTCATATATATACAGTAAGCGAGTTTCTTGATTAACGCAAGAAAAAAGTTAAGTTTCTTTACGGTTTGTCGTAAGCCATTGAATACCAAAGGTTTGCGGTACAGCTGGCCGGGCGCCCGTGTTGTAAGTCGTTGATACTCAAATAGTTACGTAAAATTTTAGGCACAAAAAAAGCCCCCGCCAAATCCGGCAGGGGCCTTATTTATTACGTTCGCTTTTCCTTTTGATAGAGCCTATAAAGCAAATTGTCATGCTCTCGCTTTTTGCTGTAGTATTCTTTAGAGTTTTCACCGTAGAGCTCGCGACAAGCTAATTGATATCCGAGGTCCCTAACTCTTTCCTTAAGTGTTTGACTGTTCATGATTATATTTTGTTAAGGCTTATAATTCTATCATAACGAAAAGAGCGTACGCCCTTTCTATTATAACAGTAAGAACGAAACCCTGCAGTGCGTAAAGCTTCTGATACATTGCCAAACTCATTAGAGTGGCGAGGTTTGTCTATCGTATACATTGCAGTACAGCCCTCCTTGGTTTTGTATACCATTTGATATACGGGGTTGAATAGTCTTGCGATTTTAGCTAGTAGCTTCTTCATCTTCTTTTTCCTCCATTACGGGGTTCATATTGTAGTGATTGTAAATATCGGTAGCTTCTTGAGCATCTCCGCATTGAACAGCGACAATGTCCCTTTCGGTATCGGGATGCCAAGGAGTTGGAGACTCCTCAAAGTAAACCGACCATTGCTCGGCATCCATGTCGTATTCGGGCAAGCCCATTGGTTTTCCTATGCAAACTGCTTCTATGTAATTGTTCATGATTGTATTCTCTCAGTTTTTGTTGTTGTTGTCAAGGATTTCTTCCTCATCTAAAACTTTTTCTTTAAGCTCTTCCAAGAGCATTAGGGTTGAGTGCCAAGGATCTGTCTCGTCAATGAAACCGCCCATTTCGCTATAAACAATATAGTTTTGCACTTCGAGGATGTGTTGAGATACGGGAGTGTCCATTTTAATAGGGGCTTTTTTCGCCCATTACTGTTCTGAGTTGTTTCATATGCTCGGATTGAACGAAGACATCTCTGACATAATCAATATTACTATCTTCCACTTCTTTGATTCGCTCGGCTACATTGCAAGCGAGAGCTTTTTCTCGTGGCAAGTAACCCCACCTAATAATAAGTTCCATCTTTGGGAATACTTCGGTTAAGGTTATAAGTTGTTTGGAATCTACGAATCCAAGTTGATCAATGATTGTTTTTAATAATTTCATCGTATGTATGCGGTTACTTTGTTATGGGTGAGTTTAACTTCATCTGCGTAATATACAAAACTTTCATCACTCTTGTCAACAAAAGTTTCGTACTTATAAGGGTTGTAGGTAACCTCGACTTCTTTGCCGTTCGTGTCTAGGTGGCAAATGTGTTGAAGGTATCCTTTGACAAAAGCGTGAACATTCTTGCGTTGTTCCTTGACGACCTTTTCTCTACCCTTGACATCGACATGAAAATAGCAGTCCCACATTGCGACAGGTTCATTGGCATGAATATGAGCTTTAACTAATCCGTGTTGCTTTACGCTCCAGCAATCCTTGTGAAGGTTCTTGTAAACATAAACGGGACGATCTTTCTTAATGATGTATCGTGGGTCGTGTTGGTTTCTCTTGATCATATATATACAATAGACCACCTTTACGGAATACGCAAGAAAAAAGTTGAATTAAATTTCATTTTGTCGTAAGCCTTTGATAATCAATAGGTTACACTACAAACGCCCGGGCGCCCGTGCCATAAGTCGTTGATAGTCAAAGACTTACGATACAATTCGGGGCACAAAAAACCCCCACCTCCGAAAGGAAAGAGGCGGGGGCATAACTTAACCCATAACAAATTTTTTAATTATACATATTATTTACATGATTTATATTTCTTTTTTATGTATATGTTTTTTATATAGTCTCTTATGTATATATAGTATATGATTACTCTGAATTTTTAAAGGAGTCTACTGTGGATATCACTACTGAGAGCATAAGAAATGGCAAGGTGATCGCGATGGCTGAGGGGATGAGTAAAAAAGCAGCTAAGCTTGAAGACAATAAGGTCTCGCAAAATGTCATATATGTTTGGTTGTGTGGTTTAATGTTAATAATAATAATACTATAAGGGATAGGCTCGTCAAAGTCAATAAAAAACCCACCACCTGCAATTATAGTAACAGATGATGGGCAAAGGAAATAGGCGTGGGAAGGGATTACTGTATACCCTCAACTTTTCGGTGTTAACATCAGTTTCAATGTTCCTACTTTGTACCACATACTAGACAAGGTATTTGTCATCGGCTCATTCGATTGAACTCTACCGCCCCACCACAGGGAGTCTGCGTACCTTAGCCCGCTAACAACAGGCTTATTCGGTCACCCACAGGAGCAGGGTATCCCCCGCTCCAAAGTCATAAAGTTTAAAGTGTTCATTTAAGGCAACCGAGGAACAATAAATAAAAACCTCACCCGTTCTGCCTCTTCGACAGACTCTATGCCTTTAAACTCTATTTAAAATGTAAAAGATCAATTATTTTATTTATTTGAGTTTGTTTCTCAATTTGTTTAAGTATATATATTACTATAAAATATGTTATTTGTCAAGCTTTTTTTCAGCTTTCTCAGGAGTTAATAGTCCTGTCATTTCACAAGTTGGTTTGAATCCATAGTAATACATTTTATCAAAAATTGTTTGCATTCTTCTGTCTAGTTCTTCTTTAGCCCATTTGGTTTCTCCTAGTGGTGCTTCTTGATAGATTAGATGATTCAATTTAACTTGCAATAAATTCTCTGCGAATTCTCTATATCGTTTATAGCCCATGTCTATTCTATTCATCATGCCACCCCCTTTGCAGTTCTAATTGCTCTTTCAGCTTGAATTTGTTTTAACCTGCGGTCGGCTTCTCTTTGTTGAGCCATAATTCCTTCGGTCGCCTCGTTATACCCAGCGAACCTTGCCATACCAATGTATGATCCTTTTTTAATGTTTCGTGCTACTTGGCTTGCTCTTGCGTTACTTGCTATGCTCATAATGTTTTTCTATATGTGGTTAATAATGATTATGCTTATACATTAAGGGATTATCTAAGTTATGTCAATGAAGAATTTAAGTTTTTTGCATGCACTTGCTTTAAGAATAGAAAACTTATTAAAACTATCTTTTATTTCAAGCAAGTAAAAATAATTAGGGGTGTTCAATGATGAGGACAACAGAAAGAAAACCTCATGTTCTAGATCATCTCTAAACTCTATGCCCCCTAATAAATATATAAATTATTTAGTGTAATTAAATCTCATGAATTATACTGAAAGAAAAATCGTACTTAATTATTTGGCTCATATTAATTATAAAGATGGGTTATTTGTGATTATTAACTCTATCAAAGCAAAACATAAAGGTCGAGAGCAATATGATAACATGACTCAAAGANATAAAGAATTAATGCTTAAAGAAATTGTTATTAATTATTTGGTTGATTGTGTTTCGCAATCCCTTATTGGATATAATGTTCATGGTACTACTTATAAAAGAATACTAAAGCTAAAGGGCTTAATGAATCAAAAGTATGATACTATGACAGATAAAGAGCGCGAAATTATTTATAAAAAAATATTAAAGAATTAATATAAAGGATCATTAGGATATAGTTTATCATGTAATTCCTTTAAAGTATATTCATCTCTATTTTTAATTGAGTTATTTGGGGCTTCTTTATTTGCTTTTTCTTTATTTGCATTTACTATCTCCCTATCTTGCATAAAGTCATTTACATAAAACTTATTTGTAAATATATCAGTTACATTATTTCCATTATTACTTATTTGGTTTATTTGCTTATATATATCTTTTATTAAGTCTTCTATTAATTCAATAGCGTCTGCTTTTGTTTGTGGCTCTCCTGTTTGTATATTTGTTAGGGTAGCATCATCATCTAGCTCGGCACTCATGCGAGCAAGCTCTTTGCGCATATCAATTATCTCATCTAGTTTTTCGTTTAGTTCTTTTGCTAATGTCATATCTATAATTTAGTATATATGTTGTTATTTGTCAAGTCTTAAAAAAGTGGGCTTTTTGTCACTCCTCATTTAAAAGAATAGAAAACCCCAAAACTATCTGTAAACCAAATGAGTGGGTAGGCTTTTGCAACTGCTTAATTTAAAATATAGAAACCTTAAACTATTTTATTTACCCAATTAAGAAGGCAATGTAATATATATTTTTTGGTAACACTTAATACTTTAAGAATAGAAAATATAAAAACTATCTTTGTAGGCTATTAAGAAACCTTGTGTTAATATATTTAGTTTATTTACATAATTAATTATTTGAATTTAAATGATTTGTTTTTTGAATGAATCTTCTTTAAAGTATAGAAAACAAAAAAACTATCTTATACATCAAGAAGGAGATGGTTGAAATGGGGGGAATAAACATATTAAATTATTATCTTGGTCTTCAGGTAAGAGTGGATCATATATGATTGCTACCGCCCTTGCATGGTCAGAATAATCGAGCCAATACATTTCTTGAATTATTTGGTCTGCCATAATTGGTTTGAATGACTTGTCTAGGTGATATTCCATGAACTCAATGCTCTCGTCTTTGTTTGTCATTATTTGAGAATACTTGAAAAAGCGTGGAAAGTCAAGTAAAAAGCTCAAAGCCCCCGAAAAATTATTGTATAAAAAATATATACTTATTATTTGGGCGAGGTTAAAAAAATGGGCGTTTTTGGCATCACTTCACTTTTAAGGATAGAAACACCCAAAACTATCTTGCTTTGTTTGGCGTGAAGTACCAAATGTTTTTTTGTCTAAACTTTCTTTTAAGTAATGAAAAGCTAAGGTTTTGAGTTCTCTTTCTTTTAAGGAATGAACCCTAGTAAAAACATTCTTATATAGGTCAAGAAAGAAACCTAAAATTATTTATGTATTTATTTATTTGAATTAATTATATTATTTAAGCATCTTCTTTACTTCGTCATAGCATGGAAATCCATATTTATTTCTCTCCGCTTTTTTCGATTTTTTATTTGATGATATATTATTTGTATTTATCTTATTTTTATTATTAAAAAATTTATGTTTAATTAATCGGGGCGACAATATTATTCTTATTATTATTTTGATTATTGATTTCATTTTTATTCCCCTTTTTTCCTTGTCTATCTATTTGTACCAATATTTTAATTAGTATATATATTTTATATAATTAAAAAGCGGTGGATACATAACACCCATTTAAACCAAATACATCATTTATATTTTTAGTATATCTATTATAGTATTTATGTATGTTTATCATGCTTTGCCCCTTAAATCTTTATTATTTACAGTTATATTATTCTTTATGTATACTCTTATATATCCTAATGTATTTATGTATATAATGTTTATTNTAAATTTGTTTATGAATTATTTGGTAATTATACTTTCGGGGGATACTTTCAACATATAAACATTATCGAACTTAGTGCCTCCATTACAAGTGGATTGCGTTTCCTTATCGTACTCGATTCGATATGGAATAACGAACTCTCCCTTGTTGTTTAAAACTTTTAATCTGAGGATATATTTATCATCAATTAAGTTGACAAATACAAAGAAAGGAATTTTATATTTTACTGAAAGTCTTTGGCAAGCATTAATTTTACCTTCACTTATTAGATATTCATTACCCCAATTATTAAGTTGGTTCAATGTCATATTTCGTGATTTTATTTCAAGTAAAGCTTGTTTGACCCCCGAAATAGAACACGCTAATCGATCTCCTCTTGAAGTTAATTCATTAAATTCGTGAAGCTTGGTCTTTCCTTTGGCTCGATCTTCGATCCAATCAGCAGTCCAATTTTCGTGAGAAATATATACTTTACCTTTTTCTGTTTGACAATCTAACATTATTTACCCCAATTATTTTATTATTGTATGAGATTTATTAGATATTGTCAAGTGTTTATTCCTCTATTATCTTGTATATAAATTCTGAATCAGTCTTCTTTAAGAATTCATTAACGAAATTTGCCTCCCCTGTTGACATAAGAACAGGAGAAGCAATGAGGTTGTTTTCTTCGATAGGTTCGTTTCCTATCTTAATGTAAACATATTTTTCTTCAATTATTTCGTCAGACATAATCAATCAGAAAGGAGATTCTTGCCCCACAATCTCAAGAGAACTCATGGTCTTGTCGGGATCATCCTCTATTAGAAAGTTCATCCTTTTAAGTCGAAGAAGAACATGAGAACAACGCAAACCATAATCCCTACAAGCTTTAAGAGAATTTACATGATTAATCGTTACCCTTTCACCTTTCTCAAGTTTATTCTCAACATAATTTCTAATAGTTAAATTAAGCATTTGATTTTCGGGCAAGTTATTAAACTCTTCTTTTTCTTCATCAGTTACTTTAAGAATGGGAAGATTATTATCCGTTGGGTCTGCTCCTTCGGTTTCATCCATATCGTAATCGTCATCATCCATTCCATCGTCATCATAAAGATAATCACGACCTTCATCCTCATCATCTCCCCAATCAGAGTCATCATCAGAACTATTTCCCCAATCAGAGTCATTATCTCCCCAATCAGAGTCATCATCAGAGTCGTAGATAGGCTTATTAGCCTCGTAGACAGGCTTATCATGCTCTTTGCGAGTAGAAGTGATGTCTTCTATTACTTTGTACTTAAAGACCCTGCATTTTTGGTAACCGCAATCAGTTGGAACAGATACCGCATCAGCAGGATCAACTTCAACCACAAGCAAGCGTCCATCTGATCCTGCCCAACCATTTGCATAATCATACGAACCGACATGAAGACCATAAGAACAATGATTATCCTTATTGTCATCCACGCATCTACGAGCAACTTCGATAGTCTCACCAACTCCATTAAAAATTTGATGAGATTCGTTTACTTTGCCTTGAGTGACAATCGTATCCGCATTACCTGTGCTTGAATAGAAATCACTCTTAACTCCTTTATAAGCTAAAAAAGTACCTTCGGGAGTGGTTGGAAGAGACTTGTAACTCAAAAAAGCATAAAGTTCATTTACTGAGTTTGCGGAAGGATTTGCTTGCAAACGAGTGATGAAATTAATAAGAGGGGTAGAGTCCTTCATTCCTGCACGAAGCATTTCGAGCAACTTGTCAACCACAACACCATTAAGACGATGACCCAAGTAGTAAACCAATTCGTCTACTACGCTAATATCTCCCTCTATGAAATTTTCAACTGCTTTAGTAATGTCAAGCAAGTCTCCAAGGTCTTCGTATCGAGCATCAAGAATCGCTTGCTTGGCAAGATTGAAATTAACATGATCCTTGCGGAGAGTATAAGGTTCGCCTTCCCAAAAGACTGTAAGTGAATTCTCGCTGAGTGTATATGGTACTTTTTTCATAATATGCTTTTTCCTGTTTGTTTGCTTGTTTAAGTTTCTTTCTTAATGATTAATATAAGATAAGTATAGAGGTTAGAATTGATATTGTCAACTGTTTTTTTGAAAATCAAGGGAAGGGGATTATTCATCCCCAACCCTATCACACATAGAAATGTATTGGTTAATATTTTCATTGAAGTTATCTTCGCTCAAGTCAGTCCATGAACCAATGTTTTCTCCAATGTTTTTAAGTAAAGGGTATTTTACTTCAACTCCAAAAATCAAATCCTTGAAGTCGTCTTCAGACATAACTTCATTAAGATTTTCTTCCAACCATTTTGGATCATCTTTGCTGATTTCATGGTAAAGACAAAGGATTTGATTATCTACATCACCCATTGCAAGCGTCCATAACTTCTTTGCTTGACCTATTTTGTGGTCAGAGTCAACCTTAAATTTATTATTTTGAAAAAGAGTGCCTAAATTTCTGCTCAAATTATTCATCTCAGAACTTGAGTAAATCATGTCTTTAATTTTTTGGTAAACATGAACATTATTAGCCTTATCCTTATTTTTCTTGAGTAATTTCTTACCAAAGTCAATATAGAATTGCTCAAAGCTTACCCAATTTTCTTTGTCAAGCTTTTTTACATCTCCTGCACGAACTCCAAATAGATTCAATTTCTTGTCCTCTAAGAGTCGATTGATTTGCGAAGTCTTATTGTAGACATTATCTAAATCCCATCCCTTTAATCCACTAGGCTTATAAGACTTAATTGGAATGTAAACAAATTTTCCATCAATAGCCTTGTCGGATTCGTCTACATCAATATCATCAAGGTTTTCCTTGACATCTTCCCAATAATCTGCATTGCGGTAAGAGTGTCCTTTGTCTTGCTTCAACATAAAAAGAGGGATGTTTGCCCTGCTTCCGTTAGCTTTGCGAACTCCCGATCTGTTAGGCTTTTCTTTATGCACACAAGATGTATGCTTGATATGCTTCTTATCAACCTTGCCTAATTTCCATTCATTGTCAAGCTCAGATTGTGCAGAGTTACTCTTTGCGTGAATAATGTAAACACCTTCTAGGTCTTTATCTTGGTTCATTAGAGTACGAACCCTAAGATTATTTCCATGAGAAGATGATAAGTCTTGAATCAAGAACAAATAATTATCTTGACAAATCGCTCGATTTGTTTTTTGCGAACGAATCTTGAATCCATTACGAGAGTCAGCATCTTTTTCTTTCCAAGAATGAGTGATAATCAAATCATCTATTAGTTGATGATCGCGATCAAAATATTGTGATTTTATCTTGACTCCGTTCCATTCAAATGTATTCTCAAAAATACCCCTCATGTTGTAGGGCATTGCATTTACGATTTTTGCGTAATTACGCTTTGCTTCCCAAAGATCGAGAGAATCAGCAAGTTTTTCTTTTGCAATCTCTTGAATCTCATTGACTGCAACTAATAGACTTGAAACAATTTTCTTTTGAGTAGATTTGTTATACTCTAAAGATTCACGACTGTGATGCAATTTTACAGAACCAAGAGGAACACGAAGGTAAAAACCTTCCATACTCAAAAGTTGATTCAAAATGCTTTGAGTAGAAGAATCAGAATTGTCTACAAAATTTTCTACCTTAATTGCGTTGCTATCAAGAGGGTAAGCAACTCTACCCATAATAACATGAGATTCATTTCGTGAGTAGTAATTTCTCGTACCCTCTTCAAGAACAAACCATGAGTCATTATTACTCTCAAGAACTTTTTCTCGTTTTGTAATGAAATCGTCCTCTACTCCAATGAATTTTGGCATATCTTCGTCAGAGAAGAATTGAAAGAATTTTTGAACAACTTCTCTAAATTCATCCTTGTCATCATCTGCGATTGCTACTTCAATACTTAAACCACTAGGTTCAGAAGAAGTTTCTTCATGCAACTTTACAATCTTTGTATCGTCAGATTCATCAACAAAAATATTGTAAGAAGTCTTCTTGCCTCCGTTATAAGAAACGCAAGTAAAGTTTTCACCATAAGAAAGTGGCGCAAACTTACCGATACCAAAAGCGCCAATATAATTATTACTAGTTCTCTTGGTTGACTTACCATACTTTGAATAAAGATGAAAAACTTCGTCTTGACTTAACCCTCCACCGAAATCACGAACTGAAAAGTTTGGATTCATAGAAGTTGGCAATTTGATCTCAATAGGGCGAGCAGAACCTGCTTCAAGGTTTGCGTCAAGCGCATTGGCGCTAACCTCTCTTACGACTGCAAGACGAGTATTAGAGTAGTTGTTGCGCAAAAGAGATGCAACATAGCGCATATCTTCAGCGTCAATAGTGCAGTTGACCTCTTCAAAATCATGTGAGCGTACAACTTGCTTGGATTTGTTTTCTGTAATTATCATTTTTCTATGTGTGTTAGATGTGTGTGATTTAAATTATGTTTTAAGACTAAAGGATGTTTTTAGATATGTCAACCTTTTTTTACTTCCCCATCCCAATGGCGCATCATCAGTTAAATCGCAAGCGATTTCTATATTAGTAATATTGTGCCATGCTTCATCAGCATAGATACTACCATCGGGATTGAGACTTGGCTCTTTGAAAATATAGTCTTTGTCATATCGACAAATGTGAGCGGAAATAAGTTCAATATCATCAGTAATGCAAGCGAGTCGATGCTTCAAATTAGCGTTTTCTTGCAACAATCTTGCTAAATTGCTATTAGAAACCTCTCGTTCTTGTTCTGCAAGCGTCATATTTACTGAATCCTCGTAAGTGGGATAGTCATCTCCTATAATTTCTTTCATTATTAAATCCTATTCTATTAATATGATCCTGTCAAGATTAAATCTCCACTTTCCCACATATCCCAATGAGATTCATAAGCATGATCCCAATCTTCATACTCTCCATTTGCTACGGAAATTGTTGCCTCTCTTTGGATTAATTCATCATCAATTTCTTCCCAATTAAAATCGAGAGACATTTGATCTTTGTGGTAAACTATTTCTTCTATTTCGTTCATTTATGCTTCTACTCCATGTTTTGCTCTATCCATCTCTCCCCATTTTTCTACGCTCAAGGGACTATTATCTAGGAAAGTTGCGAGAGTGTCAAGCGAATCTTTTGCTAAATTTTTCTCGTAATTCAGATTTAAATAACCCTCGTCATCATATTTGGGAGCAGACAACGCATCAATATAAACATCAAAAATTTCTTTGAAAGTTGTTGCGTTCTCCAACTCATGTACTCTAAGTGCTACTTGATTAGTCATTGCTTGTTGCTTTTCATTATCATCTGTATATTCCATTATTTACTTCCTCCATTCGTTTCTGCTTGGTTAAAACTTCTTTCTTCCCTCCAACTTGCAACAATTTCTTGGTCAACTAAGTCGTTGATCCTAGTAACATCTTGGATTGTAGTGCCAAAGTATTGGTCAATGATTTGAGCAATTTGCTCTACGCACTCGTTCATTCTATAATTATCTCCTCCGTTAAGAGGGATAGTAAAAGTAAGTTTAGTTGTTTTGTATTCTTGCATGATTTAATAAGACTAGACTTGTTCTAATGATGTGTCAACACTTAATTTCATATAATCGTCTAAAGGTAAATCATCTTCCTTATGCTCTATAACTACATTAATCTTAGGAAAATCTTCGTCAGTAAAAATAAAACTGACAGGTTGACCTTCTTTAAGATCAGAAATTTCCTCGTCAGTTAATCCTAAAGAAATACTATACTCTTTGGCTAAACTCATTGATATAAATTCCTTCTTGAATTAATTCGTCTTCCGTAAGTTCCATAGGCTCTTCCCATTCCTCATCATGGAGAAAATAAGTGCCTGTGAAATTATCGTAGTAAAATTTTTCTTCGATAGTATTGTCTTCGTATATATAATTAATGTTCATAGATAAAACCCTATATTGTTTTTATTTAAGTGTCAAGTCTTTCTTTAAGAAACTTTGCAATATCAAGCAAATCTTTATCATCTGCCCATTCTGTAAGAATTAATTCAAGTATATCTCTATAAGTATGTAATGTGCGAGAGTTAACTGCTTTATTTATTGCAGTTATTGCTTCCTCTGAATGTGCGTGTGATGTATCTAAGTTCATTATTCTATCTCCAATTTATAATATCCATTCTGTATTTGCTCGTTTTCAGTCAATGATTCAAGTCCCACATATTGCTCGTAAACCTCACGAATATAAGCAATGTCCTTGCCGATATAAAAAGCAGGAGAATAATGATTATTTTCTACCTCCATCTCCTCATCTACCCCTATAATATAATCAAGCATTTCTTGTGGGCTTTTAGTCCAAACTTTATTTACTTTGCCTGTTCTCATCGTATGTATTCTCTTT
>JGI24006J15134_10001797_pt1 | contig 12077 bp, 6 predicted proteins | sample LinPmetageLP53_FD_15134 | JGI IMG/M metagenome (IMG submission 15134) | reverse complement strand
GATTATATTTAGAAAACATAATAAAATCACCCGTGTTTACAGTGGCACCGTAAGGAGCGCTACTATCAATACTTAAAGTATAAGTCGTGGGTACAGTTGGATTTTGCTCAATTTTTCTTAAAATCCCCACCCTATTACTCGCGTTAATAGCTATACCATTTTGATTACTACTATTAAACAATGGGTTAACAGTATTAATTGAAGTAACATATATCATATCACCAACTTGAAGAGAGGTATTTAAATTCGTAATATTTGCAAGTGTGATTACTATCATAGTTTTATTTTATTTTTTTTAACAAAATCCTCCAAAACACCGAGCGGCCCTAACGTAACCTATATTCAATTTACCATGCGTAAAACCAGGCCCAGAAAATTCAGGAAAAGTTGGAGAAGAAATATAAATATCAAATAGGGCATTTCCAGAAGAGTTAGAAGTGGGAATTGATGAAAATAATACATCCCACGTGGGGTCGTACTCTGAAGAACTGAGGATATTAAGATTACCCCAATATCCTGTTGGGTGATAGCCCTCATTTCCAATAGACCGATGCATCTCTTGAGCTTCGCCTATAGAAGGTAAAAACCAATCGGTATAACCTCCACCAGTATAATTTACAGCTACATCAGCTGCTTCAGAATTACCACAATTCTCCGCTTGTATATCAATTGTGTTTTGATTACCTGTTCCAATAGCTGTTCCGGTTCCTACTATCGTTCCACCACATCCGGATATTACTAAATTACCACTAGCCACCGATGTAGAAACATGGTACTCTGTTGCCCCGATTAAACCTCCGCAGTTTCCATCTAAGTAAAATATAATTCCTCCTTCGTGACTATCACCAATACAATTACCACAGCTATCACACCACTCGCAACTACCATCATCTGTGGTTGCGCTTGCATTATAATTGCTTGCAGTTGAATCCATACAACCATTTACTACAGCTATACATGTACCATCATCAGTATTTGCTGAAGCATTATAGTTAAATGCCGTAGGATTTGTACAACCATTTACTACGGCAACACAAGAACCATCATCAGTATTTGCTGAAGCATTATAGTTAAATGCTGTAGAATCTGTACAACCATTTACAATAAGAGTAATACACGCGTTAGTATTATTATGGCAAGTAGGCGATACTAAAGGATCATATTCTAAATATAAAGGATTACTACACCCTGCTGGTAATATACAAGATCCATCATCAACATTTGCCGCTGAATCATAATTACACGCTAAAATATCAGTACATCCTAAATATTGACAATTTCCATCATCTATAAGCGTTGTATTGGCCGGAACGCCTCCATACCAATTACTCGCTGTAGAATCTGTACACCCATAAACTGTGTAAATACAACTTCCATCATCAATATTTGCGCTTGTATTATAATTAGTAGCATTAAAATCTGTACATCCATAAACACTAGCAACACAACTTCCATCATCACAAGTAGCACTCGCATCATAATTAAAGTCATTTGAATCGGTACAACCATAAACACATGCAATACAAGGGTTATTAGGATCATTAACAGTAGCTAAAGGATTATAGTTAGACATAGCGTACTGATACGCTGGTAAGGCAAGGCCTGATGGGGTGTCGTCCATACAACCTAAAAGACCAACACAACAAGTGTTATCATTTCCATTTACAACACCAGAACAATCACAAGTGTTTGCGGAATTAAATGAATTATAAAGAGGATCAATACATCCAGACTGACCAACACAACTACCATCATCACAAAGCGCTGTTGGATCATAATTACAAGCCGTATCATCGGTACATCCTGGAATACTATAAGTGGGGCAACAATAATCACAAGCACCAATCGGCTGAAAATTTGCCAATGGATTATAGCTTCCAGCACACGTTAAAGGATCCATACAACCCTCTATAACTACAATACAAGATCCGTCGTCAACAGTAGCTGAAGGATTATAGTTAGATGCAAGAGGATCTCTGCAACCAATAACAGTAAAATCAGTAACAATACCTATTCCTTGAAAATTAAAATTACTAGTATCTGTAGCCATGTTTTATAGGTTTGTATCAATAAATTTATTCATATTAGCAAACCACTTTCCTTCTTTTTCTATAAAGTCGGTGGTATATCCTGTGTCTTGATCTGTCATAATACCATCTTCATAATACTGCTTCTTATTCGCAGCATACCAACCAGGTTGTGCTGACAAGTTATAATATTCTTGATCATCATAATTAGTTGGATTACCATTGTTTTGATATCGAAACGTTCTTTCCACATTTTCTCCTAGGTTGATTTTAGCTTGACTACCCTCGTAATTTAACGTGTGAAAAGATTTTATGGTTCCAGGCTCTGTATTTAGTATAACGTTTATACTTGAATTAGCAAAAGCATTATAAAAAGTATTTCTATCAACACCTAATTCTTTGTGGTGTTCGTATAATGAACCTTTATACATTGTATAATAATTATTAGCCATACTAATACCATGTTCAGGAATAAAGGATTTAAAACTAACCCAACCTTTTACATCTTCTTTAAAAGAAACCGTTTTTGGATCACCACCAGCACTATTGTTAAGCGTAATATTATACTCATCTTTTCTATCATCATAACTACCAATTAGTTTGCTAGATAATTTTAAATTATCTTTAAACCAATCTTTCATTCCGTACATTGATATTGGCGTTAATCCGTCTTTTGATAATCTCATCACAGTACCTCTAACTTTATCAGTAAAATAAGCCCTGTAAGATTCTGATGCAAAAGATTCTGGATTTGTAGATATACCAAATTCTCCACTAAAAGGTATAGTTTGCCCCAGTACATTTGATGTTGCTACTAGATTCGGATTACCATCAGCATTAAACACCGCATCTTTATTTGCTAATATTCTTAAACATTTATCCTCGCAAAGCGCTACTAAGTCACTGTCTCTTGAATGCAACTTTTGTATACTACCATATATAGGATTTATGTCTTTTGTTATTTTTTCAGCAGCTATAAATTGATTTAAATTATTTACACCACTATTTGAGTTATATAAGCCAGAGTATATTAATCCATATTTTCTATGTTCTTTACTATAATTTCCTTCAAATGTAGTAGATACTTTTGGCCCATTTGAAATAAATGGTAAGTTAAAGTTGTCTCTAACTCTATTAGATTCAACTCCATTACCAAAAGAATAACAGTTATGCCAATTTAAAATATAATTTGTTTTATTACCATACAAACTAAGACCATCAATAATAAACTCACTTGTTCTACCATTAATGTCAATATTACCAAAACCATCTATTGTTACAATAACACCTTCTCCATTTGGTTTTGTTATTTTTAATCGATCTCCCTCGGTAATATATGGGCCAGGATCCCCGCTCGTCCAACCGGGTCCTGTAACAAGTGTACCTACAACTGGTGTATCAGTTATTCCAACGTCACCAGGATCAATATAACCACTGGTATCTGATAGGCTTGATAATATTATTGTTAAACTAGAGCCAGTGCTACCCACTGTTACACCACTAATTGTAGTACCTGGTTCTATATATACTCCTTGTACAGTTTCTACCGTAGAACCAATCGGCAGAAGTAATAGTGCTGATTGTCTATCATATACTTTTAGTGGATAATATCCACTAGCTTCGTGATATAGATCTAAATCTACAGCTTCTTTAGGTTCAGTTTCCCAAACAGCTGGATTTTCAGATACAATAATTTGTGAATCTGAATCTAAATCTACTTCTTCTAAAAAATCTAAATTATAACCAATCGCCATTATTCCAGCATTACCTGAGTCAGTTTGTTCGCCAGTGATTGCGTCAAAAGATGGTCCATCCCAACCTTGATCAGCTGGATCTTGAGCATTAATTCTATTTACAGAATATTGACTATAACCATTCATGGTTGGTTGCTCAAAAATCATTGCTTTATCAGTTGCTGGCGCGGTATTAAATATATTATGTCTGGTCAAACCTAAAGTAGTATTAGAAATAGTACTATTGTATAATATTTTACTATATCCAGTTAAATGTAAATTAAACCCTAAATTAAAACCAAGATTTTCAATTTCTTTAATAGCTAAATACTCTTCACCAGCGTCGTTACTATATTCAACCGTGCCACCAGAGTGACTAGTCATTATCATACCTACAGTAATATTGTGTTCAAGTCCAGTATTATCATCTGTTCCGACTAATGAATCAACATGAACATATACGTTTGGCACTGCAGAGGCTGGTGTTATACTGGAGTGATTGATACTTAATTTTAACCCATTGTCTATAGGACCTAAAACACCCGTTGGATTCCAATGCACCTCACTCTCTCCTGCAGAATTTAAAACTCTTGGTCTCCATCCTCTAGAAAAATTAGGAGATAACTGTGGTCCAAATACAGTGTAATCATCGTTAGAGTCAATAATGCCATCTGGTCTATTTTGATTCCAACCAGTAACAGTACCCGAAGAATTAAGACTAGCGTAATCCCACGCGTAATTAGTGTTATTAGAATCGCCAGACAGTTGTATTGTATCCCATCTTGTGCGTCTTTGGTTTTCAACGTTTTGTTGTATAGTGTAAATATCACCACTTGGATCTTCTCTAAATCTAAATTTTTCTCCAGGAGAAATTCTTTCAATTACCTTTTGCGTGTTTGTTCCGGAGTTACCCTTGACATCGAAAAAAGTTAGAATACTACCTCCGTCTCCAACTGTTACGTCTTCATTATATATACCACCAACAGCAATATTAAAGTAAGTACTACCACCATTTTGTACTTCAATTCCACTTGATAGCTTGTAATCTGCTGTTGCAGGATCAAAAGCAGGATTTACAAATCTAGTCGTACCATCAGCCCATTCTAAATTATCGCCCTTTTCAGGTGTGCTTTCACTGTGAAATGGTCCACCATCAATAAACCAAACATCACCATGTGTTTGTTCACCTATATCATTAAAAATCCCTTCTCTAGGGTTTCTTCCATCTTGTAGCGATTCATCCCAACCGTGAGAATCAGCTACTTTAGGACTTGGGGCGTTATCTACGTTTCCATCGTTATTGTTTCTTGAAAATCCATTAGCATCAGGAACCGTAGTATAGTATGCTAATTCTTGCAACCAAGGTCTATTTTCGTTTCCATCACTATCTTTATCAGGACCAAACGCGTATTGACCAACATCTTGACTGTCATATTCTAAATGACTTTCTAGTTTATTATAATTTCTAAAAAACGGAGCAAATCTACCAAAACCATCAGCACCAGCATACAAACCCCTATCTTGCCCAGTTAAATTGCTACTATGTAAATTATTATTGTCATTTGATAAATAGTATAGTTTTTTGCTACTAACACGTCTATATTTTCCTGAACCAGTTCCACCAATAATTGCTTTAAAAAATTCTAAATCAACACTTATTTTAGCAAAAAATCTACCATCGAATTTTGCTTGATCTTCTTCCGTGTATTTGTAAACGTTTACAATTGTTCCATCTTTAATTTTTGTTGCAGACAAACCTGTAAATGGATCATCTGTTATAAGATCAATATCACTACCAAAACCCTCGGTTAATATAACGCTGTACTGAGCGGTCGTTAAATTAACGTCATTTTCACCACCGTCCGCTACTAGTGGCGAGTAATCATTTGTTATTGCTGAAATTCTATATCTTTTAGTAANNCTTCCACTTAANCTTTCAAATTCAACCCATAAACTCCCNTCTTTTACTTTATCTAAATCTGAACCAGAAGAATCGTGAAACGGGTTATAATTCATTTTAAAACTAGCTTCACCAACTCTAGGAGCATCTTCTAAATCTGCTCCAAAAATATCAGTAGCACTTACATCGTGCTTTGTTGTTGATATTAATGTTTTCTTTTGTTTAATAAAAGCAGGCGCATTACTTTGTATATCTAAAATTTTATATTTAGTTTCATCTACAACCGCTATATCTGAATCAGTGGCTTTTTTTAGAAATAAAAATGTATCTATATCAATTTTATTTCTATCAGAAGATGGAAATGCTAACCAAGCTCCACCATCTTCAGCATCATACCACCTATCCATCGCTAAATTATAATACTCATTAGACGTTTCTTTTACAAAAAACTTAAAGTATTTCATGGCTTTAGGAAACTTGATATTGTTAAATCCAACCTGCATTTGGTTTACCTTTCTTCCCTCTTCTTTTTCAAGAGCTTTAGTACCAGAAGAATTTGATATAACAGGAGTTTCTCTTCCATATTCATCAGCAAATACAATACCTAATTGATATTCTCGTAATGATTTTATAGATTTTTTAGTCGTAAAATCTAAATTATCACTAGATAAAATATCAAATTGAAAATCAGGATAGTATTCTTCAATATTATCATTAGCATCTTCCCATTCTAAATTATAACCTTGAACGTAATTTCCATATACAACTCTACTACCAGTAACTTCTTGCGCTAGTGCCTTCAAAGGCACAGCATCCCATGGTCGTAATAATTGATTTGACGTAAGCATACTGTTTATTTGCTCCGAGTTTATAATGTATTCATCTTCATCCCACACGGTTGTCAGAACGCCATCAGCTGGAATTATAGCGGTATGTTTAGGTTTTATCGTATCTACTATATAAATACTTGGTGATTTATCATCTTTAAACAATATATCTATAGCAATAACACCATCTGGAATTCCAATCATAAAATCTTTAATTTCAGCTTCAATCATTCTATTGGTCATGGCTAAATTAAAACCTTCTTTAGGATGATAGCGAAAATCTCCTGGTACAAATGCTACCGGTGAAAATGGAGACATAGCAGAGTATTCATTATCACCATACTGATATCTATAAGCAAATCTTGGAAATTTAAACTCATAAATTTTATTTCGTACGGGTTCTAAATCTACAGCAAATCTTAGCTCACCACCTTCCGGAGCGGTTGGTGGATTGTGTATTGCTAGGACCTCACAACTAACATTAGCGTCTGGCGCCTCTATTCTTCTTACTGAAATCCAATGTATTTTACCAATAAAACCATTACCAGAACCACCAACTTGAAAAAATGCACGGTGACCACTATCAAGATTAGAAGGTATCGGATTACCACTAGCATTATATTGTAGCAAAGGCGAAGGAACTACGGTTGTTATTGTAAAGTTATGTATTCCATTTGCATTAACTTTTGGTGTTTCGTAATAGTTGTAAAGATAATTTTCACCAGCTATCCTTACTTTTATTCCGTCTCCACCGGTGGTATCTACTTCGGATAATTCAAACGAAACCTCATAAGTTTGGTCATCTTCAATTTTAATTGGAAGGTTTGTATTTAGTTTGCTGTAATTATCAAACTGAAAACCGTCTTTTCCAAGTGTTATATAGTGCTCTCCAGGTTCATATACAACCGACCTTGCATCAACATTAGCCCCAAGTATCGCGGTCCAGTATTTTGGCAAATCTCCATTTCCATCTGGTTCAATGAAATTTCCATTTTGAACCATTTCTTTAGACGAATCGGTCATATAGTTGGGGGTGTTCCAAGGGTTTACAATTCCAGCGCCTCCCATTGTTATGTTTCCATTAGTGTTTCCATAAGTATGTCCCGTATCTACAAAAGTTATCTCCATTAAATACGTTCTTCCACCCCCAAAACATCCATCACCACTCAAACTACCCCCATCCTCACTACATCTTTTATCATCACCCGCTACTCCTCCACTATCGGTACCATCCATTTTGATCTCGAGGTACCCATTTTGATTCATTATATCATAGCTAGTATACGTATTTCCATCAGCCCCCGCAATTTGCTCATTATTAGCATAATAAAGCCAATTGTCATATCCATGAGGTACGGAATTCATATATCCTCCATGTTGCCAAGAAAATGAAAGATGATCACCAGCAGGAGTTGATCCAAGTGTTGCTGATGCGGTATCTTCATTAATTAAACCCCCATAATTACCCGCGCCTCCCAGCGTTTTCTGTATATCATTATATCCATTTCCCCCATGTTGCGCGAATCCACCATCAGCACCGTTATGATCAACACTACCATTTGCAGCAGCATCACTATGCTTAACATACCATGCGCCTTCATCTTTATATCGTGGGTCAGTATCTGGGTATATACTAAAGCTGAAGTTACCAGGATAACACGGGAATTGTGCCGGATCAATATAATTACCGCTATTAGGCACGCCCACAATATGTCCAAGCGCTGGGTTTGTTGAAAATTGAGGGCCCACAAGAGTTCCATGCCCATGTGATAGGCAACCGTCGGGATTATACCATCTCGGTAAGGCGGTACTAGCGCCATCTGTTTCTCTGAAATAAGGATTTGGACATAGCTCCGCAGAAGTACCATCAGGATAAAATTTATACGGAATACCATTAACCACTTCGTAAATATGAATTTCACTTATTCGACCATCAAAACCTTTTCGGGCTTGGAAATGTACATTTTGTAAACTACCTCCACCGTCTTGTTTCCAAATCACTTCATTTGTCCAAGAAGTGTAAATGCCAGGTGGATTACCACCTAAGGTTACGGGTATATCATCGCCTGTGTTAGCGTCTATATCACTATTTGGCACGCCAACATTTTTATTTTGGAATTGGTCTTTGTNGCGTATTCTAGCTTTTACACTATAATTTCTAAGAGGTATCGCTGGAGCTTGGTCATGTAAATCTCCACCAAATGCTTGAAATAATAATACATCCTTTTCTTTCCAATCTAATTCAAATCCGCTTTCTCCATAAATATCAGTTTCTATTTTCGTATCAAAATAATCTCCAACTTGAAGTTGACTAAAATCATAGTGATGATTTAAAATACTGTTAGGCATCCACATCGAAGATTGATTTGTCTCATTCCAATCTAGATCCACACGTTGACCTGCTGTTAATCCATCACCCCAAAAAGGACCATCTAAATCATCTGGTTTAGATGTAATTCTCATAACCCCAGTATATATCTTACCCTCGTCATTACCACGCTCTTGTATTAGCTTTACCGTAGGCGCTGTTATTGGGTGCTTTTTTATAACCGTAATATGCTCTTCTCTTATTGGTATTGGTGGCGAGAAATCAATTTGAGGATTTATAAAGTTAGTATGAGTTAATTCCAATAGTACCCTCTATACTACGCGTTATGTTTATTTTTCTTGGTTCATTTTGGTTATCTGTCCAAAATAACATGTCATCAATAATGTTAATACCAGTAATTATCTTACTTCCGTTAAACTTTAAAACAGCGCCACTAGTATCAATTAATACTGGTGTTATAGCCCCACCAGAACTATATTGAAATATACCATCAAAACTAGTATCTTTTATAAACCAATATAATTTATCATTTTTTTCATCAGCAATCGCACCCACACAAATAGCAGGGTTTAAAGGATCTGAGCTAATACCTGCAAACGCAATTTGTGAATTACCCAATATATTTTGCACAGTACCAACATGAGATCCCTCTGAAGTTGACACTTGTATATTCATTGCATCTCTATATTCACCGTTGGGAATAAGTCTCTCGTCAAGATCCTTATTCATTTTACCACCGGTAAACCGATTTTTAATCTCTGGCATGTACTAGTGTTTTATTTGTTTTGATTTCCCTCTTAAAATTTGAGTAATTTCTTCTAACTTAATACTTGATAATCTTAACTTTGCTTTTCGTGTTTCAGCAAATCTTTCTTTTTTAAATCTCTGTACTATATATTCTTGAGTGTTAGCTCTTGTAGATAACACGGCGTGAGCTATCCACTTATACATAGCTTCTTCAGCAAATTTATGGACTTGCATTTCCCCGTCTGTACCAAGGCTATCACTTATGTAATCTAAAATCACAGTTTTTCCAGAAACATTAGAGCTAAAATGTATTTTTCCTAATCTTTGGTCTATATAAAAAGAACCATTTGCCTGGGCATGCTGTGGATCTAAACCAAACCTTGATCCATTCATAGGCCAATAAGTATCGTCTTCATAATCATCGTTATTGTTTTCAGATGGAGTTATTCCTTTATAGTTGTTCCAAGTAGATGAATTTGTTTTGTTACCAATCGGAGACTGTAGCACCGTGCTTGCGCCAGAGTTTTTTACAGAAACGTTGTCTAATGTATTACCATTTACGGCTTCACCGTAGGCTTGAGCTTCTGAAAAATCTGCAATAGCAAGAGCAATAACATAAACAGTGGTAAGCCCAGTAACATTTATGTACGTAAGTTCTTTTGTTGAATTTTCTGTACCAGTCCACTCTAAGTAGCTGTAATCACCATCTGCGTTCTGAAGGTTAAAAATACTAGTACTAGCATTTGGGTTTGGAGGATAGCCACTTGAAGATCCAATAACGTTTTCAACCATTGTTGAAGGAGGTGAAGTTGAAACGCCAAATCTAACCGTGCTGCTAATAGTATTGGTTGATGAAGAAGTATTGTATGCAATTGCCTCAGCTACACCATCAGCAGAAATATTTATATAATTTTGTCCGGTAACATCTATTTGTTGATAAGCCAACGGTATTTGTGACCAACCATTAGCCCCATGACCGTTTAATGTGACGTATCTCCACGTTAACTTATTATCAATAATCCCCACGTTACCATTATAAAGACCAGCCATGGTAGTGGCATTAGACACTACATTCCAAGATGGCTCAAGATCATCGCTGTAATCAGCGTTTGTTATTAGTTCGGTGTCAGCCGGGAAACTGTATTGACCATCATCATTTTGTAATATTTGAAATGGATTACTAGTATCATTTGTTTTATATAAAGGATGTTTTATGCCAGAAGAATCAACCCAAGAAATTTTAGTATAATTTACATAGTCGTGAGGCAGCGTCATCAACAGCGTTGGTGGTAGCGTTATTTGCTGGGACTTTATAGATTTAAAAGTATCAAACGAAAGTTCTTGCATGGCTCTTTGAGCATGAAACGCGACGTCTGATCTCTTTATTTTAGATATAATTTTTTCTTCACCTACATAAGCAATCATAAATTGAGTTATAACATCATCTAAAGACGTAAATTGGTATTTACCATGGTCGTTTCCACTGTAATAAGTTTGGTGCGATTCATTTATTAATCCCATTTATTTATTGTTTTTCTTGTTGAATTTGAGAACCAAGTGCTTGACTAGCTACTTGCGTTAGTTCTGGTTTTTGAATTGAAATTCCAGCATATGCTAGTATTCTATATATTAATTCAGACTCTTCTGATGAGTGTAACTCAAAGTCTACAGATACATTGTCGTTATATAATGTTTTGCCATTAATTACTACATAACCCCAATTTGGGGGATGTGGTTTTCTAATAAACGATAAACCTATTTCGCTAGCAACTAAATTACTACCTGCAAACAAACCTAAACCTCCGTTTTGATTTACAAAATATGGTCTCTTTAAAGTTGGAGCTGTTAGTGGTGACGCTTGCCTTATCATATGCTCATCGTAGTTAAGCTCTTCAAACGTAACTCTACCAATATTAGTACCAAATCTAGTATGAGATACTGTGCCTATTTTATATAGTGCAGGTGGTAATGTAACAACCTGAGCAGTAGCATTAAATAATGGGGTTGTTGTTGCTTTAAACACAGCTAGTTTTTCATTTATTTCTGATAACATATCCGAGTGTTCAGTGCTATTACCCTGTGCTCTACCCCATTGATTTATATCATAAAAATATTGTTCTAATATTTCCATTTGTACTTGACCGGCAAATAAGTTAAAATCCTGAGGAGTTATATATCCTCTTTGCTCTTTGTTGGCAAACGCTAAAACTCTTTGATATACTGTATCTATACTTACTGCCATAATTTCTTTTTATTTATTATTATAAGGAAATAATCTATTTAAAGTATTTTTTCTTCCTCCACAACCACAATCTTTATCAACAACTTTACTAACTGTATCTACAACTTTTTTTATCCCAGTTACTTTTGTAATTTTTTCTATTGTGTCGCCTAGTCCTTTAGATTTTTTCTTTTCCATATAATATAATTTGTAGTTTGCAATCGCTCCGTAGAGCGACTGCATCTACAGTTAGATTAATTTAATCTTTTTTCAATATTGGAGTAAATCTCCAT
>JGI24006J15134_10001796_pt1 | contig 12079 bp, 17 predicted proteins | sample LinPmetageLP53_FD_15134 | JGI IMG/M metagenome (IMG submission 15134) | reverse complement strand
GTAGCTGAAAAATACCTGTGCGAATCCTAAATCTAGCTCTGTCATGTTACTGCCTATTTGCTTAAGTTTCATCTGTATTGCCTCGTTTTGGTTTAGTTGGTTTAATAATAGCCACTGTATGCCAATGGCTATGATAAAGCAACTATACTTCCTCTAATGTTTCCAGTATCTCATACGCCTGCTCTAGCGCCTCTTGGTCTGTCTCAATACCATAGCAAGTAAAACAATGATAATCTACCCATTCGCCACCAATAGGCGTTTGTAGGTTAAACGTGGCTGATTCATTCCACTCAATACGGATGTGACCTGCTAGTGCGTGTTCTATTTCCCAGTGTTTCATTTTAAACTCTCCAATCCGGTGTATATGTGTCAATTTTATAGCCTAGCTGCTCTACTAGCTCCAGAGTATGTTTGTTTAATGTTTTAGTACCCGCCAGCTTTGCAAAGATATCAGCATTGTTACAAACCGGATAAATAACATTATTACCATACTGCGTTTTCACTTCAATTAATATTGATTTGCTCATTTTATTGCCTCTGTTAATTGGTTTGGTTTATTTAGATTTGAAAGTTATGAATAAAACGCACGTTAGCACTATAATGCCCAATATTGCAAACGCCACTCCGTCGCCATATGTCATTGCTCTATTGCTCCTAGGTATTCCCAGTGTTTGTTTGTGGCCGTCCTTGGCCGTTGTTTGGTTTACGCTGTCGCGTTATATTCAGCCGACCATGCCTCCGAAATATCGTTAACCACGTGGTCGTAGATAATTTCATCTGGTGCCTGCTCATATTCAAACATATATGCAAAGCTTGCCAGTTTTTTCCACTTGCCTACTTGTTTAACACTAGGAGTAAGTAAAATCATCTCCCCCATATCGCAAGCTTCGACATTATCTTTTATTTCTTTATAAGTGTGATGGATTCCGTCAAACTCGCCTTCACCGTACACGGCCACTGAATACCCGCGAGCTATCGCCCATTTTATTAGGTGTAAATGTGCTTTTTTCATAATGTTTCACCTTGTGCTGATTAAGTGTTGTGGCCGTCCTTAGCCGTTGTTTGATTTATTAAACTTTTTGTACTTTGTGAATTACAAGTACTCTACCGCGATACTTGCGGGTCGCTGACCAATCTTCAAGAACCCCATCACGAACCGATGCAACATGTCCTCTAACATAGACCCAATAGACACCCTTTCCCCACGTATGGCAGTCATTAGCCACGCCTGTAAGCGTTGAATAGGCCCTTGTTTTACCGTCATCGTTCGTCAGTTTTTTGCCAAACTGTCGCAATATTTTAGCCTGTATCATTTTGTTTGTGCCGCACCTGACCCTACGCCCTTCAGCTTTGTATGCCCTAAATACTTTACTGAATGGCGCACCTGTGGCGACACAGGTAGCCACTAAGCTACAGAAATTACTATCCTTATGATATGTCTGACCAATTCTAGCCAATTCCGCATAAGTATGTTGATGTACTTTCATAATTTTAACCCCTTAAATTATTCACTAGTAACCACGGTTACTCCATGGTCACTAGTGAATAACCTACGTTTATCACTGTAGCTGGCAAACCCCTCTAGGCTACGGTATAACCCGATAAACTTGGTTACTCGTTCTCGCTTAGTATGGGGTTACGCTCTGCTATTGCCACGGCTTGTAAGCCAGAGTGATTGCCCCGCTATTGCGAGAGAGCTACGGGGCCTGTCTCCTTCGTGCTTGCCCTATAAGTAACCGTGGTCACTGGCAAGCCTAGGTATCAATCTGGGGAGCCGTTCCCCCGTTGCTATCTATACATATGCAATGCTTGTGCCAACTTTATAACCTAATAGAATCAATGGCTTAGCTAATACCTAGAAAACGCCTACGCACTACAATGGTGCAGTGTTTTGCTTATTATTTAATCAATGATATTCTAATGTGTTGTTTTATATAATGTTTTTACCTATGCACTACAATGGTGCGTTACGCACTACAATGGTGCAAGCTTATAACATTAAAGCATAAACCATAAATTAAACATAACTAAACAATCTAATTATGTTGGCTAATGTGGCATAGCTATTGCATATGTAACCACTTGAGTATAGCTTGCGTATATCTTGAGTAGACCATAGCGGGTACCATATAGACACACACACTTGCCTCGGGATAACTTAGGTTACCTGTGGATAACTTTGGGGATAACTTGGGTTACCTGTGGATAACTTGGGTTGCCTATGTATACCTTTGGGGATATCCTTGGGATAACCTGTGGATAACTTGTGTATATGTATAACCCTGTGGATAACCTGTGGATAACTTGTGTATAGCCTGTGGATAAAAGACACCGGAGGGGGACAGACGCTACAGTATTCTTATGGGTACCCACCCGTATACAAAAGAAGCCAAAAGTGAACATTTAATGACAATAAATACAACATGTGAAAAGGTTATAAGTGTATGACACCAGTATACCTTTTGGTTATATTGCTTTTTTAATAATATAGAAACATAAGTATTACTAATACTTTTCAGTAAAATTACAAATAAGACAAAAAAAGACTTGACTTTTGCTTAAAAATATGTTAGTATAAATAAGTAATCTTAGATAGCTTGGTATTGCTAAGTAATATTTTAATAATTCATTAAAGATATTCTTAAAGGTTTATCATAAAAGTTATTCTAAGGCAACTTACTAGTAACTACATAAGTATACTTATGAATACAGAAGAAAAACCTAAGAGGAAGCGTGGGCGACCTAAAAAGACAGAGATGGTGTCTAGAAAGAGGGGAGCTACAGGTCTACCTAGAGGCCGTCCTAAAGGTGACGCTGCTATTATCAATGAGTATAAGGGTCGTATGCTTACGTCCCCTAAATCTAAGTTGGTCTTAGAGTCTATATTTGATGCTGCTTTAGATAATGAACACAAACATCAAGCTGCTGCTTGGAAGCTTTTAGCTGATCGTATAGTACCTTTAAGTTACTTTGAGAAAGATAAGGTAGCTGGTGGCAAAAGTGCTATTAACATTTCTATTACTGGTGTCGGTGGAGAGCAGACAATAATCTCTTCTGGTTCTAATGACACTCAAGATGATGCTTTAGACGCAGAATACACAGAGGACTATCCAAATTTCTAACTATAAGTATTTTAAAATAGAAGACTTTGATTGTTCTCATACAGGTCTTAACAAAATCCAACCAACTCTAGTTGAGAAACTAGACGAACTAAGGGAGAGATGTGGTTTTCCATTCATTATCACTAGCGGCTACAGAGATCCTAGCCATCCAGAAGAAGTTAAAAAGAAAAAAGCAGGTACTCATTCTCAGGGCATTGCGGCTGACATCAAAGTTTCAAACGGCGCACAAAGGTATGCTATTGTTAAACACGCCATCGCCTTGGGGTTCAACGGCATTGGAGTGGCTAATAGTTTTATCCATGTTGATCTCCGTGAGTGTGACGATAACACCCCTAGTGTAATGTGGAAGTACTAGAGTGTACTTAGGTATACCTGAGTATTCTTTAGTAAGCCATGACTGACTTAAACGTACAGTTGCTCCCTTGGCAGCAAGAGGTGTTTAGCGACCCTACACGCTTCAAAGTAATAGCTGCTGGTCGTCGTACAGGCAAGTCAAGACTAGCTGCTTGGTTATTGATAATCAATGGTCTTAGCGAAAAAGCAGGTCAAGTGTTTTATGTTGCTCCAACTCAAGGACAAGCTAGAGATATTATGTGGACGCTTCTATTGGAGCTTGGACACGGTGTTATTGCTTCTAGTCATGTTAATAATCTTCAGATTAAGTTGGTCAACGGTTGCACAATAGCCCTAAAGGGTGCTGATAGACCAGAGACTATGCGTGGTGTATCTTTAAAGTTTCTGTGTATGGATGAGTATGCAGACATGAAACCTGCTGTATGGGAGCAGATACTAAGACCTGCCCTAGCTGACCAAAAGGGTCATGCGTTGTTTATCGGTACACCTATGGGTCGCAATCATTTCTATGAGCTATACAATTATTCTAAGTTAGCAGAGGATGAAGATTTTAACGGTTGGCACTTTACAAGCTATGACAACCCGTTATTAGACCCTAAAGAAATAGAGTCAGCAGAAAAATCAATGTCTCGGTACTCCTTTAGACAAGAGTTCCTAGCCTCTTTTGAAGCCCAAGGTAGCGAGTTGTTTAAAGAAGAAGACATAGTGTTTCTAGAGGAAGAACCAGAGGAAGGGGAATACTACATAGCTGTTGACCTTGCTGGCTTTACCGATGTAAACAAAGTTAAAACAAAAACAAATCATTTAGATGAGTCAGCCATAGCTATAGCAAAAGTTAGCACATCAGGTTGGTGGGTCGCAGACATAAAACATGGTCGTTGGGGCGTAGAAGAATCTGCTAGACGCATTTTTGAAGCTGTTAGAGATTACAAACCTATTTCAGTAGGTATAGAAAAAGGAATAGCTAAAAACGCAGTCTTGCCTTACATAACAACCTTAATGAAACAAAAAAATGTCTTCTTTAGAATAGAAGAGTTAACCCACGGAAATAAAAAGAAAGTTGATAGAGTTGTTTGGGCATTACAGGGTCGATTTGAACACGGAGCCATTCGCTTGGCTAAAGGATCTTGGAACACACAGTTCTTAGATCAGTTATTTCAATTTCCTAACCCCTTAGTCCATGACGATCTTATAGATTCTTTAGCGTATATAGATCAATTAGCTAAAGTAGCCTACAATATGGACATGGATATTGACGAATATGAACCAATGGACGCTTACGCGGGATACTAAAACATGGAAAACCTAGATAAAGACGAATTTAAAGAAGAAACCCTAGAAGGTTGGGTCATTGAGAAGTGTGCAGAGTGGCGAGAAGACTTTGAAACTAACTATCAACAAATGTTTGACGAGTATTATCGTATATTTAGAGGAACATGGTCAGCAGAAGACAAAACAAGAGAATCAGAACGATCCCGCATTGTCTCTCCTGCTTCACAACAGGCCGTAGAGTCTACAGTAGCAGAGATAGAAGAGGCCACGTTTGGCAGAGGGCGTTGGTTTGACATAAAAGATGATATTGGTGATCAAAATCCCGCCGATATTGCTTTACTAAGAGAAAAACTTTACGAAGATTTTACTAAAAACAAAGCTAGGAAAGCCATTGCAGAGTGTGTCTTAAACTCAGCTATTTTTGGTACGGGCATAGCAGAGATAACGTTGTCTAACGAAAAAGAGATGGCACCGGCAACAGAACCAGTCATGGGTGGTGATTTAACGGCTGTAGGTGTAAACATTATAGACCGTACAGTGTGCAAACTTAGGCCCATCTTGCCACAAAACTTTTTGATTGATCCTGTAGCTACTTCTATTGAAGAAGCATTAGGTGTAGCTATTGATGAGTTTGTTCCTTTGCACTCCATAGAGATGCTGCAAGAAGAAGGTGTCTATCGCAATATTCCTTTAGAAACAACTTATTATGATAATGACCTAGAAGCCGATAGAAATCTAACAAACATCTACAATGAAAACAAAACTAGAAAAACAACTTACTACGGTCTAGTCCCTAGATATCTTTTGAACAAAGCTCAAGAAGAAGGTTTACTAGACGATGAAATAGAGATAGTAGAGCCTCTAGCGTCTTCTGATGGCTCTTTTGATTCCGACGAAAGCTACTATGTGGAAGCTATTGTTGTTATAGCAAACGAAGGTGTCCTTTTAAAAGCAGAAGAAAACCCTTACATGATGCAGGATCGTCCTGTTGTTGCTTTTCCTTTTGATGTTGTTCCTAGCCGTTTCTGGGGACGCGGTATAGTAGAGAAAGGCTACAATTCACAAAAGGCGTTAGACGCAGAACTACGAGCCAGAATAGACGCTCTTGCTCTTACAGTCCACCCTATGTTAGCTATGGATGCCTCTAGAATGCCAAGAGGGTCAAGACCAGAAGTTAGGTCAGGCAAAGTAATACTTACTAACGGTAACCCTTCTGAAATTCTACAGCCTTTTAACTTTGGGCAAGTATCACAGATAACATTCTCACAAGCAGACGCTTTGCAGAAGATGGTACAGACAGCCACAGGAGCCGTAGACCCTAATGGCACCACCGCTGGCTCTGATACTAGGTCTGCTGCTGGTTTCTCTATGGGTCTAGGTACAATAATAAAAAGACACAAGAGAACTCTTATAAACTTCCAAGAGTCTTTCTTAATTCCTTTTATTACTAAGGTCGCACACAGGTACATGCAGTTTGAGCCAGAAATGTATCCTGTTTCAGATTACAAGTTTATAGCCTCTAGCTCTCTAGGTATTGTTGCTAGGGAATATGAAATAGCACAGCTTACTCAGTTGCTTCAGACAATGGGCGATTCTCCAGTTAAGAATCAGCTTATTGAGGCAGTTATTGACAACATGAGCATAAGCAACAGAGAAGAACTGTTAGCCAGTATTAGACAAGCTAATCAGCCTGACCCACAAGTTCAACAGGCCCAACAAGAAGCACAACAGACTCAGCTTGCGTTTCAACAGTCACAGTCTGCTGCCCTTAATGGTCAAGCACAAGAGTCACAAGCTAGAGCCGCTAAGTTGTCTATGGAAACTCAAGTTATACCTCAAGAGGTGGAGATTGATAGGATTAAAGCTATCACTACTAACCTTAAAGCAGGAACAGAGGACGACAAAGAGTTTGAGCGTCGAATTAAGATGTCCGAACAGTTACTCAAGGAAAGAGCTATTGTGGTACAAGAAAAAGCTTCTAATGCTCCTGTAAGGCCTCCTGCTGCTCCACAAGCTCCTACCCCTCAGCCACAAGCTCAAAGGCCGTTACAAGCAATTACACGCTCTCCTATGGCTCCTACGAGAACAGGTACGCCATAATGTCAGCTAAGAAACCAGATCCTAGATTAGCCAGAGCAGGAGTAAGTCGTTATAATCAATGTAAACGGACACCGAATCATCCGAAGAAAAGCCATGTGGTTGTGGCGAAAGAAGGAGACAAGATTAAAACTATTAGATTTGGTGAACAAGGAGCAAAGACTGCTGGCAAACCAAAAGCCGGAGAGTCAGAAAAAATGAAAGCTAAACGTAAAAGTTTTAAATCTCGACACGGTAAAAACATAGCTAAAGGTAAAATGTCAGCGGCATATTGGGCTGATAAATGCAAATGGTGATTTTATGATTTTACAATTTCCTGAAAAAAAACAACCTGACGCTATTGTTGAGGGTTTAGTTCTTCGTGCTACTACTCAAAAGAAAGAAATAAAAACGCAAGCAGAACAAATAGATGCTCTTGTAAAAAGACTAGAGCTTAAACTAAAAAACCAAAATTACTAGGGTGTTTTTAAAATGAAAGGCGTAAAACATTATAAAAAAGATGGGACGTTGTTTACAGGTAATACACACAAAATGCCTAACGGAAGTTTACACTCCGGTAAAACACACGGAAAAACCAGTGTAAAGTTGTTTCATTTTAACGAGCTTTCAAAGAAATCACAAAGAAACGCTAAATAAGGAGACACCATATGGCAGGACTTTACGATAACATACACGCTAAACGAAAGCGCATAGCCGCAGGATCTAAAGAAAAAATGAGAAAAGTAGGGTCTAAAGGCGCACCTACTGCCAAGCAGTTTAAAAAAGCCGCTAAAACAGCTAAAAAGAGGAAGTAATTATGAGAATGGGAAAAGGAACATACGGAAGTAAATCAGGACGACCTGCTAAGAAAAAGCCAGCGAATAAAAACAAAATTAAAAAAGTTAAAACTTCTTACAAATAAAAGTAAAAAAGACTTGACTTTTGTTACAAAATATGCTAGTATGCGATATGCTTTACATCCTGTCCTAAATTTAGGAGAAACAGAAACAGTGAGAGATAACTTTAATGATACTCCAGAAGCTTTGGAAAAGTATTATGATTCGTTTAGAGAAATGTTTAACACAGATGGTTGGCAAAATCTCTGCAACGACTTTAAAGATAACGCAGAATGTATCAATTCTGTTGAATCAACAAAAGGAATTGATGATCTTAATTTTAGAAAAGGTCAGCTTGCAGTTATCTCTACGCTACTTAACCTTGAAAATTATATTAAAAGTATGGAAGAAGAACATTACAAGTCTTATCTCCAAGAAGCAGGAGTAGTTTAGTGGCTGTATTGTTTGACTTTAAATGCTCAAAAGGACATATACATGAAAGAATAACAGACTCTTCCGTTATTTCTGTTCAGTGTCCTGTGTGTGGAGAACAAGCATTTAAAATAATTAGTGCTGTAAATTTTTCTCTTGATCCCATATCTGGTCATTTTCCTAGCGCAACTGACAAGTGGGCCAAACATAGAGAAATTAAAATTAAAGAAGAAAGAAAACAGGCAAACTCTTAGAGTCCTGATAACATAACACCCTTTTCCACAATCATATGACGGAGTTAATAATGGGTCAATTAGTAGATGAGCGTCCACCCGAAGAAACATCAAGTATTACTGAGGAATCTTTCACAGAACAAGAACAGGCACCTGTAGAGTCTCCAGAAAATAGCATCCCAGAAAAGTATCAGGGAAAAAGCAATTCTGAGATTATTCAAATGCACCAAGAAGCCGAAAAGCTTTTAGGTCGTCAAAGTTCTGAAGTTGGTGAGTTACGAAAGGTAGTAGATACTTACATACAAGGGCAGACACAACTCGACCAAGGGAGTACGCAAGAAGTAGCTGAAGAAATAGATTTCTTTTCAGAACCAGAGAAAGCTATCCAGCAACAGATTGACAATCACCCTAAAATATTAGAAGCAGAAAAAGTAAGCCGTGAGTACAAACAAGCGACTGCTAAAGCTCAACTTCAAAAACTACATCCTGATATGGGAAATATTGTACAGGACGCTAAGTTTCAACAGTGGGTATCGGCTTCTAAAATACGACAACAGCTTTTTAATCAAGCAGACAAGTTATACGATTATGAAACTGCTGATGAACTTTTGAACCTGTGGAAAGATCGACAGACGGCTGTGCAACAAACAGCTACTAACGAAAAGCAAGACCGAAAGCAGACTGTTCAAAACGCATCAGTAGGGACTAACAAAGGATCGTCGGCTCCTGTTTCTAAAAAAGTTTATCGTCGTGCAGACATTATTAAACTTATGAAGGAAGACCCTCAACGCTATTTAGCTCTTTCTGACGAAATTACAAGAGCTTACGCTGAGAGGAGAGTCCGTTAATGATTATACAAGAGGAAACCCTCTTAAACTAAAGGAAAGTTATCATGGCTACACAACCCGCATATGTAACATCAAGTTCCGGCGCATACGGAACAGCCGCTAAAGCAATTAGCGCAACAGAAGCAGCAACTTTTATCCCCGAAATTTGGTCGGATGAAATTGTTGCATCTTATGAGAAAAGCCTAGTTCTTGCTAATCTCGTTAAGAAAATGTCCATGCAAGGTAAGAAAGGTGACACTATTCACATTCCTTCTCCTGATCGTGGCGCTGCTTCTGCTAAAACTGAAGGTACGTTAGTTAACATTCTACACGGAACTTCAACCGAAGTTGTAGTATCTATTAATCAGCATTTTGAATATTCTCGTTTGATTGACGATATTGCTGAAACTCAAGCCCTTGCTTCTTTGCGACAGTTCTACACTGCTGACGCTGGTTATGCTTTGGCTACTCAGGTAGATAATGCTCTCCATGCTCTTGGTAAGAACTTTGGTGACCAAGGTAACGCAAGTGCTACTGATTATATCCACAGTAATTCTTACTTTATTGACGCTTCTAATGGTTTGACTCTTAACGCAGCTAACACAGTAGTTGGTGGTACTGATGTATTTACCGATGCTGGTTTCCGCGCTTTGATTCAGAAGCAAGACGAAGAAGACACCCCAATGGATAATAGGTTCCTTGTTGTTCCTCCTTCAGTCCGTAACACTATCATGGGTATTGATCGTTATACCTCTGCTGATTTTGTATCAAGTCAGACTGTTCAGAATGGGCTTATTGGTAACTTGTATGGTATTGATATTTTTGTATCAAACAACTGCCCTGTCCACACTGCCGCCGGTGACAACTCAGCTAGTTCTGTAGACCTTAAAGCCGCTATGCTTGCCCACAGCGACACTATGGTTCTTGTTGAGCAACAGGGTGTACGTACTCAAACTAGCTACAAGCAAGAGTATCTTGCCACTTTGATGACTGCTGATCGCCTTTACGGTGTTGAGCCTCTTCGTTCAGAGACTGGTTTTATTCTCGCTGTATAAGCTAGTAACAACCGAGGGTTTCCAAGGATGGTTACCCTCGTCTTTTAAAAGTATATAATAGCTAAAGAGGTTTAAAGTGAACTTTTTATCTTTAATTATATCACCTCTTGCCAATGTAGTAACTACCCACCTAAAAAACAAAGCCGAAGAAAAACAGGCTGTACATAAAAGAAAACTTACTCAAATAGAAAATGAGGCATCTTGGGACGAAACACAAGCCAAGAATGCTAATACTTCACTCAAGGACGAGTGGTTTGTTTTTTTATTAAGCATCCCTATGATTGGTGCTTTTGTTCCCGACATGGTTCCCTATGTTAAAGAAGGTTTTGTTGTGTTAAATGAAATGCCAGAGTTTTACAAAGCATTTCTAGGGGCTGCTATAGCTGCTAGTTTTGGCATTAAAAGCCTTGCTAATTGGAAGAAGTAGATGTCATTATTTAATCCCGAAGATATTATGAAAATGGCTGTAGGTTTAATACCTTCGGATTTGCAGTATGATATGAATAATGACGGTAGGATTACTTCTGCTGATGCTGTGGCTTATGTAAAACAAAATCCAAACCAAGCCTCAGAAACTGTAAAAGAAGAAAAAACGCCAGAAGAAGAGTTAAGTGATTATTTAAGTTTTGTTAATAATTTAGAAACTGAACTTGAAGCCTCAAGAGAAGGGGGTAGAGCCGCAACTGCTGGTGGATCTCTTGATTTCTGGGGAGGCGGTTACTTTGAAGACGAAGACCTTTTAGCTATAGACGCTGCTGGTGATTTTTATGATAATGCAAGAGTTTCTCTTTCTGATTATATAACAGACAATAATATTCCTTTGTATAAGGACATAGACGGCAAACGGTATTTTTTAAATACGGGTGCTGATATGTTTGGTTCTGACGCAGATACCCGCGCCGGTAGCCAGTTTATGAAAGAGCTTATGGGAACTACTGTTGGTGGGGACTATATAGCTGGAGGCCCAGTAGGTACTTACTCTACAGTTTTTCAACCAGACGAAGGTTTTGTTTCTGGTTTTTTAAATGACCCTATAGTAAATTTAGTTGCCTCAACGATCACCGGAGGTCAGTTACTATTAACGGGTATAAAAGCCGCTACTGGAGAGACTTTACACCTTGGTGATTATTTAGCCGCAGGTCTATCGGGATTTGAAGCTGTACAGTCTATGTCAGAAGCTGCACAAGCTGCTTCACTTGCTAATGGTGGTACTGCGGCTCAAGCGGCAGCAGCGGGGAGAGAAGTTGCGTTTGGATTAGGAAATGTAGTTTCAGAAGTAAATGCCCTAGGCTTTGGTGCCGATGTCTTTGGGCCAAGTGGTGCAGGAAACCCCGCCTCTCTTAGCTTCACTAGTGATGTAACAACTGCTTTAGCTGGGCTTGATGGGGGCGTATTACTAGAAACAGGGTTAAGTGCCGCCGATAGTGCTGTTAGTATTGGTGATGTGCTCTCTTTAGTCAACACAGCAGGTGACGCATATGATGCTTTTACCGATGACGACGATGACGACGATGACGATTCGGATACAAGTCCAAATATCTTTACTTCTGATGATTTAGCTGGTAACATTGATCAAATATTTCCTACTGATCTTACATCAGTTTTTGAACCAGAGCCTGAACCAGAAGTTACTATTACTGACGGTGACGGTGAAAGAGTATATTCTACAGGTGATCAACCAGATATGCCCCCTTTGGATAAAGAAGCATATTCTGTTCCAAATGAGTATCCTCCTTTTACAGTTGATCCTACTACAGTTGATTCTCCAGAGCCAACGTCAGAGCCAACGTCAGGAGCTTCTTCAGCACCAGCACCATCATCTGAACCAGCACCACAGCCTGAGCCTGAGCCAGAACCAGAACCAGAGCCAGA
>JGI24006J15134_10001792_pt1 | contig 12088 bp, 14 predicted proteins | sample LinPmetageLP53_FD_15134 | JGI IMG/M metagenome (IMG submission 15134) | reverse complement strand
AAGAACGGACTTTCTAGGCCAGAAAATGTTTCCGCTGCGATAGATCTTTTAAAGACAGACGGCAAAAATTCAGCTTCTTATTTGCAACGCAAATTGGAAATAAATTACAGTGAAGCGGAAGCAATAAATGAACAGTTAGAAGCGGAAGGGTATGTTTCCGCTAAAAATAACCTTGGTGCAAGGAAGATACTAACGACTGAGCCGACCACTGCCACGGTTAATGCGGCCACAGACGCTAGAACCGCGGCTCGAGCTTTGGCGGAGGGCGCTGCACGGGTTGAGGGCACTGGCATTATTGATACTGTTGGCACAGATTTAGAGGGCGTTTCTCCAGAGGCTAAAGCGGATTTAGATTTAATTTTTGACGGGAAACCGAGCAGGTCCGCGGGTGCCATGGGCGCTCAAAACTCTGCGCTGGCTCAAGCGTTGGCTAAAAGAGGACTTGCCGCGCCGTATGAGTCCATCGATACCGCGTCTAACGAAGCGTTGGCTTCTAATCTTTTAGCGGCGGATCAAGATCAGGGGACTATTAATCGTATTCGGGGGCAGTCTAACTTTAACGCGGTAGATCCTGACGCGATACAGATAATTCAGACCCCTGAAGGTGTTAAACTCGTTGATGGTTCTGGCAATATTATTTCCGATGATGTGTTGTTGTCAGAGCTTGCAACAACGCAGGCCGAGGTAGACGCTTTAAAGCTGAACACTGCGAGGGGTGCCGCGGAACAAGGAATAGCTCAAGTGGCTATTAACAAGGCTAAAGCCGAAAAGAGTGTAGCTTTAACTAGGAAGATGAATAAGATTATTGAGGCGTTACAGGCAACAACTAGCGTAACCCCCACTTTAGTCCCCCTTGGGCTTGACCCCTCGGGCGCTCGGGCAGATCTTTCCGCTCTTACTTATGATAATGTTGTGGACGAGTTGCCTCCTCTTGTGAGTGTTCCTGCGGCAACTTCCCCTACACGCCGCGAGGCTAAGACTCCTGTTGTTTCTCCTATTGAGCGAGGTATTGCTGCGGCAACTCTCCCTGCACAACAACAGGATGCTCCTGAGACAGTAACTTCGGTGGATCAGATTCAACCTCCGATGACGTTAGATGAGATGAACGCGAAAGAGGCACTAAGGCTCGAGGGTATAGCATATTTGAATAGCATTGTTGGTAAGGGTGGGAAAGAACCAACTACCTCTCCTCCTGTTTCCTCTAAGCTCGAGGACATGTTTTCAGAAGATATCGATCTTCCTCCTGTGGTTTCTGAAGCAAAGTCTCCGGTTGCTCCGGTTGATTCATTAGTTTCGGAAGATATTGATATTGATGCGTTGTTAGCGGAATCCAAGAAGGGTATTGGGACACTTCCTTTTGCGCCGGCCGTTACAACTACTGCGGGGAAAGGAACATACGATCCGTTCGGTGATTTCATTGCTGAAGAGGTTAATCCATCTGACTATATTCCGGTTGCACAACCTAATCCATTGAACTTGAATATTCCTTTTAACGACCCTAAAGCTAATACGGACGCTCCTACGGACGCTCCTCCGGTCACCGAGAAAGACAAGTCCGGTGGTATTACTGAGGCTATTCCTGCGAAGACCACGGATTCGGACACTGAGACGGCTATCGAAGATGCTCGGAAGAAAGCTCGTCTTGCTTCCTTGAAAGCCCTATCCACTCGCGTTGCTCCTTTGAAAGTAAACGCTCCGCCAGGTCCAGAGGACGATGATCGTCCAGTTCCACAGCCAGCCCCTGCGATTACTCGCGAGGACGATGGTGATACGACAGGTGGCACTGGCACTGGCACTGGCACTGGTGTTGACACGGTTCCAGAACAGGTTCCTGTTGATATGACTGACAACGACAACGACGATCAGGGTTGCCCAGATGGGTACGTTCGCGTCATGGTTAACGGCGCCTTTGTTTGCCAGCTTATTGAGCCCGAGGTGGCCGTAGTTGCTGCTAAGAAGAAGAAGGAGAAGGAAGAGCCACGGGTTGTTGTTCGTCCAACGATTAGCCCACGCTATCGGCCCGAGGCTATTGAGAGCAATTACACTCCGTACATCCCAGGGTTGGGTAGGTAGTATCAGGTGAATCTGCAAGCATTACCTGAAGAGGCGCTGAAAGAGATTTTGGCGCTGACTGAGGCCAAGCGAACGCTTGATATACGAGAAGAGGCTCAAGAGCGGTTTATGCCGTTTGTTCATCATGTGTATGACAACTTCATTGAGGGCCGTCATCACCGTGTGATTGCGGAAAAGCTAGAGGCTGTTGCTCGAGGTGAGTTAAAGCGGTTAATTATTAACATGCCGCCTCGCCATTCCAAGTCAGAGTTCGCAAGTTACTTGATGCCTGCTTGGTTTCTAGGGCGCAATCCAAAGCTCAAGATCATTCAGGCCACGCACAATACCGAGTTGGCTGTTCGTTTTGGACGTAAGGTGAGGGATTTAATAGATGACCCTGAGTATAAAGTTATCTTTCCAGAAACCAACCTTAAGGAAGACAATAAAGGCGCGGGTAAGTGGGGCACTGACAAGGGCGCGGAGTACTTTGCGGCGGGTGTTGGGGCTGCAATTACTGGCCGTGGCGCGGACTTGTTGGTCATTGACGACCCTCATTCGGAACAGGATGCGTTAAGCGAGACTGCGTTTGATCATGCGTATGAGTGGTACACTTCTGGTCCTCGCCAGCGTTTACAGCCTGGCGGTTCGATCATAATTGTTATGACACGTTGGGGTAAGAAGGACTTAACGGGTCGTTTATTAGCCCAGCAGGGCGGCGATATCATGTCTGACAAGTGGGATGTGGTGGAATTTCCTGCTATTTTGCCTTCTGACAACCCATTATGGCCTGAGTTTTGGGAAAAGGACGCCTTACTTTCGATTAAGGCGTCTTTACCGGTAGCCAAATGGAATGCTCAGTGGCAGCAGACTCCGACATCTTCTGAGGCTGCGATAATCAAGCGCGATTGGTGGAAAGATTGGGACAAGAAGTCCATTCCTACCATTAAGTACATCATACAGGCCTATGATACGGCGTTTTCTAAGAAAGAGACGGCGGATTTTAGTGCGATTACCACTTGGGGCATTTTTGACCCCGAGGATGGGACTGGTGACAACATAATTCTAATGGATGCACGGCGCGACCGGTGGAGTTTCCCTGAATTAAAGGAAGTTGCTTATGAGGAGCATGAATACTGGGAGCCTGACATGGTGATTGTTGAGGCTAAGGCCTCTGGACAGCCCCTGATTGATGAGTTACGCCTTCGGGGTATTCCTGCGCTGGGGTTTTCACCTGGCCGAGGGCAGGACAAGACTACTCGGATGCACATGATTGCTCCTTTGTTTGAGGCGGGTAAAGTCTGGGCTCCATTAGACAAGAAATTCAGTGACGAGGTCATTGAAGAGGTAGTTTCATTTCCCAATGGTGACAATGATGACTATTGTGATAGTATGACGTTAGCATTGATGCGTTTTAGACGAGGTGGATTTGTTTCTTTAGAGGGTGATGACACTTTGGAAGACGAATATCGAACACGTAATCGGGAGTATTACTGATGGCCCTGCCACCTCGCCCACTGGGATCACTTGTAGATCCTTCTCTGATGCCTATTGAGATGGTTGAAGATACCACTTCGGTGGATGTAGAGATTGAAGAGCCAATTGATTTTTCGGACGGGGCTGAGATAACACCGATGGAAGACGGTGGCGTCACCATTGAGGCCTTGTCGGGAATGTTGACGGTTATGGAAGAGGAAGATCCAATTCCTCATGACGCCAACTTATCTGAGTATCTTGGTGACGGGTATCTTGGAGAGTTGTCCAGTGATTTACGAGCGTCTTACAATGATGATGTTGAGTCTCGTTCTGATTGGGAGGAGACGTACACCAAGGGTTTAGACCAGCTAGGTATTAAGCAGGAAGATCGCACTCAGCCTTTTGCGGGTGCTTCTGGTGTTGTGCATCCTTTAATTACGGAATCGGTAACTCAATTTCAATCTCAGGCGTATAAGGAATTACTTCCTGCCGGCGGTCCAGTGCAGACTCAGATTTTGGGTAAACAGGACGCTGAGACAGAGGGTCAGGCCAACCGCGTTAAGGATTACATGAACTACATGATCACCGAGGTCATGGAAGAGTATGATCCTGACATGGATCAATTGTTGTTTTATCTCCCTATGTCCGGATCTACGTTTAAGAAGGTTTACTTTGACGAATCAAAGCAACGGGCTGTATCCAAGTTTATTCCCGCTCAAGACCTTGTGGTTCCTTATGCCGCTTCCGATTTACAGACGGCGAACAGGGTTACGCACGTTCTTCGCATGGATCACAACCAAGTTCGCAAGATGCAAGTCGCGGGGTTTTACCGTGATATTGAATTGCAAGCTGCGGATACGGAGCCTGACGAGGTTCGTCAGAAGGTTGACGAGATACAGGGTACGTCTAGGACTTATCTTGATGACATCTATACTGTGCTGGAGATGCACGTTGATCTGGACTTAGAAGACTTTGAGGACATGTCCCCAGACGGAGAGCCCACTGGTATTCATCTGCCTTACATTGTTACGATGGACGAGGCGTCTGGTAAGATCCTGTCGATCCGCAGGAACTTTGATGAGGACACAGACTTCGCCAAGAAGCGCCAGTTTTTTGTACACTACCGGTTTATGCCAGGCCTAGGGTTCTATGGCTTTGGTTTGATCCACATGATTGGCGGTTTGGGCCGCGCTGCTACCAGTATTCTACGTCAGTTAATTGACGCTGGTACTTTGGTTAACCTCCCTGCTGGATTTAAGGCCCGTGGGGTACGTCTTCGCAACGAGGACGAGCCCTTACAGCCCGGAGAGTGGAGGGATATAGACGCCCCTGGAGGTAACATTAGGGACGCTATTATACCTTTGCCGTATAAAGAGCCCAGTTCCACTCTAGCACAGCTTCTAGGCGCTCTGGTGGAGGGCGGACGCCGCTTTGTTTCACTGGCTGACGAACAGACAGGCAATATGAATCAAGAGACGCCTGTTGGCACAACTGTGGCAATGCTTGAGCGCGGCATGAAGGTGATGTCTGCTATTCACAAGCGGCTGCACTACGCACAGAAGACTGAGTTCCGTATTCTGGCTCGTATCTTTGCGGAGAATGTTGCTCAGGAGTATCCGTACAACGTAGCGGGTGGCGAGAAGAATATTATGGCGCAAGACTTCGACGGTCGTGTTGATGTTATTCCTGTATCTGATCCGAATATCTTCTCGATGGCGCAGCGTGTTACGTTGGCTCAGACACAGTTACAGTTGGCGCAATCCAATCCTCAGATGCATAACTTACACGCTGCTTACCGGCGCATGTATCAGGCCTTAGAAGTTCAGAACATTGATGAAATCCTTCCGCCAGCGCCATCGCCAAAGCCGTTGGACGCTGCGATTGAGAACGCTCGAGGTTTGATGGGCGAGATAATGGTTGCCTTTGAAGAGCAAGAGCATGACGTTCACATTGCTATTCATGTGATGTTTATGAAGACGCCTTTGGTCATGACTTCTCCGCAGGTTATGGGGACATTCTACGCGCACCTTCAGGAGCATATTGCTATGAAGGCTCGTAAGATGGTGATGCAAGAGATTAAGGATCTTGTAACGCAGGTTCAGCAAGGCGTTCAGGCCGGCCAGATTGATCCAGTTGCGGCACAGGCACAAATCCAACAAGTTCAGCAACAGATGCAGATTCCGGAAGAGTTGGAAAAAGCTGTTGTGATGCAGGAGTTGGACATCATGAAGGCAACTTTGGAAGAGATCACGCCACAAGGGCAAGACCCAATGTCGGATCCTTTGGTTCAGATCAGGATGCAAGAGCTTGGCATTAAGGACAAAGAACTCCAGCGTAAGTCTCAAGAGGATGAGGCACAAATTATGATGGAGTCGGCTCGTATGCAGCAACGTGCTGCTACTGATGCTGCCAGAATTGAAAGTACTGAGGAGATAGCTCAGAACCGTAATGATGTTAATCGTGAGCGTATTGATGTACAACGTCAGGGCATGATGCGGAGGGGTTAACTCCTAAAGATGATTGATCCCGTCACTGCTTTTACCACCGCCAGTGCCGCTTATAGCGGTATCAAAAGACTTATCGGACATGCCAAAGATCTCGAAAGTATGTCTAAACATCTTGGAAGTTGGTATGGCGCATGTGCGGATATTAACCGCGCAGAACAACAGCGCAAGAACCCTACGTTTTTTGAACGCACCACGCACGGCAAACAATCTATAGAAGAAGCCGCTCTTCAAATACTTATCCATAAGAAGACTTTGAAAGAACGAGAGACTGAGATAGCTGCGATGTTAAACATGAGATTTGGGTGGGGAACGTATGACGAGATGCTTGAAATGCGGCGTCAAATTAGAAAAGAACGTGCGGAACAGGAACATGCGCGTGACGAGTCCAAACGTCAAATACAGAATAATATAGCTATATTGGGGTTATCTATTTTAATCATCGGGTTTCTCGGCGGTGGAATTTATTTAGTGTCTCTTGCTGTATGAATACCTTGATCTCTCTTGTTTTAGCGAGTTCTTTGTTGAACCCAGAGTACGTTACTTGCAATATTTGGAAGTACACTAAGGCCGAACCCGATGGTATGGTGTGTATTTACTTAGGAAAAAACGGAACAATAGCTTATCATTACCCACTTCTGTCTTACAGAGAGTGTCCAAAACAGTGGCAATGCCCTTATATGCCTCAATCTAAAGGCCGCGTCACGATAAAGGATATTATGAAAGGATTGTCAGATGGCTTTTGAAAAAATACTAGAATACAAAATCATGCCCAGGCTCATGATGTTCGTAATGACTGTCATGTACATAAGGGTTATTGAATGGGGAATGTCTTTGGAAGATTTGTCCACACAACAAAGTGCAATGATTTCAATATGTTCTGGCTCCATGACGGGCGCGTTTGCAGTATGGTTAGGGTCAGAGAAATGATAGCGTTACTCGGTAGTCTTCTGGGGTTTGGATCGTCATTTCTACCAGAAGTTTTAAACTTTTTTAAGGCAAACCAACAACAGGCTCATCGTATGGAGATGATGCGTTTAGAAACGGAGTTGGCCCAACAACGCGCCGAAATGAAGCTGGTAGAGCTAGATAAGAGGGCGGACATTGAGGAAACGAAGGGGTTGTATGAACATGATAAGTCTATCGATGCTGGCGGATTTATCAACGCTCTTCGGGGTAGTGTTCGTCCTGTTATTACTTATGCCTTCTTCGGATTGTTTGTAGCGACTAAGGTAGTAATCATGGTTAAGGTAACGCAATCAGGTGGAGATTGGATGCAAGCCGTTGACCTCATGTTTGATTCAGAAACTCAAGGGCTATTTAGCGCAGTTTTAGCTTTTTGGTTTGGAAATCGTGCAATATCTAAATATGCGGGGAAGTGATTATGGGATACAAGTTAGGAAATCGAAGCCTGTCAAGGCTAGAAGGCGTCAACGACGATCTGGTAACGGTCGTGAGGTACGCTATAGGCGTTACGAAGCAGGACTTCTCGGTGATTTGCGGTCTGAGGACCATCGACGAACAGAGGGAGTTGGTCGCAAAAGGGGCTTCTCAAACTATGAAAAGTAAACACATTGATGGTAACGCTGTTGATCTTATGGCTTACTGCAATGGTGGGCGTTGGGAGTTGAATTTGTATGATGAGATTGCTGATGCTATGAAAGAAGGCGCAGCCGCGGCTGGGGTGCAACTCCGGTGGGGCGCTGCGTGGACTATTAATGATATTGGGGGCTATGAAGGCACTGCTGAAGATGCAATGAACTCTTACATAGACACACGTCGATCTCAGTCTCGTAGGCCGTTTATCGATGCACCTCACTTTGAATTAATGCTGTAAGGAAGAATCAAATGGCTAAGTTAAAGACTGAAAAGACTTCAGGTGGCGCAAAACAATACGTCAGAAAAAAACCCGGTGAAACTAAGTCCAGAACGGCCTTAGATGTTAAACAAACCAGTTCTGGTATATCTCGCCCCGAAAAGAAAACAACCATCGCGAAAGAGATTTTGGAAGCAAAACTTGGCGGTGCAAAGGCTGAAGCGGCGTTTAAAGAAAAGCATGGTGTAACGTATAGTAAAGCGGAAAATATGATAGACGCTGCTTTTGGGGCTGAAGTAGACAAGTCCCTTGTCTCTTCCAATGCCAAATCCATCGCAATGGAGAAGTTTTATCAGGATCTAATGAAGAAAGAGAAAGAGAAAAGCAGCGGTAAAAAGAATGGCGGCATGATAAGATCAAAGGAGAGTACGATGAAGAAGAAGAAGAAAAAGGGCATGGCGATGGGCGGCAAGGTCAAAGCCAAGGGCATGGCTAAAGGCGGCGCCGTATTGCCAATGGGTAAAGACCCAAAGACAGGCAAGTCAATTCCTAAGTTTGCTATGGATGGCAAAGGCAAAATGGCTAAAGGCGGAACGGTCAAAGCTAAAGGCATGGCAATGGGCGGTAAGGTCAAAGCCAAGGGCATGGCAATGGGCGGTAAGGTCAAATCCAAAGGCATGGCAATGGGTGGCAAGGTCAAAGCTAAGGGCTACGCAAATGGCGGAAGAGTTCGCGCAGGAGACGTTCGTTTTAATAAGAAAAGGGGTTTAACCTATTAATGCCATACTTACAAAGTAACATCCCGCATTTCAAATGTTGGGTGAGACGTGAATATACCTACAATCACGATGGGTATCACGGGGAGTTTCTACATGCGATGGCTGTTGCAGTCACCACTATGCCAAACAGGTGTTTAAGTTTTCAAGTCATCTTCACAGGTTGTGAGGCTGATATTGAAGGAACACCGAATGTGCATGGTGGCGCAATGTGGGCAAGGATGCCGATTACGGCATTGGTTGGTGATACGCCGTTTGAAGAATGGCCTACACCTATGCCGGTACATTCGGCCCAACCTTGGGATTGCTCGTCTCACACACATTCTGTTTATCAGTTAGATCGAGCCACTCCTTGTCCTTGGATGGCAAAGATTGATAGTGATTTCTACCCTGCAAAGTACATGTTTACGGTAGATTACACTGACAGCGAGATAGCTGATGATCCAGCCCAACATAAGCAGAGCCATGTTTTAGAACTATTGGATGCCGGTGAGTACACGGGCAACATTGTGGCTCTTCCAAACAACAGAGTTCGGGTGACGCACCCTGCTTGGTTTGAGACTGGCGAGGGCGCTCCAGACTTCCGTCCTTCTCAGCATATACACTATTCCAAGTCCGATTTGGACTACACATTGGATGTGACTAGAATATTCGACAACATATACAATGAGTCCGATTGACATCTACCCACAACGTCCATACGAGTAGACAGTATGGACGTTGTGGACTTAGCAAAACACTTATACAAACAGCTACGCACTAGAGAGCGGGACATTGCGTATGCGATGTCTCAAGGAAGCGTTAAAAGCTGGGAAGACTATAAGATGCTTGTAGGAGAGATTCGGGGCCTCTCTCTTGCTCAAGAAGAAATTAAGACCCTGTTGGAGAGAACCCACGAAGATGTCGAAGAAACTCTATCTTCCTGATCATGTTGCACAAAAGGTAAAAGAGGAACGAAAAAGTGATCCTGTATCTACTGAGAGTGCATATGTAACCCCAGAACAGCGGGTGTTAGACCCAGCCCTTCTGGATAATTCCCTGATGGACAGACTACCACAACCCACCGGATGGCGGGTATTGGTCATGCCATATCAGGGCAAAGCTAAAACAGCTTCTGGACTATTCATACCTGATGAGGTCAGGGAGAGAGAAAGCGTTGCTACTGTGGTAGCTTATGTTCTCAAACTCGGTCCTCTTGCGTACAAGGACGCCGATAAGTTCGGACCTAACGCTGAACCTTGGTGTAAGCAGGGTCAATGGGTTTGTATCGGTAGGTACTCGGGATCAAGATTTAAGATTGATGGCGGTGAAGTCCGCATTCTTAATGACGATGAAGTAATTGCAACATTGTTGGAGCCAGATGATGTCAGACATATCTAATGAAGACCAAGACGAGGGTGAAACTGTAGAGGTAGAAATTGAGGATACTGAAGATAAGTCCGAAAGTTCTGACTCTAATGTGGAGATTATTGACGAACCAACTGTCGAAGATGACGGGGAGCTAGATCAATACAACAAGGGCGTACAGAAACGTATTCGCCAGCTAAACCAGCGGTATCGTGACGAACAAGCTAGTCGTGAAGAAGCCACAAAGGTTGCTCAACAACTGTCTGAACAAAACCGGCAGCTTCAAGCTCGGGTTCAACAGTTAGATACGGGATATCTAAATGAGTATGGAAACCGCGTTCAGTCGGAATCTTCTGCGGCCGAGAAGGCTTACTTATCGGCGGCTGACGAGGGTGACACTGAGGCCATGCTTGCCGCGCAGAAGGCTTTAACACGGGCTCAATATGATGAGCGCCGCTTTGAGGCTGCGAAGCAACGGGTCGATCAGAACGCCCAACAAGCACAACAGGCTCCTGCCCAACAGGCTCAACCAGCACAACAACAGGCTCAACCTCAAGTAGACCCTAGGGCCGATGAGTGGGCGCAGAAAAACAAGTGGTTTGGTGACGATGATGTAATGACCGCGTCAGTCTTTGCCATTCACAAACGTATGGTAACTCAAGAAGGGTTTGACCCATCCTCAGAAGAGTACTATACAGAAGTTGATCGTCGTATGCGTTCGGAGTTTCCGAACAAGTTTGCGGCGAAAACCTCGAGAGGAAGTTCCCAGGTCGCTTCTGCTGGATCTTCCGCTTCTCGTAATACTGCACAGAAGCGTGGAAAGTCGGTCAAGTTAACTCAAAGGCAAGTCATGATGGCTAAAAAGCTGAACGTGCCTTTGGAAGCCTATGCTAGATATGTGAAGGATTAAACATGACCGATAGAAAGCCTCGAGCAAGTTCAACTCGTGAAAAAACAGAACGCCGCAAGCCATGGGCTCCGCCCAACCGTTTAGAAGCTCCCGACCCTCCAGAGGGTTATGTACATCGCTGGATCCGACTATCCATGCGTGGTGAGGAAGACAAAACAAATGTCTATACCAAACTACGAGAAGGATGGGAACCAGTTCGCGCAGATGAGTACCCCGACTCTCAACATCCAGTAATAGATGATGGGCAGTATGCCGGGATAATCGGTAATGGTGGTTTAATGCTTTGCAGACTGCCTGAAGAAACAGCCGCTGAACGTGCCGCGTATTACGGGCTCCGGACCCGAGAACAAATGACCGCTGTGGATTCTGATTTAATGAAGGAACAACATCCTTCAATGCCGATTAGCAATAATCGGCAATCCCGTGTAACTTTCGGAGGACGCGGAGGCGACTCCGAATAAAATTTGAGGTGCTATCATGGCAAATTCTAATGGCGCATTCGGGTTCCGCCCGTATGGTGTTTTAGGTTCGGCCGCTAACACCACCGGTACGACTGAATATCGTATCGCATCAGATAACTCTAACCCGATCTTTCAAGGCATGGCGGTTATTCCGTTAGCTGCGGGAGTAATTGACGATCTGCAAGCTGCGGCTGGTGGTAACGTCTCTACGGTTGGTGTTTTCAACGGGTGCGAATATGTATCTTCTACCAACGGTGAAACGGTCTTTTCCAACTTTTGGCCCGGATCAGGGGCAGATTCTGATTTTCCTGTAAGGGCTTTTGTTTACGACAATCCTGCACAACTGTTTACCATTGCAACGTCTAACGTTGTTGCTGCGGCAAACACTGAAGCAGAAATTCGTGCGGCGGTCTTTGCTAACATCGCGTTAGCTACAGGTAATAGTGGTTCTACTACCACTGGTATGTCATCTGCGACAGCAGATCTTAATACCATCGCCACTACCAACACACTGTTCTGTCGTATTATGGGCGTCCTTGATGACCCAGAAAATGCGGACTTCACTGCTGCGGGTATCCCATTAATCGTTCGTTTAAACAACCACTTCAATGCGCCTACGGGCTCCATTGCAGCGGCTACTGTTTCAACAACTGGCGTATAAGGAAGGGTATAGATTATGGCTATTTCTCGCGCACAACTAGCGAAAGAGCTAGAACCCGGCCTAAACGCATTGTTTGGAATGGAGTACG
>JGI24006J15134_10001789_pt1 | contig 12111 bp, 10 predicted proteins | sample LinPmetageLP53_FD_15134 | JGI IMG/M metagenome (IMG submission 15134) | reverse complement strand
TCTTCAAAGCTCAAGACAATCGGCGACGGCTGAATCTCATCGAGGATCGCCGTTTTATTGATCCGTAAGTAATAATCGGCAACCACAAACTGGTTGTTGGTAAATATCCCGTCTCGATCGACTCGCTCATTAATTCTTCTAAGCCCATCTGAAGAGGCTAGAACCTCCTCTAATCGGGTTGATGCGCTGCTGAGAAGCTCTTCAATCTCTTCTGCAGTGAAGGGATTGCCTTCGGAATCATTGATCTCGTTAACCGCTTTTCGAAGTGCAGCTGCCGTTGCGATCTTAGATAACTGATTAAATCCTGTTTTTTGCGCCTTATTCTTACCATCAGGATTTGGAGAGAAGTCCTCAGATGATTTGATCCAAGCCGCAAGATCCTTGAAGGTCACGACCACATAATTATCGTCTTCCGGCTCAAGATTCTGCTCTTCGACCTCTGACTTGGTCATCCCCGTCACATCACCCAATGACTGAGGGCTCACAAGTTCACTGCGATCGTCCTTGTCATTGATAAAGGTATAACCGCTCATATCCGCTTGAGCCACATTCAAAAGCGTCACACCCATAAGACCGATAACGACTTTTTGGATCAGTTGAGTCAGAGATATTTTGTTCATCACATCATTCCTAGTTGGTAAATACATCTAAAAATTAATCAGTTACTAAAATCTGCGCCTCTGCAACAGGCCTTACTTTATGTTTGAGCCTTAAGGCTCGGGTAATACCGTTTTGTAAGTTCGCATAACCTTGTGTCATGCATGACATATTGGCTGCTGCAATAAATTGCTTCGGCACACTTGAGTCATCAATTGGCCCCAAAGAGGCAAACGCTTTAATCGTTTCCTGACCTTGCGTTTCATTGGAGATAATCAGCTCTACCGAATCATTAATGCCACCGACGTCATAAGGACGATTNGCCCGTAGAAATCCTGGATTATTATTGCCCGCTGGAAATATCTGGCAGATAAGGCCATCGGATTGAATGTAATAAAGCCTCAGATAGATATCTTTTTTTGATGCTACGCTGACCACTANATTATCGCCATCGACATAGCGAGGCGGATCATTGTTAACCCATAGGGTCACAACATCAGCAAGTCCGTCTGGCACCAAACTGTCATCAGACTCGGTCATCTGGCTTGCCTGAACCGTATTCTTTGGCGCAAGCGCAACCTGTTTAGGTACATCCTGTCGTCTTAACGAGGTCTCAACACTTGCCCGCACTGAATCTGAAGCCGAATTAATTAGGGAGAGTTCCATTACGACCTCTGAGCCCACCTGATAATACGTACCTCGTAACTCAAGAGCGCCTTCTGTTGCCTGAGTCGGCGTCACCAAATCAAACGTTTTTCGTCTTCTAAGCTCTTGACCTAGGTAAGCCATCATCGTCGTTGCAAACTCGCTGATCAGGCCTTCTTTGTTGGTGATCGTCATAGCACCTTTAACGATCTTTGCTTTTTCGGGATAGATCGCTTTTTCGAGTTTCATGCCCAACTCATGAGCAACGTCTTTAGGTGCACGCACATCCCATCCAGCTGGAAGATTCTGACGAGAAAGACTGCCTATCTTTTTAGCAAGCATCTCCCCATCTGCAGCGCTGATGAGCTCAAGCGTTAGCGAGATTCCATCCGATCGAACTTCAAAGCCTGGATAGATAAAGTAATCTGCACTTAGCGAGTCATCGACAAGTCGCCCCTTAGAGTTAATCGCTCCGGAACTGATGACTTCTTGAATACGACGAGAGAAAGGGTAATAAAGCGCTTGAGGTGATCGGTCGCGCGCGCTAGATACAAAGACACTTTGCCCTTCCTCGATAGGTGACATTAAAGCTGTCGTCATCCCTTTAAGATCAGATTCCCACTGATTGGAATTAGCAAAGGCCTGGGTGTTAAATAAGACCGCAGCACAAAAGCTGATGCAGGCAATAAATCCAAAAAAAGGACCGAAGCTCGGAATAGCTAATCGCCCTACCGTTTGGGTTCGAAACTGCTGCGTTAATAGTTTTTTATGCATGGATAGAGCGAGTTAATCAATTAATAGTTATTTTGCAGACAAAAGCCGAATAACACCAATCAATTTGCGCCTAATCATGATCGATTAAGCAGGGGAAAAGACCGCTTTACTGACTTACGAAGAGGAAATCCCCTCCATCATCGCCCGCCATATGAATCTTGCCGTATTGAGGCGTTTGCGTGGAATTAGCCATAACCTTCGGTCTTAACTCGCTGAAAAGCTGTGAGGCATCAAGAACGCCTTCGTTTTCTTCGAGCAAAGAAATAAAGGCATGAGCGAATGCTGAGTGGTTGCCGCTACCCGTATCCATAACGGGCTCTAGCCCACCTGAGGTTAACGCTGTCCTCGCTTTTTTATTCACAATCTCAGAGAGCCACTGTGGCGTTCGCTGATCAATCTTAATCGCACGGGTAATGGTGCCTGAAAAACAAGAATCGGCGACCACCATCACATGCTTTGCTTTCATGGCTTTGACCTGACTTGCTACTCTGTCAGTCAGTATCCAATTGCTGTCATCATCACGCTCAGAATCGACCGGCAACCAATAGCCTTTATCTGCAGCCTCATCAAGATATCCATGTCCCGCGTAGTAAATCAGAACATTATCTTGTGCCCCTACGGATTCTCTCAAAGACTTAAGACCCCGAAGAATATCTTTTCTTGAAGCGTCTTCAAGCAGTTTAACGTTAAAGCCATAGTCAACTTCCAGTACTGTGGAAACCACTCTCGCATCACTTACAGCGCTTCTTAGATTGTTTAAATCCGGATAGTTGTTGTTCCCGATAACAAGCGCATAGTAATCACCGTAGTCCAGGTTAGGGATAGCGGCATTGGCAACTGTCGTATCGCCGCCAAATTTTTTGAGCTTAATCTTGGCAAGTCCCACGTATACGCCAGAAGGGAACTGGCGTAGATATTCTCGATACATGTCAGGATCGTCGCTCCCCTTGATGGATTGCCAGAATTCAAGTTCGAGGTTTTTATCGGCTTCGGTGGTGAGAGGCTGTCCTGATAAGCTTTCTTTTGAAGATGAAGAGTTCGAGGGGGCCATATCTTGGCTTGCAACATCGGCAGTGATGCCGCCACCCCCTATCCAAGCAGAGCGATCTTCGCTGACATACTCATCACAATCACCAGCTTCCAAGTAATCATGAGTACCCCATCGAACAAAATTTACCCATCGCCGACCTGCCTCGTTGTGGAACTCGTCGAAACATTCTTGTTCTGAGAATTTTGTTTTTGTATACCTATTTGGGTAATAGAGCGGAGTCGAATTAGAGGCTGGCGAAGACGCTACCTTATCAACATCAAACGGGGAATAGATTCGATTTAGATTACTAGCATTTAGCCGGTCATCCTCTAACATCGGGCCTATCCAACGTGCATAGTCATCACTTACGTAAGCATCACAATCTCCCCGATTCAGCATAAAGTGGTTATCGTAAGTTACGTATTCGTGCCATGATTGCCCTACCCCTCGTGGCGGACCAAAGTGGAAAGTGGCAAAGCACTCTTTCAACTTAACTAAATTACCTAATAAATCCTCAGCTGTCCTGTTTATATTGCTGAAGTTTCTAATGAAATCTGATTTAAGATGTTCATCAACAACGCGACAAGTTAAGGGTTTTTTTGAAAAAATCTTGCAGTTAGCAATTGCTCTCTCACGAATATTCTGTGAGTAAATCGCGTTACTCGAACTTGCTAGATAATTCCAGCGCTGATCAGCATCTGACACCAGCACACAACCTTCCTGCTGACAGGCCAGGGAGTAAGTAATTAGATCAAAACTCTCCCAGCCGACCCCACTTGTTAGCTTCCAGGTACCAAAAGAAGGTCCGGCTAAAGACAGTCCAAAAATAAGTGTAAAAATTCGGATCATTACACTATCTTACCCAAGGCCTGGTCGATAACCTAACGAAAACAACGTCGAAATTTGGATTTGTTGAGGAATGAACTGGGTTAGGGATCTGTCTAGCGTAATAACCTCTACCCAACCATTCAAGACGCTTTATATAGACCCCACTTTGTCGTGCTTTTCTTATCGATGGTGAGATATGCGCATAAGAAAAAATCACATAACTCTCGCTAAGACGGAGCTAAGAGCACGCTTAATTTATGTAGCGTCGAGACAAGAACCCATTCGCGCTGAGACCTGTTAGCAAATTTATTTTAGCCGCTTAATTTTTTCCTAACAGAAGGCGGTTTTCTGAAAAGTGGGACACTCTGACCCCCCTAAATGGTATAATGGAAGTAGAGTTAAAGTCATATCAGTTCATTCGTCTTTAACTACACGAACCCGCCTTCTGGCGGGTTTTTCTATGGGAATTTAATAACAAAAAACAGGATAAAAAATGAATCAGGATATTGAGCAGCAATTTTTTAGCTACAACGATGTAGCGAACATCGTCGGTAGAACCAATCAAACAATCTCAAGATGGGTCAAACAAGGCCTCTTTCCCAGACCACGTCAAGTCTCGCCTCATGTATTGGGCTGGCTAAGAGACGATATTGAAAAATGGATGGAAGAGCTTCCAATTAAACCCAAGGCACAAATATCAATAACAAACATGCTCAAGGAGAGCACTAATCAATGACGCCCGAAAATAATCACCCCGACAAGGCCCGCTTTTGCGGGCTTTTTTATTGGGAAAACGAACATTTACTGGTCAAAAACAGACATCTGGAGCACAACAATAATAAAGATACCAATAGGAGCAGATTATTTAATTCCAACCAACGAGGAATGCGCCATGCACGGGTCTCGAAAGGAGGATGCCGATGACGACTAGTTTTGAGCCACTCCCACATATAGCCCCAGGCGAATACGTTGGCACGCTGGTCGAGAAATACAAAAATACCTCGCTATACGGTCGTTGCGATCTAGTCTTTGAGTTCGAGGTCTTAACTCAGAGTTTTGAACCGGTCCTGCTAAAAGCGTATTTTCAAGTTACCTGGATCAATAGCGAAAACTTCAAGGCTGGACCTAAGTCTTCATTCTTTAGAACCTACCAATCTTGTTTTGGTAAAGCGAATACCGATACGTTTTCGATANATAGCTTTCCATTAGGAAACTATCTTATTGAAGCCGCNACCGTTGAGCGNGACGGGCAACGGAANCCACTTGATCCGATTAATCAGTATTCAAAGGTTGGAAGGATTAAAGGGGAAAGCCAAGATGTCTAGCGCAACCCTATCCCTATTACTACTTCTAATCCTATGCTGTTTCTTTAGCTATACCTTATTCATTACCTATATCTCTTTCTTTTCCTATATCCCCCCTACCCTATACCTAGTTGGTAGTGGAAACAAAAAATGGACTAAACCAAGAGATACCAAACAAAAACAACTAAGGAGAATTATCTATTTGATTTATTTCCACAAGGTGGAGTGCGATGAATGAACACCACTCTCAACCCCTCTTATATACCGTCAGCCAGACGGCAATGCGGCTCAACGTTAGTGAGAAAACAGTACGAAGACTTATCTCATGTGGAGAGTTGCCTGTGGTCTATATTGGATCTGCCGTCCGAATACCGGAAGCGTTACTTAACCAATGGATCGAGGACCAGACACGTTATAATCATCCGGGCGTGGAGTTGCTGCCCTCCTTTACAGGAGAAAGCCTATGCAACTCTTTGATCGAGGGGGTATCTGCCAAGTGTCCTACCAGGAACCGTCAGGTCGCCAGGTTAGACGCTCTCTTAAAACCCGAAACAAACAGATAGCCAAACAGCTGATTGCCAAACTTGAGCTCGAAATCCATGAGGAAGTCGTCTTCGGCAAAGAGCCTAAACGCTATTTCAAGGAAATGCTCGCAAACTATCTAGAGGCAAAGCAACAAAGCAAAGATTTTGAACGTCTGCGCCACGCTGCTAAACATTTAGCCGCCTTTTTTGATGATCGAGAGCTTGGAAAGCTTCGGGAAAAAGATGTAGAAAAGTACTGTCGTTCAAGGGGTAACACGGTTAAAGCTGGAACCGTGCGTCGAGAAGTTGGCGTACTGTCCGCAGCATTTAATCACGCCATCATTAAGCACCATTGGGTCATCCAAAATCCGTGCACAAAGGCTTCTATTCCTAGGAAACCTAAGAGTCGGGTACGTTGGATTACCGTTGCTGAAGCCTCTCAGCTGATCGCAGCTGCGAGAAGTCCACTCGATCAACAAGGTCAGCCGTTGCCAGCTCGAAATGTCTCGACTGCACCAGCGGACTTTATTGAACTGGCGCTCAATACCGGCTGCCGAAAGAGTGAGCTTTTATCTCTGAAATGGGAACACGTTGATTTCTCTACCCGTCTTTTGCGTCTCGAAGAAACCAAAAGCGGAGATTGGCAAACTGTTCCTATCAATGAGGCAGCGCGACAAGTGCTGAAGAGAAGGCTTGCTTTTAGAGCAACCCTTTGCCCTTCCTCACCTTATGTGTTCTTTCATGAAAAGAACCGCCCAGGAGCGAAGTTGGGCGATCGCATTCAAAACCTTCGAAGGTCTTTTGCTCGGGCTTGTGTCCAAGTCGGAATCACTAACTTTACGATTCATGATTTGCGTCACACCTTCGCAAGTTGGCTGGTTATGAATGGCACGACGCTCTTTGAGGTGAGCAAGCTGCTGCGTCACTCGAGCGTAACGATGACTGAGATTTATGCTCATCTTGCGCCCGATCAGTTACATGACGCGGTAGGGAAACTGGGATTTACAGCACAGTTTCAGCACAGTGACGACGACAAGAAAAACGTTGCTTTAAAAATGGTGTAAAAACAGGAGGTTATGGGAGATTAAACGGGTTTGAACTATCCGACTTCTGCCTTCGGGAGGCAGGGGCCGGAGGTTCAAATCCTCTCACCCCGACCATTCATCATCTGAAACGCTTTAAAAATAGTGTTTCAGCTCATCAACTTGGGCAGCAGCTCCACGCACTGACTTCCCGTTTTCCCTCAAATGGACTGAGATGGACTCCGTTTCAGCGCATTTTCAGCACAGTAGAAATTGCCCTTCAAACTTTCAATATGGGTCCCAACGCCCTACTCTGAAGCAATTCAGCTTTTGATGGAACGATGCCGGACCCCTTAAGACAGCTAAATAAAAACACACACACAGCTGATCAAACTAATGCGCTAGATGCATCTTAGGGCGAAGGACAAACCTAAAAAGCAGGTTAAAAAACCCCTATTTCAACTTTGTGTACTCATTCGCACTAAGGGTCAACTGGAAACCAGGCTGCCATTTTCCGCTTGTACGTCTTTTTTTTTGAGAGCAATTTTCGACGAGTTGCGTATATGTCCTTCTTTTTAGATATCCCCAGAAACAACCAACTTCTTCTAATCCCAATCAGTTCCAAGACTCACATACTCATTCGCCCTAAACTCACCAGACAACTTCAAGCCACTGGATCGAGTGAGCACTCCTTTGCCATGCCGCTTGCCGTCCTTAAACTCACCAATATATTTATCGCCGTTCGGGAACCTAGCGATTCCCTGACCGTGAGCGATCCCCTCTCTCAAATCGCCTGTGAAGTCCATTCCCGAACTTGAGACGTAAGTCCCATAGTGATCTTCCGAGGAACTTTCTTCTGATTGCGAGCCAGACTGGCCAGTGGTCGGATGCATATTTTTACTGGCTCCTTCTCGGGACGGCTTTCTTGCACCGTCAACTTGATCTTCTGTCGGAGCCGTCTGAGGCGACACCCTTTGAGGCGGGATGTTTCTTGGAGAGTTGAAAAAAAAATTTTTTGCAAGATAGTAGATTCCTCCGATAGCTAGGGCAATGATAAGGAACTCGAAGTCGTCGATCCCTCCTCCGCTACGGCCACAACTGGTGTACTGACCAGGCTCACAAAGACCCCCGAATGGAACAGTCGCCGCATAGGAGATCGGAGTCGAAGCCGTGACCACCACTGTCTTGAGCCCACACCAAATAATCGCTTTTTTCATCGCATGCTGCTCGCTTGTAGTTCGCCCCGTAGAGAGGATAGCCGATTTTCCAAATGGCTTGTTCGATAAATTTAGGGGCGTAAAAATCTTGAAAAAAAGAGTCCTGAACATATAACCGCTCTTCGATGGCGGGTCTTTTCACACCCCCGAATAATCAACACAAAAAGATCACCATAAGAACACGCAACGCTGGCTACGAATCAATATTTATCAACGCCTGAAAAATTTTTTGGGTAATTTTTGTAAAAATTTAAGGGGTCAAAACCGTTTGGGAGATCTCTCTCAAAACTTAAATTCGAGAACTTGCTCACCCCCTCGAGGATTCGCGTTTTAAGGCCCTAGGGAGCACGTTTTTCGACGTCCCTAGAAACTATAGAGGGTACCCCTAGGGGTAGGTATAGGGTGGGACATGCTTGCCTAGGGAACAGATTTTTTTGATCTTTAGGCGATTCTCAAAACACGTTAATCGAGTCGTACTCCCTTACGCCAATCCCAAGGCGGGACAAACTGCCCTGCCCACATGCCTCTACCTGCTTGGCGGGCTTTGTCTTCTTCGGGAACGTATTGCTTTGAATACTTGCGGTAAGCAAGGCCTAAGCCTTCATAAACGATTCTGGAATTTAAGTTATATCCACTGACAAAGCATTCAGCGATTAATCTGCCGTATCGATCTTTTTGATTACCGACACATCTCACCTCTTTGGTGTAAGTCCAGTTTCTTACCGCCTCTGTGGCTTCATAACCGCAAGGCCAAGTGACGCCATTAGCAATACAGGTTTGATCTTTTTCTGGGGTATCAATGCCATGAAGGCGCACTTTGTTACCAGCGATGGATAGTGTGTCGCCATCAACGATAACGGCAGGGCCAGAAAGTTCAGCGTTGACGTTTTGAAGGAAAGTTAAACAACCGATAACCAATAAGCTACGAAGAAACTTACTCATCTTTTTACGAACAGGAAATCTCCGTGATCGTGATTGGTTCCATAAATAGGACTGTATTCTGGATTTTGTGGCGAGTTATCCCTGACCTTGCTTCGGACCTGAATAAACAACTCGTGAGCATCAAGAACACCACGATTATTCTTTAGTGCAGAGATAAACGCATTTGCGAAAACAGAATGTCCGTTATCTCCAGAATCCAGAACGGGCTCTAAGCCCCCAGATACAAGCGCTGTTCTTGATTTCTTATTAATCACACGTTCAAGTTCAGATCTATACTCAGGAGACCTTGGCTCAACCTTAATTGCACGGGTTAATGTTGATCGAGTCAGGCTTCCAGCGAAACATGAGTCTGCGACAACCATGACATGTTTAGCAGGCATCGCCTTGATTTGCTTTCGTATCCGATCGACAGGAACATAAGTACTTAAGTCGTCTTGCTTTGCATCACTTGGAATCCAAAACCCTTCATCAGTATCTCGATCCAGCTCCCCATGTCCACCATAGTAAATAAGAACATTATCGTTTCGACCAACACGAGATCTTAAGTTAACAATTGCGCCTAATATTTCCGACTCCGTTGCATCTTCAAGAAGCTGAACGTCAAAGTCGTAATCTGTGCGGAGGATGCCTGAAACAACTCGGGCGTCGTTGATCGGAGTCCTAAGATTCTGAAAGTTAGGATACCGATTATTACCAATTACTAGAGCATAATATTTACCAAACTCCAAATCTGGCACGGTCAATCGATTGCGTTCGTCAGTGGTAAGTTTCTTTATTTTGATTTCAGCAAGTTTTAAAAAATTACCGTTTGGGTAGGTGTCGATATAGGCCTGGAACATATCCGGGTCATCACTGTCTTTAATACTTTTCCAGAATTCCAGCTCTAAATCACGGTTCGGGTCAGTTTCAACAACAAACGACTGGGTCTCTTTTTTCGGGTCAATTTCTTCAACTATAGCCAGCTGTTCTTGAGTTGGCATACAACCTATACACCTGTTTCCATTTGAGTAAGTGGCTTCCACTTTCCCTGATACTAAATATTCAATTCCCAAATCCCGCAGGCCGCGCACGTGCGTACCGACGTACTTTTTGCCATTAGACCATGTCTCGGTGCCTTGGCCATGGTACTTGTTATCCTTCCATTCACCGACGTACTTACGGCCATCGGCATATGTCTCGGTGCCTTGGCCATGGTACTTGTTATCCTTCCATTCACCGATGTACTTACCGCCATCAGGCCATGTAACCGTGCCTTGGCCGTGGCGCTTGCTTTCCTTCCATTCACCGACGTACGTTTGGCCATCGGCATATGTGAAGGTGCCTTGGCCGTCCCCTTTATCATGCTTCCATTCACCGATGTACTTACCGCCATCGGCATATGTCAAGGTGCCTTGGCCGTGGCGCTTGCCATCCTTCCATTCACCGACGTACTTACGGCCATCGGCATATGTCTTGGTGCCTTGGCCGTCCGCTTCACCATGCTTCCATTCACCGATGTACTTACCGCCATCAGGCCATGTAAACGTGCCTTGGCCGTGGCGCTTGCTATCCTTCCATTCACCGACGTACGTTTGGCCATCGGCATATGTGAAGGTGCCTTGGCCATGCTGCTTGCCCTCCTTAAATTCCCCGACGTACTTGTCTCCATTAGGAAAGGTGAGGGTTCCGTGGCCATGGAGCGAATTGTCTTTCCATTCGCCGGTGTACGTTCCGCCATTGGCATATGTATAGGTGCCAGAACATCGGCCACGATAATCATTTGGCGGACACTGAGGCAATGCATAAGCATTCCCCACAACCAACAAACTAGCCAACACAATAAGAATGGGTTTCATTGTCTTACAAACAAAAAGTCTCCTCCATCATCTCCCGCCATCTGAATCCTGCCGTACGTAGGCGTCTGATTAGAGTTATTCATGACCTGTCTTCTCAGATCGGTAAAGAGCTGTTGACCGTCAAGAACGGTTTTATTTGAATTCAACAGCGAAATAAACGCGTTCGCGAACACTGAATACCGCCCGCCCCCGCCATCCATCACAGGCTCAAGTCCTCCTGATGTCATTGCGGTACGCGCTTTTAAGCCCACAATTCTTTGGAGGTAGTCAGGGGTTCGCTGTTCGATCTTAAGGCCTCTAGTCAGCGTGCCAGAAAAACATGAATCTGCAACGATCATCACATGCTTAGCTTGCATTGCCTTGATACTTGAAACGATTCCGCTCGTGAGTATCCAGTTCACTCGAGTATCGTCAGCATCGCTCGGAAGCCAATAACCTTCATCAGAATCGGCATCAAGGTAGCCGTGGCCCGCGTAATAAATTAATACGTTGTCGTCTTTACCGATCTCGCTACGAAGGTCTCGAATCGCGATCATTATCTCAAACCTTGTCGCGTTTTCTAGCTTGGTCACATTAAATCCATAGTCAACCTCAAGCAGATTTGCGATCGCTCGAGCATCGCTTACCGCTGTTCGAAGATCAGGAAGCTCATCGTATTTATTGTTTCCAATCACGAGCGCATGATAATCCCCGTATCGAAGATTAGGGATGCCGCCTGTTGATGTAGAAGCAGTGCCGCCGAGCTTTTTAATTCGAAGTCTAGCGAGCCCTGCGTAGGTTCCATTCGGATACATCTGTAGATACGCACTAAACTCGTCAGGATCGTCGCTGCTTGCAATGGCATTCCAGAATGCTACTTCCGCTTGACTGGTGTCAGTCGACGTTGAGGAACTCCCTGATGAGGCACCAGGCCCCGAAGGGCCTGATGATTGCTGAACTACCTGCGTCTTTGACTTTTCGAGCCGGTCGATACTTGCAATTGCGAACGGGTTATCTGCACGCGCCGCTTCCTGATAAAGTCGTTTTGATTTATCAAGATCTTGGGTCACCCCTTTTCCGACTTCGTAAAGGTAGCCAAGGTAGGTTTTTGCATCCGTATCACCTTCTTCAGCTGCACGGTTAAGCCATCGAAGCGCCTCACTCCAGTTCTGTTGGGTTCCATGCCCTTCTGCGTAATGCAAGCCCAATATATATTGCGCCTTGTTGTGTCCCTTTTTTGCCGCCTTTGTATTTAACTCAATCGACTTGCCCAGGTTTTTCTTGCCCACTCGTCCCGTACGTGCTTCACGAGCAACCATATACACCGCGTCGTAGTCAGGAAAAGGGAAATAAGCGTTCACATGCCAGAGCTGGTAGTGACTCAGTCCTTCTGCTTGCTTCAGCTCATTCCAGG
>JGI24006J15134_10001787_pt1 | contig 12116 bp, 12 predicted proteins | sample LinPmetageLP53_FD_15134 | JGI IMG/M metagenome (IMG submission 15134) | reverse complement strand
ATGGACACATTTGAAAAATATAACGCTTCAGGGAGTATGGCATAATGAATCCAGAAGAATTTTTAGCGACATTAAATCCTGCTCAACAACAACAATTTTTAACATTACCTCCAGAACAACAAGCTGCTTATGCTAGCGCAGGTGTTGGGTTACCAGCAAGACCAAATACAGTAGATCCCGTACTCCAAAGTCAACTAAGTTCTGAAACAATAACAGACCCGCTTATACGGGCTTTATATTTTGGATCTGATGGCACGCCTGGTTTTTATAATCAATTACAACAAGCTGGTGAAAACTTAATAGGAAGTGATGTTCCGTTACAACAAACAGCTGGTTTAGATCCATTAGAAGTCCAAGCAAGACAAAGAGCGCAAGCTGGTCTTGGTGCATTTCAACCATTTTTTACTCAACAACAAGATTTAGTTAACCAAGCTATAGGGCAATCAAGAAGAGCGCAAGAATTACAAGATCCTTACTTTACTCAAGCTCAAGATCTTATCCAAGGTACCGTAGGTGCTTATGATCCTAGTATGACAGAACAATTTTACAATCCTTATGAGAATAGAGTTGTTCAACAAACAATTGATGATGTAATGAAAGCTGGTGATCAGCAAGATATAGCGGCAAGAGCGCAAGCTATCTCTTCTGGTGGCGAATCGGCTTTTGGATCTAGAGCAAGGTTAGGCGCAGAAGAAAGAAGAGAAGCGCTTGGTAGAGGCTTAGGTGATGCTTTATCTAACATTAGATCAAGAGGTTTCTCAGAAGCACAACAAACAGGTATGGGTGAGTTTGGAAGACAAAGAAACGCAGAAAGAGCTGCGGCTTCAGGGTTATTAGGTATAGGCGCACAAAGAGGAGCTGGTGCTTCTCAGTTAGGTTCTCAATTGGCAGGATATGGCGGTCAAATAGCTGGTATAGGTCAAAACTTAGAAGCTTTAAATAGAAATCAAAGATCTGAATTAGCAGGATATGGAGCTAGTTCAAGAGGACTGGCAGAAATACAAAATCAAAGATTATTCGGTCAACAGATGCAACAGCAAATGAGGCCGTTACAAACTATGCAGCAAATTGGATCTTTGCTACCTGGCTACAAACAAGCAGGAAGTCAGATTGATTCTACATACGGTATGGCTCCTGATCCAAGCGCTCAAGGTCTTGGAGCAGCTTTCTCTGCTTACGGAGCCTTAGTACCCAACCAAGGAAACTAACATGAATTTTCTTAATAGAAGAATGTTTCAAGAAGGTGGTGGTGCTAATCAAGAGTACATAATTGGTACAGATAAAAATATTAACTATTACGATCCTGCAACCTTTGAACAACAACTAAGATCTCTTTCTGAAAGTGAAATATTTGCTTTACAAAATAGTGCTAATAGCAGACAAATATCTCTTAGTCCTGGATTACAATCAATCCTTAACCAAGTAATAAATAGAAAACAAATTCCTGCTTTTGAGGATGACCCATCCGTAGATACCACTTACTCATCTCCTTTGTTGGGCAGAGATGCTGTACAAAATACACAAAGTTATAAATCTATTGCAGGAGATTTTGGGCGAGTCGCAAAAGGAATTTATGGCCCAGTTTTGAGTTCTTTGGTGAGAAATACTATGCCAAAAGAAGCTCTTGATGATTCAACTTCGTTTGGTATTCCTGGTATAGGAGGAGCTAGCCTTAAATCAATAGCCGAATACGATTCTCCATTTTTTGGAGAAGGTGTTAGAGGATTTGAAGAGGCAGGCGCTAGAGGAGGAAGAACAAAAGAAGAGCTTGATGCTATATTAAGTGGAGGTTTACAAACAATTCCAGGGCAACAAATACAAGACTTTCAATCAGAAATTGATGAGGTTGATAGATCTTTGGCTCAAGAGGTTATGCCTAAAATATCTGGTTTAGATTTAGATTTATATTCTATACAAAATCAAAATTTTTTAAGAGAAAATCCAGGAATAACTCCAGAAGAAGTTGGGTTTAGGCCTATAAATTATAGAGATGAATTTGGAGAATTAGCACCAATAACTGCTCCTAGCAGGAGTGATTTTAATTCATTTGAAGATAATATTAATCCAACGGCAGTATCACAAAACCTTGATAGTTTATCAGAAGACAGAATATCCTTAAAAAGAAAACAAGATGCAGAAAGCAGAAGGGCTAATTATGAACAGGCTATGGTTGGAAAGGATGAGTTTGGATTTCCAGTTGACAGGCCTACAAGACCGTTAAGCATTACAGATTTTTCTGACGAATTAAAAGATTTAAAACCAATTAATGTTTTAAAAACAGAAATAGAAAGTAAAGAAGAAATGCAAGAAAAATTTCTTCCAGATTTAAAACCAACTTTAACTAATGTAGATACCAGCATTACTCAAAAAGAAGCTGATGCAATTAACAAAAAAGAGCAAGAAGAACGAGATGATCCTGTTACTACTATATCTAATAAACCAGGATTCTTTGGCTCTGATAATTTCTTAAACTTTATTAGAAATGTTGGTGGCGAGCTTGTTAGAACAGGTCAGTTTGGTGAAGGGCTTGCTTCTGGTGCAGCAAAAGCTGCTGAAGAAAGAGCTGCTAGAGAATTAATGGCAGACCAAGAAGAAAGAAAATACAGCAAAGAAATGGAGCTTGCTATAGCAAAAGCTAAGGCTACATATACACCAGACATTATGAAAATAAAAGATACCGCTGAGTATAATGAAAAGGTTAAAAGAGATATAACTGATTTTGAGGGTGGTCTAGCTGGTGTAGGATTTGTTGATTATGCAATAGAAATTATTGAAGAAGCACAAGCTGAAGGCGAAGCTGTTGGAGGCGTCCAAGGTTTGTTTGCTAAGTTAGTAGATAAAGGATTTGCTTTTGCTGGTATGGGAAGAGACTTTGATGATTTAAGTGCTGACTCTAAAGTTGAAGAATTAACAAGAGTTGTAAAACAAAAAAATCTACAAGCTATTTTGGGTGAGTCTGGTAGAACAATATCAGATAAAGACAGAGAAATAATAGAGCGAGTCTTCGGAGATTTAGATGTATTTAAAGATCCAAATACTACGTTAGGATTGTTAAGAGAGTCTAGACGAGGATTAGCAGCTTCAAATGCAGAAAGGTACAGCAGGCTAACGAGCAACGCAGAATTAATATCTCGTCAAGGGCCTGAAGGAGCTAGATTTTATCAACAACTATTACCAAGTTTACAAAGAATATTGGGTATAGATCCTTACGGCAATCAGTCAGCGATAGCTAAAGCTAGATTTGCAGGTAGAGATCCAAACGCTGGGATACAAGAAATTGGCTTAGGCGGCTAAAAATGCAAAAGTTTAAAGTTAATATTTCGGAAGGTGTTTCCCAAATAGTTGAAGCAGAAAATGCAAACGAAGCCAGACAAAAAGTAAAAGCTGAAATTGCTAAGGGTGCCGTATCTCCATTTTACGACAAACTATATTTTGATTACGAAACAGGTGTTAATTACAAAGGCCTAAGAGCAAAATTAGGCAGAGCTGAAATTCAAAAAGAAGAAAACAAAGTCTTAGATGATTTATTTAATTCTATTAAAGGCATTAAAACTGCTGAAGACCAAGACTCTGTAATGGAAAACAAGGTTGGGAATAATGGGTTTGTAAGAAACACCAAAGGACAGTTAGCATTAACTCCTGAAGGATTAGAAGATTTAGGACTGCCCGTACAACAAAAAAAATTAGCAGACGGTTCTATAATTAATTTAAATACCATTATTGATGAAAATAGTTTTAACTTGCGTACAGGAGACTTTGCTGATTTTGCAGGAATTGCTGGCCCTATTGTGGGTGCTTTAACATTCTTATCTCCGCAATTAAAAATAATTAAAGGTTTAAGATCTTTATTTGGCGGCAATAAAGTGTTAGCTAATATATTTGCATCTGGTACTGGTTCTGCTGTTGGTAAGGCTGCTGAAGAAGAAATATTTGATACTCAACAAGGATTCCAATTACAAGACAGAGATGACTTAAATAATTTATATAAATCCGAATTTATTTTAGGTTCTATTGGTCAAGGTTTAGGAGAAGCCGTAGGTGGTGCTTATGGATTAATTCTTGGTAGAAAAGCTCCTCAAGGTGACGTAAGGCTTTTACGTCAAGGAAATAAAGGAAGAGTTGTAACTGACGTTATGAAGTTAGATAGAAATCTTGGAAGAGAAGCAACGGAAAAAGAAATAAAGAAAGCTATCAAAGACGGCAAGGTTGGAATGCTTGATTATAAATTTATTCCTTCACAAAAAACTCTTAAAAAACAATTGCCTGGTACAACACAACAAATATCAGAACAAGTTTTAGGCCCAGCAAGAGCCAAAGAAGCAAACTCTTATTTGTTTGGAAATTTAAATTACTTACTTAAAGCCATAGATGTGCAGGATCTTGCATCAAGTAAATACATTAGTGAGGCAACCAAGGGAAGTTTAGATGAACAAATTCAGGCTGCTAGAAATAGTCTTAATTTAGAAGAGCAGAATGTTACTAAAATTTTAAATCAACTATTAAAAGACGTACAAGAAGATGCTTTGAATGTTGGAGACATGACACAGCTTCAAGGGTTAGATGATGTTGGAAACGACATAATTCAAACTTTACAGCAAGCAAGAAACTCTGTAGTTAGGACTATCGGTAAAAAATATGATGGGGTAGACAAACAGTTTTTAAACTTAATGGAAATTCCAGCCAACGCATCTAAAGAAGAAAAGTTAGTTGCTGGTGCATTAAGAGATACAATCGGAAGAACTCAAGCAAGATATCTCAAAGATGCTAGAAACATTCTTGAGCAATATAAATCTTCAAATAGTGCTTGGGAATTAGGTGGCGCTAAAGATCCAGAACTAAGTTCTAATTTAATTACCAAGATAGATAACATCTTAAGTAATATGGAACAACAAGCATTAAAAGGAAGGTTGGATTTAAGAAATGTAAGAAACTCTTACGACACTTTAAAAGATTATGCTGAAATGAGTATGGTTCCAACTCAACTTAGAAGAACTCTAATTTCAGTACTAAATAAATTTGATGACAGAAGAACTCTTAATATTGATGCAGCTGGCACAGTAACTAAAGGCTCAAAAGGAGCTGATAGTATTTTTACAGCATTAGAAGAAACAGGTGAAGTAGAGTTTAAAAGAAATCTTGCTGAAACTTTAAAAGGTCTTAATTTAGGAGACGATTTTGCTTTACAGCCAGCACAACAAAAAATTATAAACGAAGCAATACAAGGTTTAAGAGGCGCAAATGCTTTGTCGGCAGAATTAATGACGCCTTTTGATAGATTGGCAATCACTAATGTAATTGAGCAAGGCGGTAAAGGCGCTACTAACGCAGATGAAGTATATTTAAAATTAGTAGAAAAAGGCAAAGCAAAAGATTTAGAAGATTTATTTATAAACCTTAGAACATTTGATGAATACAAAGGCACGGTTGGTAAGCCTTCAAATAAAGAACAAGAACTAAAAGCACAGCTAAGAAAAAGATTATTTTATAATGCTGCGAAAGCAGCTACAGATACTTCTGGGCCAGAAGATGTAATTGACTTTACTGCATTTGCAAGAACCATTAAAAAGTTTGAAGGAGAGAATGAAGGTAAATTATTAGAATTATTTAAAGATTCTGGTGGTGGAAGAAGCACAGGTAAATTAGTACTAGATACAATCAATCAACTGGCTAAAATAAAACCAAGTTTAAAACCTGTTGAAATGAAAAATCTTGTAAATAATTTTACTATGGCTAACAAAGGATTATCCGCTAGTGATTCAGGCGTTGCTTTTGTGCAACAATTAAGTGAGTTAGCTACTGCATCAGAAAAAAAGTTAATACTTGAAGCTAATAGAGCTATTGTAGATCTTCCAAAAAAAGGTGTTGAAGAAACTGTTCAGGCAATTTTTAGACCTAGATCAGGATCTAATATACAAGTATTAAGAGAAACTTTAAAAGAAACACCTGAAGTTTTTGCAGAGATTCAACAGGCTAGTATGCAAAAGCTCTTGTCTAAATCAATTGATTTTAATTACAACGGCAAAGGCAACATTACAGAAATATTTAAACCAGGGCATTTAAAATCTGCGCTTGATACTTATGGTGATGAGACGTTAGAAGCTATGTTTGGAAAAGAAGTTACTCAGGGATTAAAAGACTTTCAAAGGTACATAGATCTATCAACGGTTGGCGAACTTGGTAGAGGTGGTTCTGCTGGTGGATTGGTAGCAGCGGGTATTGCAGCTGGAATAGTATTTGCACCATTAGCTACTTTACCTACATTAGCTGGGTTAGCGGTTATGAGGCAACTATTTTCAGACCCAAGATTTGTTGGATTAATGTTGAAAACAGACAAAGGCTCAATTAGTCAAGCTATTCAAATGGCCAGAAGAGCAGCTGGTTTAGCTGGCGTAAGATACATAAATGGCGAAGCTCAAGTTATAGGGTCTGAGGCAGGAGAGATTGCAGAAGGAGCTGTTGGGGCAGCAGTTGAGGAAGCAGATCAAGAGGGATTAATTGACCAAGCTAAAAAAATATTTAGATCAACTGCGGATCAATCACAAAATGCAGCAAATCAAGCTCAACAATCTTTACGTACAACTCAGGCAAACATACCTATTCCAGAAGTACAATCAATACAAATGCCTAACTTAGATCCTTTGTCTCAAGATAGATTAGATCTAGATGAACGGTTGTTTGGTAGACCTTCTAGACTTGCGTAATACTTTTACCGTTTACTTCTATAACTTTTCCGTCAAAGTCATTACATATTTTTCTAACTAAAGTATTTTTATAAATAGGATGAGTCGTATATAACTTTTGCTTTTCCATCCAAACTTTCTGTTCTTCAGTTAATTGTGTTGTCTTTGCATTCCTACTCATCAAAAACCTATCTCGTTTCTATCCATACCCAAAGGTTTATCAGATAAACAAACCCAATCTTCTAACGGTATATGTATGTAAGGCTCATTGTCTTCATCATAAGTAGGATTATCACTTACATTCATCCTGACATCATAAACAAAGTCTTTCTTCCATTCATGCATGTAAATACCATCAGTCATAGCATAAACAATAATAAACGGTACGCCTGTTGCTAATGCAAACGAAGATCCTTTCCTCAGTTTATTCGTAGATAATATCAAGGTGTCATACTTGTCATACGCAAAGGTACGACATTTAACTTCGCACCAATAGTTTTTTTCTTGCGATTCTATCCAATAATCTAGTGAATAACTTGTGGGTAACTTATGACAGCTGACTCCCCAAAGGCCCTCCAGGAATCCTGCTACTCGCTCTTCTCGTTTCTGATCTTCTCTACTTTCTAATGATGGTGTTTTCATATCACTCCTCAAAGAAGTTAGGATCTACAGCAACAAACCTTTTGGTTGGTCTACCCTTGCCCCCAACTTTTATTTCAATTTCCTGAATCTCTCCAGCATTCTTTAACCGTTCTATAATCTCTTTCACTTCGTATGACTTCATACTTCTAAATAGTTCATGCCTATCTACTTCTCGTTTAGATATGCCTTCTCCATTTCTAGATCTAATAAAAGACAGTACTTGTTTGATGCGAGACTCTGTTGCAGAGCTGGCTACCTTATCTCTACAGGACTCAATAAACATAAGGTCATAATATCTAATGTAATCTATCGCCCACTTAGTGATATCGGCTGTAATCTTGGTAGCGTCTGCGCTAGAAGCTAAGGTACAAAGCAACGCTAATCTCATAGCTTTCTCTTTAGATCTACTAAGCAAAGGCTCTAAGTTATCTTTTTCTAGTATGTCTTGTCTTTTGATAATCTCTCTAGCAAAGTCTTGCAGCAATTCTTCTGAAGGTTTATCAAACTCTAATACGGTTTGGTTTAGATCCATCTCTGCATTATCTCTAGAAGCATCAGTTAAATTGCCTTTAAGTCTGCGAACATAATTAACCCAGTTCACTATACTTGTAGGTGGCTCTTTAAATCTTTTTAGATCTCCAACTCTTCTAGGTTCAATAGACTCAACAACAACAAACCTATTCAAGAATCCATCTGCAATCCTTCCACCATTTAAAGCTGAGTAGAAGTTCTTAGGTACAGATAATCCTACTAATGTAATCGCTGGCTTATGAGTTACCCTATTCATCATCTGCTCTTTGTATTGTTCTTGAACAGCCATTAATGAGTAGTTATCTGGTCGCAGAGTCCCATGACAGCGACCCCAAGCTTCCATTAAGGTTTGGATGCCGTCTTCTTTGTTGGTATTCCCAGCGTTGCTTATGGCTTCTAGTCTTTTACCAAACTCATCCATAACGGTAATTTGTGTTGGTCTTATCTTTAATACTGAGTGAACAGCACCACTTGATGTATAACCATCACCAACAATTAACTTGCTATGATCCGAGGCATTCAATATAGATTCTATGAATGTCTTGATGTTTTCTTTACCTTGGCCTGATTTAGCTACGCCCATAAAGTACATACTAGAAAAGTTATTCATGTTAGTTCTGTATAATCTTCCACAGGTAACGCTAGCTAATGCTAATGCTCCCACAAGGGATAGTTCTGGTTGTGGTACTTGAGCAATATCCTCACAAAATTCAAACATACTNTTNAGTAGTCCAGGTGGTGAGAATAAATCTTTGGGTGGTGTGATGCTTTCAGTTGANTGTATAAAGAGTGGAGCTATCTGATTTTTACGATCATGAGTTCTCTTTACATTATCNACTACCGAATCAATTTCTTGNTGAGGTAATGGTGGGTTGTTATTCTTATTCCAGTTTTGTAAAAANACTCTAATAAAATCAAGGTTTACATTTTTAGATATAAGATACCCAGCTATCCTAGCAGCTCCATCATTTCTAGATCCTTCAAGCACNCCATCCAAGGAGAAAGGNGCAGTTTGCTTGCTGCTCTCTACCTTGGGTACGCCTGTAATTTGNAGAAACTCTTTNTCAGTAAAGTCTGGTAGATCTGTATGNTCATGTATTTTCCAATCAGGGAATATAACAGGCTTGTAAACCTGACCATTAGCATGACGGTTATANGGCGCAATAATAAGACCACCAACACCCCTAATATCTATTAGTCGTTCAATAGGTGTTTCATTGGTCCTTCTGGTTGCAAAAGTCGTATAGTTCTCTGGGTTGTTATAATAGTAATGCATCCCCTTACCAGTAATAACTTTAAATGGACAAGCAGGTAAATTTCTTTCTACCCAATCCATAGCTTCTGGTGAATCTGCATCAACAACAACAAACTTGCCACAAACTAGTGCGACCTGTAGATTGTCTCTATCTTTAAACCAAGACTCTACGAGTTCTCTGGGAGGCCTAGTCTCCTTGTATTGTTCCCAGCTTCCTAAAAATGACGGAGGTTTCTTGTTAGATCTCTGTAAAGGGACAACATTGTAACCATCATCAAAATAAGCCAAGGCAATATCTAAGGAAGAATCATCCTCATTAATATTGAGTTGGAACATACTAGTCCTTTGTTTCTAAAATTTCAGATATAGAACCGTAAATAGATTCAAAGTCTAGTCTTCCCTCTGTTGCTTGTATGATTTGTTTAGCCTGCGCTATAGACGGTTGCCTGTATCCATACCTCCAGGACTTACATGATGCTTCAGAGCATTTAAAGTCTTCTGCTGCTTTCTTATGACCTAAAAACTTTATATAACCAGATAGTGTGTATTGATCTACTTTTCTTTCTTTGTGCTTTGGTTGAACGCCCATAGTGCTTAACTCCTTTAATTTTTTTGTTGCAATAGCCTTGGACCTAAAATAGTAATTCGCCAGCCAAGTTATATCGTTTTGTTTACTCATATACTTCTCCTAAATAATATGATTTACATATTGTAGTTTCTTAGGTTATAATAATCAAGTTCATTTTTACAAACTATAGGAGGTAGAGACATGAGCTTGAAAGATAAAATAAAAACACCAGATAAATTGGTGGACCAACAAGGAGCTAAAATTCTTATATATGGTCAAGCTGGGGCTGGTAAAACTTTTGCAACACAAAGTATGCCAGGTAACGTTTTAGTCATTAGTGCGGAAGCTGGTTTGCTTTCCATTAAAGATGCGCCCAACGTATCTGCTATTGAAGTCGCTAATTATGATGATCTAAGAGAAGTGTATGCTGCTCTTAAATCTGGCGAATTAGTCTACGATAGCGTATGTTTAGACTCTGTATCAGAGATCTCTGAGATCTTATTGGTACATGAGAAGGGNAGAAACAAGGACGGAAGAATGGCTTATCAAAACGTAAGTGAAGCTGTTACAAGNCTAATGAGATCATTTAGGGATCTTGATATGCATGTTTTATTTATTTGCAAAGAAGGCAAAGAGAATAATGATGGCGTATTTTTCTTTGGTCCTAAAATGGCAAGTAAACCTTTAGGAGATGCAATTACGTATTTCTTTGACGAGGTTTTGGCACTACGAGTTATCGAAGATCAAGATGATGACGGTAATCCCGTAGCTGCAAGGTGGTTACAATCAAGGATTGGTCAAGGCTACACAGCTAAAGACCGTAGCGGTAAGCTAGAAGCCTTTGAGGAACCAAATCTAACTGCTCTAATTGCAAAATTAGGGTTTTCTATGAATGTTGAAAATAAGGAGAGTAAATAATGTCAGATTTTGATGGCGTAGATTTTTTTGAAAATGCGGAGCAAATGGAATCGAAAGGTCCCGAGGTTGCTCCAACTGGTGAGTATGAGGCAAAGATTATTGCTGCTGAGAAATATAAATCTAACAGCGGTAATTGGACCCAGAAAGTAACATTTCAAATTGATGGCGGTACTTACCGAGATCATAATGAATGGTATAACTTATGGTCTGCTAATGAAGATTCAAAAAGAATAGCAAGTGAGATATTTAGTCGGCTTGCTCTTGTTTGCGGATATAAAAAGCTACCAGAGAAAGCCACAGACTTTATTGGTAAAACACTTAAAGTTGGTATTAGACAGTTTGAAGATAACTGGACTAATAACGAGGGCCAAGCTGTTACTTCTTTGAAGACTAAGATCCTGAAAATGGAAGCTTCAGAAATGAAACCAGCTGCACCTGGAGAAAAGCCTCCATTCTAAGTAAGAATGTTAAGAAGGGGCTTTATGCCCCTTTTTTTTGTTTTGTAAAAAAAACGACCTCCTGAGAGGCCGCTAGTGAAGTTTTTTTAACCTAGTCTAAGGTTTAGTATTAACGAAGTTATCACGTTTTTGGGGTGTTAGGATCTATAGCTTTTAAGTAAAGTTCTTGCCAAAATTTAACTTGATGTTTTAGGTCGTTGTTATTTTGAACCACATCTTCTAAATTTATTTTGTTGTTATCACCTGGAATACATATACTAAAAAATATATTGTTTCTTTCAACCTCTTGCTCAAATTTATTTCTCAATAGATCTGGTAAACCTTCAGCATTTGGATCTACATTATCTGCATAAAACGTAGCTCCGACCAAAACCTTTCTTTCTTTTTTAGGATTCTTCATCTTCTTCTTTTTGTCCAGAACCACCAGGCAATTGTTCTACATCAAACCAACCACAAGGATAATTAATCACTACATATTCTCCATCTGATCAATTGCCCAATTAATATAGACAACGGCTTTCTTTAGATCCTGAATGTTTGCACCTTTATGGTCTTCTCTCCAAATATATTTAACGGCATTACCTTTGCAATAGCCTTTAAATTCTTCAGCCGTAAGCATAGCTTTAATTACGTCTATACATTCAAGGCCCCCCTGCAAATAATGAGGGGGATGATTAACTGCTTTATCTTTACTCATTTATTACTCTCCTTTAAATTTTTTAACAAGTTTATAAAGAACTCCACATGTAAGTTCTTTGTTATTTATAAATTTGTCTAATGTATTGTGATATACATTATTTTCTTTTGCTAAAAGCCTTATAAAAGTATTTTTCTTATATTGTTTTCCGTAGTTTTCTTGTAAATAGCTAATTAGCTCTAACCTAAATTCTTCTATCTCTTGATCAGTATAAGTTTCTTTAGGCATTTTCATTTCTAATGTAGCTTTATTCACTTTGATTCTCTAGTTCCTTACATTTAGGACACTCTGTATCAGAAGTAACTACCATAAGATTACTAAATATAGTTGGTATTGGCTCACTTATATTTACAGGATTCTCAATATC
>JGI24006J15134_10001786_pt1 | contig 12129 bp, 19 predicted proteins | sample LinPmetageLP53_FD_15134 | JGI IMG/M metagenome (IMG submission 15134) | reverse complement strand
TCTGCTGTCGTCGGTTCCGCTTCTCGTTGCTCTCTCTCCTCCATCAGTCTTAACATGTATGCAGATAAGTACACAGATAGGTCTAATGCCTCTTCTACGGCCTCATAAAAGTTATCCCTAGTTATGTCATCCTTAGGCATAATAGGGACGTTTTGATGATATCTATCCTTACCTACGTCTAATCTTTTTTTGATAAGTTTAATGATTAAGTCGTTATTTTGTTCTAACCCTTTTTTATCACCAGATATTTTATATTCATCTATTTTTGTTTGGAGTTTGTTTACAGTTTCTTGCATTCTGTTCATGGTAAAACTAGTTTCTAACAAAGCTTGTTCAAGATGTTGTACCTTGTTTTTCATTATTTCTTTATTAGTCATTAGATACCTCGAACTTTTTATATAAATCTTCTATAGGAATTATAACAAGTTTTATAGAGTTTTTTAATACTTGTCTATCATATAATTCTACATCAGACTCTTCTATCTTAAATTTTCCTGGATAAGACAACTTACCATTTTTACCTTTATGATCTATTGTAACAATGCATGGTAATCTAAATTCAGCTATTCCTATAGCACGAGTTTTATTACCTCCGTCCCAAATTGGTGTTTTGATTGTATAATTAGTCATCACAAACCTCGCATTTTCGTCTTGGTATTTGATTATTATAATCTTCTTCTATACCTGTTTCTGAACCTATGTCTATTCTTTCGTCTGATAACATAATTTTTTTAGAACTTATATCTTCAGATTCCATTTCGTCTTCTATACCTTTAATTACTTTACTTACTTTATGCATTTCTTCTATTTTATTATTAATATGTAGATTTCCACGCATATCTTGCAATGCAGTTATAATTAAATTTGTATCTTCATGCGTTAAATTCATTAGTATCTTCCTCCTTTGGCTAATTTTCTTAGCACGTATGCTTTAGTTTCATCTTTTAATTGATCTACCCACTCCATAAGATATTTAAAATCATCTTCATCTAGTGGGCCTTTTCTGGTGTTACAAGATTTACAAATTAATTGTAAATTTTCTGATATTGAATCGCCACCTTTTGCAAGTGGGATAATATGATCACATACCATATTGCGTAATGTCATTTTTCTATCGCAATATTTGCAACCTTCACCATATGAATCAAAAAACATATCACGAAGTTCTTCCATAGTAATATCAAATAATACACTATTGTCTTCGGATCGTTTCTTAAGGGAGGATTTGAGACTTTGCATTTTTCTCTGGAGCTTTTTATAAGCAATCTTCCAATAAGTACGATGATGAGGCTCTAATACCTCTTTAAATGCTTCTTTATCATATTTCATAATTATTAGGGCTCAGCGTTGGTGTTTTTACTCACTGTCCAATTTCTTGGAACAACTAAGCCCTGATAATTTATAGTTAAACGAATGTAGGATACAAGTATTAATACTTATGTACGCTTTACTCTTTTAACTTTACTTATGCTTATGCCAGGTGGCATATTCTCATCAGCGTTAAATGCTGATATTGCTGCTTTTCTAGCTTTTACTTTATCTAACTTTTCAACTATCTCTACTTTTTTAAAATCATCAGATAGCATATGTGGGTCAATGTTAACTGGCCCAAATGTTTCATAAAGTTTGTATCTAGCAGTGTTTGTTTCGTATACTCCGTCTTCATTGCCAATTTCTAAAATTACAGCAGGTAAGAGTTGTTTGTTGAAGTAGTCTTTTGTTCTTTCTAATCCATTCCTTCTTCCTTTTAATCTGCTTATCTCATCTTTTAAGGATTCTACCTCAGCATCAATCAAGTGTTCTTTTTTGTTAAGTTCAACCATAAAGTAATCGACATTTTGTATTTTGTTTTTTACTTCTTTATGTAATTGCACTCTTTTTTCTTCTAAAAGTTTATGCTCTTCCATATCTACATCTGGTCTTTTTTCTAAATGGTCTAACTCTTGATTAACATCAATTAACTCTCCAACTAACTCTCGTGTAGTTTTCTTTTTCATAGTTAATCCTCTATTATCGTGAAGGGTCTATTCATTGTTCTGCTTTGATAGATTTCATCTCTTTTTCTTTTTAAACGAAAAGAGGGAGTCCATTCAAGCTGGGCATCGAAGAGATCACCATCGCTATTTTTGAAAATAGATACTTTCTTATCACTACTATCAGAAGAACCAGTGATACCTATCACTTTTCGAGATGCATTTTCTATAGCACCACTTCCTTTAGCCGCATATAAATCCATTATTTGGTTACGAGAATAATCTCTAGATACTTGTGATATCTGTATAACAATAATGTCTTCATTTACAGCCATATTAGAAAGAGAGTGACTTATGTAATTAAGTTTCTCATACTCACCTTTCTTATTAAAAGGAACATCTACAAGATCAATGTAATCAATTACAACGCATTTAGGTTGCAATGTTTTTACTTTTTCTTGTATCTGAGGTATTGTTGGACTAATAGATTGCATAATAATATGACTTAGCTCTTCTTTGTGATACTCATAAAGTTTTTTATAATTTTTCATTACAGATTCTTTATTAGTACCTGATACTATTTGTAAGTTTCTTCTATGCATTACAAAGCCAGATAGCTCTAATGATAAGAATAATGTAGGTATTTGATTTTCTTTTACTATTTCATCGCTGTTTGCGTTATATCCTAGTACTATATTTTGAGCTAGTGCTGTTTTATTGGCACCTGTTGAACCAAATATAGTAACTAATTCACCTGGATATACAGTAGCGTCTTTGTCTTCTACTCCCCATAGATTGGCTAAATCTATAGTTCTACCTGAAAAATCAGTTTCTAATCTTTCTGCTAATTCAGATTGTAGTTCTTCACTGTTTTTGACATCTATTAAATAGTCTTTTCTTTTGTAGTGAATACAGTTTGTTTGACAATACTTAGCCATAAGTACATCTTTACAACCATATTTATATCCACCACGATAAGTATCTTCTACTTTCTTAATAATAACATCACTTCTTAATTGACCTCCATTCCATTCTAATAAAGCAGCTTTTGCTGCAGCACTTGGAATACCATGTCTAAAGAAATGTGATGCTATACGCATCATAGTATTATTTCTTGAACCTTCTTCAGGCCCATTTTTGTACATCTTTTGTACACAAGGGACTATGTTTCTTGGTTCTACATTTGATTCCATCACTCTTATTTTAGGAACTTCAGTAATTATATATCTTTCTAATTCACCATCACCCCATATAGATTTAGAGTCAAGTATTCTTTGTCTTTTAGCTAATGCTAATATTTCTTTGGAATTTAATTCCTGTACTTCTCTATGTTCTAATTGGATTTTATATAAATTAGATTTTTGATTAACTGTATTTTCACATCTGTATATTGATGTTCTATTATATACTGATAAGTCTACATCGCTGAATAAATTATTCATAGTTTCTTTAACTATAAAAGGTAAGTCTTTTGTTCCTTTTGGGAAGTTAAAAGTCTCTCCTGATATAATTATATGATATCCAGTTCCACTAAAGTAAACATTATAAGCAGTTGGAGCTACGTTTAGTTCTTGTAATTCAAACACTATACCTCTAGTTTTATTTAGTGTATAGTCATCTGTATTATCTCCTCTATCTATATCTATTAATATATCTTCTATGTATCTCTTGCCTAGAAAATCTTTAAAAGTTCTTCTAAGTTTATGATACTCTTTACCTTCTTCGTCATAAAGATATAAACTTTTATATATAGCAGAATCTTGTCCATGCTTTAATATGACATCAATGATTTGTTCTTGAGGAATAAGGAGCCCTCGTTGCTGAGGACTCCCTATTGCTACTTCGTGATATAGTGTCACTAGCCGAATGTTGTAGCAGAACCACCAGTGGTAGTGGGCATTGCTGACGTACGGTTAGTTTCATCGTGTTCTACAATGAATTTATTAGCTTTCATGTATTGAACATAACTCTCTAAGTCTTTACGACTTCTTTCGTCATTCTTTACGATCTTAGGACATACAGTGGTATAAGCTTTATCTGCTTTTTTATTATACTTTTTGTAAGCAAAAATATAATATTTATGTGCAGTATCGCTTTTAGTTAATCCATAGTTAGCTGCAGAATATTTTGAATTTAATAAACCTGCAATATCTTTTACAGATTCATCATTATCATCTACCCATTCACCATTAGTATTAACTCCACCTGTCCAGCCAATAGCATCAGTAAAATACAATATGCGTTTCAGTAAACTGCTGTCACCAGAAATAGTACCATCATCTTCTTTATCGAATGATCCTAGAAGACTGTACTTCCAAGGGTACTGTGAATTATCGTTTCTAAAATAAACTTCTAGAAACATATCCATTTGTGGGTAATCAGCTGACTTGTCTATAACGTCGGTTAAAGTTACTTCTTGAAAGCCAAGAAAGTCTCCACCTCCGCTAGTTGTTTTTTGTTCGTTTGAACCTCTGAACGGCATAAGCGTTCTCCTATTCTTCTTTGTATTTTAGTATTTCAGTTATTACGCTATTGTAATCAAATTCAAGAACTTTCTGGGCTAAAGGTTTTAACCTACTGCCTACAGTTCTTTCATCATAGGCTTGAAAAGAAACATAGAATTTTCCATCTTCCTTATTAGCCATAGCGTACCCTATCACGTCTGCGGATGCAGTTAAGGCATAAGCTAAACCTTTCGGTAAATCAGGCCCTAACTGGCTTTTTCCGTCTGTTATGACGGTGCTCTTAGCGTGTGAAATCAGTACTAGGTTTCTTCCTAATGATTTACACAACGTTTGGAACTTTTTTACTATATCAAGGTTCTTTTTTCTTGCTTGTGCCCAATCGGCACCCCAAGATGAACCTTCTCCCATTGCAGTTTGGTCTCTTTCATCACATACTTCTTGTTCTATCCATCTATTTATGTGATCAACTGTATCAATTGCAATAGTATCATATGGTAATTTTTTAAGATTTTCTTTTAACCAGAGATATACTTCTACCATAGAATATACCTCCATTGGATCACCTACATTATCCCCAGTTCTTTGATAGTATCCTCTATCATTATTGGGAATAATTTCTGTTACAGGAACTCCTTTTTCTGTTAATTGCTTACCATCAAGCATTTTAGGTCTTGTTGGTGTATTTAAAGAAGTTATTGTAACTGTGTTTGCTTTGTTGACAAAATCAGAACCAAGGTCTGTATCAATTAATAATACACCATCAGCTCCTTTGTCACTCCACCTACTGGCTTGTGTAGTCTTACCTGTTTTGGGTTGACCGATAAAATACCAAGTCAACCCAGTAGGAATCTTCTCCCAATCGGTGGATACTTTTCTAATTTGAATATCCATTGTTTTCTTTCGAGTTTTAGAACGTCAGATGTTCTGTTTTTATTTCTAGAGGCATAAGCCCAATCCAAATATACGAATAATATGGTTTTTTTCCAATAACATTAAAGACTTGGTCTACTCCAAAGCCTCCAACTATTGATGCTGTAAAAATAGTATGCTTCATAGTACAAGGTTCTTCACCTACTTCATGTGTAGGTAGCCATGTATTCATGTAATCATCATATTTTTTAGTTACAGTAACAATTTCCATTGCTAAAGCACCCATTCGTAAATCTATAAAGAATTGTCTATTTTTTTGTTTTAACCAATTCTTATAAGCTACTAATCTCCCTTCCATATTGTCAAGACATACAATCATCTTTGGATATGTAGGACTATTTTCGTCGTATTTCTCATCAAATGCTACAAATCCATCAGGATTCAAACCATATAAAGAAAATGTACTTTTAGCTATTTGAACTTTAGGCTTACCTATTGCTTTTTGAGGATATAATGTAGTAGAAAGATTGTGTTCTTCTAATATATCATAATCCCAGCCTGTTATTTTTTTAAATCCCATTATGGATAAAAGAGGTACCAGCTGTGAGCCGATACCTCCTAATCCAACGATACCTATGTGATCTAATTTACTTTGAGGAATTAAATCCTTATTTCTTAAGAATCTAGTAGTAGAATCCATTGTATCCTCCATAACCATATTCAACGTTCATATCATACTCTTGAAGACTTACAACATCAGTCAAGCTTACCCCTAAAGATAACGCTTTATCTTCAAACTTTTCGTCTGTTATATCTTCTGCGTCAAGTTTGTTTAGCAGAGTATTCATTTTTGTTTGAACATCGTTTGGGTATTTATCTATTATTTTTGTTCTATTAATAGTTATTGCTTCGTGAAAGCTTTTTGGTAATACTTCTTTTTGTTTCCATTCTTTAGAAGTATTAGACAATACACTCATTTGTTTACCTGGTGTTGGAACTGGTCTATTCTTTTCTATAGTATCAGCTTCTTTAATCCATTCATCTGCTGGTGTTAATCCAGGTATCTTTACTTCAACATTATCTTCATCTATCTCAATACAGTGTTGTACCTTATATTGATCTTGATAACCAAATCCAAATGCGTGTAAAGCTTTACCTTCACTTGCTACAACTAAACTTGGATAAAATCCATTTGATGGTGCATTGTCTTCTATAGTACTAGTATCAGTACCAGATAAGAATGCTCCCATAGTATTATGACTATGTATTAGTCCAATACTTGTAGTTTTTAAACTTGGGTTTTCTTCGTATGTTGATTGAATTATTTTAGCAAAGTCTTTAGCATCCCATTCAGTTGATGCATGACTTCCTAAATCTAATGGGTGAAAATGAACAATTTTAAACTCTATTGGATAGCCATCTTCATCTTTCTTGATTTTATACCAAGCTGGGCCCGACCATTCAAGACTTTTAAATCTCTTCAAAAGATAAGTGTACTTGTTGTGTATCTTTTGAGGTATTATTAATTTTATATCCATAATCTTTCAGTTCTCCTATGTGTTTTTCATGATTGTTTATTAAATGCTTAATATCTTCTTGAATTAAGCTTTTCTTTATTCTCTCATAAGTTTCAATTGCTGTATCTAAACTTTGAGGCATTGGGTGCAATAGTTTTATTACTTCTATCATTTCATCGTTATAAGCTCTATATCTAGAAGATTTCCAAAAACTACCACTATTACTTTGATCAATAGATGTTGTTTTATCACCATTCCATTCTGTTTTTTCATATAATTCAAATTGGAATGCTTCTTTAACATTATTATCTATTTTATTTATGACAACATCTTTATTAAGAGTTTTTTCTATTTTTGCTTTCATTAGCTTTCTTACTCTTGATTCTCTTTTTAATAATGATGAATTAGTCAATCTACTATTAGCTATATAATCAAAAAATAAATAATCTATACTTATTTCTGATTCTTGCATTAATTCAGTAGCCATCATATGTTGATTATTATAAGTACTTCTTATATTATCTAACCAATATGCTATATTATTTAAAAGTTCGTTCTTATATCTGTACATAGGCAACATTTTAGTATGTTGATAATCATGTCCAGACCTTAGTCTTTTAACTTTTATTCTTGTTGATTTATATTTACCTGTTTTTAATTCATATGGAATTAGTAAAACCGTATTAACTGGTATTGGCGAGTGATGACTAGAAAATGTTCTTGGATTATCTTCTCTTCTATTATGAATTTCATAACTAAGATTAAAAAGATAATCTTCTATATCTTCTCCTATTAAAGTTTTTATAGAATTTCTTACTAAACTTAAATTGTTCTCATGTAAAAGATACAATTTATATATCCACTTTATATCACTTTGCACACTACCTGATTCAATTATACTAATATATTTATGAACAAACTTTTTGAATTTATTATAATTTCTATCTTCATCTGTTGATTCATTAGTTCTCCATATTTGATTAATATGATGTTCTTTGTATTTTTTATTAGGGCCATCTTCTCTATGTATTACATAGTCTTGTTGTTGACTGTTGATACTAAAGAAAGGTGATTTTGCATTCCAACTATTTACAAAAGCTCTTAAAACGTGTAAAAATAAAATTGGATTTCCAGTATGTCTTGCTTTCTCTAAATCATTGCTAAAGCTACCTAAGCATGCTTTACCTGCACTAATATGAGGATGATATGCGTTGTTCATTTCTCCAAAACGAAACATACTATCTTCTTTTTTTATATCATATGGACTATTTGAATACCAAACAAAACTATCACTATCTAAACATATATGAGCATATATTCTTGGCATATAATGTATTCTTCTACTCCTTAGTTTTGGTATTCCTAAATTAAATACTAATCCATAGCTTTGTTTTTTATCTGATCTTAAACTATCAATTCCTATTAATCCTAATACTTCAGACGGGTCTTGTATCATATTCCATAACATAGTCCAATAATCATCTAAAATATTAGTTTTAAAAAGATAATTAAATGTTTGTCTTATGAGTTTCTCATTCTTTTTCTCTTTTATATCAATGTATTCATTCTTATGATTTACTGTTTTTGATAAAAAGGTTTGTATACTATTTTTCAATATATACATACTATCTCCTTGTATTGTTTAAGTTACGTTAATTAGTTAAAGTAAGTAAGGGCAAATAAAATCATTATTGGTTTCCAACTAGTCATTTATTTACCCTATTTATCTTACTGTGCAGACGGTAGTCTACTTATTACCAGACATTACTTTGTTCTTTTGAAAAGAAACATATTGTCCATCTGATAATGGTGTAGAGGGGTTAGCCTCACTACTGTTTACACTTATTGCTACATCTGACAAAGATAGTCCGAGTTCTTGGGCTATTTGCCCAGGTGTAGTTGCACTCATTGTAACTGGTGTACCTCCATTAGTTAATGGTGATATTACTGTTACTGATGGTGTGTTATTTGCCATTTTTCCTCCGTACGGTTGTGACAGATTTGGCTTGTTTTTTCATTATTGGTATCTGTCTTGACCAGTAATAAACTTGATTATTTAATTTATCTATTTTTCCTTTTAAAATACTTATATAATAAATACAAAATGTAGCCATTATAAGTAATATAAAGAAAATAGCTGATAATAATATATATTCCATACTACCATCTCACTTTATAGTTAGATCTAGTTTCACTGCGAATATATTCTTTAACAATGTCTTTATTTTCTCTATGATCTCTTATGAATTTTGTTTTATTCATAGCTTTTGTATGAGCTCTTACTATTGTTTGAATATCTTCATTGATTCTTATGCAATCATTTGAACCAGTTTTAGTAATGGTTCCTGCATCTTTCAATGTTTTCATTATATTACAAACTGTTTTTGATTGCAATATATTTTTATCTAAGTGCACTTAGTGCCTCCTTTTCTTTTTGTAATTTAATTATATCTTCGTGTTGTTTTGCTATAATACTCTTTAGTCTTTTTTTTTCGTTTATAGGACTTGTTCTACCATACCATTCTTCTCTAAGTAATCGGTTTATACGACCACGTTCTTTTTTGTATTTATGAGTACAATAAGATTGTGTAACGTATATTACTTCTTTATTGTTAGAATCTTTAACAGATATAACATTTTTACTGATTTTTTTAATCATTTATTTACTCTATTTCTCTCATTATGAGGATTAAATTATATAGCCATGCAAGTTTCTAAAACTCTGTTAGTTTTCACTTTCCTGTAACATGGCTATCTGGTCAATTATAAGAACAAGGTAGCTTCCACCTACATATTTAAGGTATATCAACTCAAATCACGTCCTAAACAGGACTAGTTTATTTTGTCGAAATAGCACTTTTGTTCTTAAGAATTATGTGGCTACTCACCCCGACAGTTTTCACCACAATTTTATTGCGAAGAATTGGTGCCAACCATTGACTCTTGCAAACTACAATTTTTAACTGAACCATTTACTCCCTTAGCTTTATTTTTTAGGCTAGGGGCTTTTATGTTAGTTAATTTGTTTACCAGGTTCTTCTTCGCAATTGTATGTTCTTCTAATTCATTCCAATCTGGACGTGCATCTAATTCCATATCGTCAAATGCTGGCATTAGATATTACTCCCTGATATTTGCTTTGCAAGTTTATCATAAGCTCTTTTTTCTGCTGATGTTCTATTTTTCATAGGGTCAAATGCTACACCATCTTTTAAATCAATACCTTCTGATATGCTTGTTTGTTCTAACATTTCATCAATTGCATTTAGTTTTATCCTATACTTAGCATCTATGTTAATATCATTTTGTTTACCTTCAATGATATCATCTTGCATTTTACGCATTGATTGAACAATATTGATTGTTTCAGCTCTTAATATTGCAATATCTTTCTCTGTTTCTTTATCAAAGTCAGATGTTTTATATTTAAGATTATTTAATTCTATTTGTAGTTTCTCTATATTCCAAGCATTGTCGTAATGCTTTTTAATTGTCCACCATCCAAATAATGTCATTAATCCTAATATAAATAAAGTATTAACTGCTATTTGGTCGTTTGGTTCTAGCATTATTCTCTCCCTTCAAAGTTATAGCGATTACTAAACTCTTGTTTAAATAATACTGATCGTTTCATACGATTTTCATATGTCTCTTTATCTCTTAATTCAGGATATTTAGCTTGTAGTTGTCTTCTTACTCTTGTAGCACTCTCGGTATTAGTAAGCTTTCCTGAAATAAATTCCTTAAAGAATGTTTGTAATGTATAACTATTACCTTGATGCAATATTTCCATATCTTCAGTCCATAGCTCATACATTAAAACATTATCTGATTTTCTAGCTACTATTGATCTATCAAGTAACTTTGCTATTCTTCTTTTTAATTTACCCATTTGGGTTTTCTCCTTTTGTTAAGGGTTGTTGAAATATTTGAGAGTACCTACGTATTATCATTACATTTGTAGGTTCGTGCCCTTTTATACTCTCTTTAGGTTGTGTTAATTAGTTGCTTCTCATAACTTTCCAAACCATTTTTAATTCTATTAAATCTTTATAAAATGATTTAATACTTCTTATTATGCTTATGCCTTTAGTTTGTTCTAGTAAAGCATTAAGTCTAAGGATTTCTATTTCTAATTCATCTTTTCTGTTTTCTAATACGAATTCCTTACGGTCTGATTCTTTCTGTCCTTCAAATAACATGTCCATTATAGAATACACATTATCATGTTTATGACACACGATATAACTATAACTTCCCCATGTTACTTCAGTTCCTATGCCTGAGCATTTAGTACCATTCTTATGAATATGTGAACATTGTATCATTCTATTTCTCCTTTTTATAGGGTTTATTAATTTTAATGACTGTCTACATCTGTATACATACTATATATACACACTCGCCACTAATTTAGTTACAATTAATAACAAAGGACTACCATTTCTGGTAGCCCTAGTTATTCTAAACTCCTTCCTTAATCGAGTATTGATACGTTAGTAGATGGCATCATCTTACGTGGATACATCGGATAGTAGTTACCTGCCATACGTTCTGGCTCTAGCTCTTCACTGGTAATCTTATCTACCTTAGGTAGAAAAGGCGAAGTGCTTTTCAATGCATAGCCAAGACACTCTGATCGTCGTTCAGCAGGTACTTCCTCAAATGGTACGCCTTTCATAGCCTTTTCTTTGGCTATCTCATCTATCTTAGCTAATGGTATTAGCTTTGGAAAGACTACCTTCATATCAGTAGTGGTGATTAGAACGGCAGGTGAATACTGTTTCTTACCGTTCTTCTCCACATCAACGTAGTTATCACCAACTTTCTCTTGAAGTATCTTGTTAGTGACCTTAACTACAGGTGTATCTGATAACTCATTAACGTTATTATGGTTATCATTCATTGTTTCATTAGACATATGTATGTCCTCCTAATTAGGGATTAACTCATGAGTTACCAGTTCATCTGGTAGTCACGAGGAACGAGAGGGGGCATGGGTATTGACTAAGACCCATGAGAAATTCAACTCCCGAGGCACCCCACGGGGTGAATTTGGACGGGGTGTGTCAATGTGTATATCTCGTAATCCCAATGTAGAATAATTTTTGGGAATTTTACCTAGCTTGGATTGATTACTTATTCTGAAAATATTTTTTAATAAAAATTCTGAGACACCCCTAACTATACTACTATCAATAACTTATCGAAGAAGCTGTAAGTAGCACTTGACTGTTGCATGTTGTATGTATTCTTATATAAATTATAAGCAAAAAGAAAGCGTTTTCTTCCATGTTAAGCTTT
>JGI24006J15134_10001785_pt1 | contig 12131 bp, 11 predicted proteins | sample LinPmetageLP53_FD_15134 | JGI IMG/M metagenome (IMG submission 15134) | reverse complement strand
AACCAATAATGTGGTCTAATGAAGATGTTTTAGAATTGAGAAATAATACATTATATCAATTAAATATTATATCAAATAATTCAATTGATACAAATAGTAATGTAACGTGTCTGCTTGATATTATTTGTAAGACCGATACTGCGATGGGAAAAAGAGATTTTAAGAATCAAATTTTAAATCCAATAATAAATGTAGAAAAACTTTTAAATATTTATGATTTTGTTGATATTTTGAAATTAGATTACAAAACATTAAATAATGAATTGAAAAATATATTAGATATTGAAAGATACCATCGTAAATTAATAATAGGAGTTATAACACCTGGTGAATTTGGAAAATTAGATGAATCTTATTTTTGTATCTTAAGAGTCCTTGATATAATTAAAGATAAATATCAAGGAATATTTGAAAAAATAACTGAAATTAATTTAGATGAATCGATAGAATTTATGAATAATTACTACAATGAATATAATAATACATATGACATTTTTGAGATGAAGAGATATAATACAAATGACACCTGTATTAATATATTTAAAAGCGGTATTTATCCTGACATTGACGGTGTAATTGAAAATATTGACATAAATTTAAATTACTTTAAAGCGCTACGAAAAGAATTAATAGCCTTAGTTAAGAAAGATAAAACATTTGATATAAAATTTGAAAATACAAAAGATGGATATTTTCTAATAATGACAGAAAAGAGAAGTCAGGGATTAAAAAAAGCCATTAAAAATTTGGAAGACAAGAATAAAAACAATTACACGGATAATAAATACAGCGATTTGAAATTTGTCAAAAAAAACAGCACAATTAAAATTGCATCTTTTAAATTAGAAAGTGCTTCAAATAATTTACTTTTATTAAATGAAAAATTATCAAATTTAGTTAAAATTAGATTTAAACAATCAATATCCAAATATAAAGAAGATAAATATGTAGAAAATCTAAAGAAAATAACTTTAATAATTACAAAGATTGATTTATATAATTGTTATACTAAGGTTGCCGTAACGAATAATTATTCCAAACCGATAATTGAAGATAAATATGATAAAAGTTATGTCAAATGCTTTGATTTAAGACATCCTATCATTGAAAAAATAAATACACATGTGGATTATGTTACAAATGACATTGAATTATCCGGAGATAAGGAAGATGGTATTCTATTATTTGGTCCAAATGCTACCGGAAAATCAAGTTTAATGAAAGCGAAGGGCATCGCAGTAATTATGGCACAATGTGGGATGTTTGTCCCGTGTTCAAGAATGATATTTTATCCATATAAGAATTTATTTACTCGAATAATTGGTGGTGATAATATATTTAAAGGACAGTCATCATTTGCTGTAGAAATGATTGAGATTAAAACAATTCTGGATCATTCAGATAAGAATAGTTTAATTCTTGGTGATGAAATATGTAGAGGAACTGAAGATTTATCGGCNCTGTCTTTGGTAGCATCTTTAATTGAGGAATTATCTAAACGGGAATGCTCGTTTATCTTAACAACTCATTTACATAAACTTCCAATATTAAAAAATATTAAAGTTCTTCAGAATGTAAAATCTTACCATCTTACAATTGAAGTGAGTAATAATACTATTGTTTATTTAAGAAAGATTGAAAATGGTCCTGGAAATAACAAGTATGGTGTTGAAATTGCTAAGCACATTGTTCACAATGATGATTTTATATTGAATGCTACTAAAATTAGGAATGAATTATTAAATGAACCATTTGAATTATTAAGCACAAATACTTCAAATTATAATTCAAATGTAATTTTTCATAAATGTATGATTCCGGGATGTAATAAGATGGCGGTTGATACACATCATATTTTACATCAGGAAGATGCTGATGAGAATAATTTTATAGGACATATTCCTAAGAATAATGAAAGTAATCTAATTCCAGTGTGTAAACAGCATCATGATGATGCGCATAACGACAAGATTATAATTCGCGGATATGTTCAAACAACTGATGGAGTGATTTTAGATTATGAAATAATACCAAATACATTACCTGTTAATACTAGTAAAAAGAAATATAGTTCTGAAGAAGTAAAGTTATTTATTGATTATATTGTGAATAAATGTAATAATGAGGTGAATGGATGTGCTGAAACAAAAATTCGCGAAGAATTTAATAATAATATAAGCAAACATACGCTAAAAAAGATGGTTAGTGGAGAATATTAAATAAAAAATGATTTATAGTTTATTTATTAATTTATATTAAGTAAATGCTCAAGAAATACAAAAAAAATAATGAATCATCACTTTCAAATGAACATAAAACACTTTTAAAAACTTTTTTAAAAGACTTAATTAATGATTTGGGGAATGGTAAATTAGACAGAGATAATCTTGTTCTTAGAGTAAATCAAATATTTAACAATAATAATCTTAAACCAATATATACAAAAATAAAATTAAGTAATTCAATCGCAAATTATAGGTATAAGGAAAGATATCTAAAAAAGAGAAATTTGAATATAAAAATTCCTGAAAGAATTCTTAACAAGAAAGTAGTTAAGAAAGCATTTAAGAAGGAACCAGTTAAAGAGGAACCAGTTAAAGAGGAACCAGTTAAGAAAGCATTTAAGAAGGAACCAGTTAAAGAGGAACCAAAAACTTCTGTTCCCGATGACAAAGCATCTGTAAATATCTCACATATAGAATTCTATATAGGTCTGGATATTCCGCATATACTATTTCAAGAAGTCATTAAATGTGAAGAATTACCTGTATTTGAATCAAATACTTTTTAAATCATTCATTTTTTTAATAAAAAAAGAATTTCTTTTATTAAAAAAATGAATTTCTTTTATTAAACTAATTATAATTTAATTCATGACACATTTAGACACTAAATTTCCAACAATCGTATTTAAGGATTTTCCTTTAATTGAACCTAGTGTAATTAAACAAATAATGGGGGATGAAAACATAAAACTAAATCATATTGATTATTATTATCGTGAAAAAAAAACAGATATGATTATTTTATTTGTAAGAGACATAGCATCCGGTTTTTTAGATATGCACGATTTTAATCACCATAAAGATATATGGTATATGGATTGTATTCAATATAAACTAGATAATGAAACTAAACCGATTAAAAGTGGTCTAGCATGGCACTGTGAGAATGATAATTATCCTAATTTAATCACGGTATTATTATATTTAAGAAAAGATGAAGGCGTTAAAGAAGGTAATTTAAGATATAAGAACTCTAATAACCAAAAATGTAGTATTGAAATTTATAGTGGAACGACAATTATTATGGATGGAAAAGTTCCACATAAGCCACAAGATCCCTATGGAACGGGAAGACGTGATTTAATAATCGTTAGTTTCCGCAAAATGTAATTTATTTCCTTTTATTTCCTTTTATTTCCTTTTATTTCCTTTTATTTCTTTTTACTCTAATAATAATTTTTTGAATAAATTTCTATGTGACGCAACTACATAATAAAACCTTATACACAATTAATATAAATTAAAAAAAAAATGATACCTATTGTTATCAGTCTTATCTATTTTAAAATTGCCATACGACTCATAACGACTCAACGACTCAACAACTCAACGACTCACCAAGCAACAACTCACCAACCAACGAAAGAAGCAATGAACTCGAATAACTGCCCCGGCTGTGGCCAGCCGAAATCGATGTGCGGCATGCTCCAAAAGAGCAACTGCCCTGTCCTTCAGGCACAAGAACGCCAAGAGGCACAAGAACGCCAAGAGGCACAAGAACGCCAAGAGGCAGCACGCCAGACCACTGCTACCACTGCTACCACGAAAGCATTTGCTGTCTGGCTGGCGTATAGTCAGGAGGCACAACGCCAAGAGGCAGCACGCCAGGAGGCACAACGCCAAGAGGCAGCAGATGAGGCAGCAGATGAGGCAGCAGATGAGCTGGCAGAACGCGAGCTTGCTGCTTCCATGATCCAGGCCTGCTTTCACCTGAAGGCAGCACGCCAAGAGGCAGCACGCCAAGAGGCAGCACGCCAGGAGGCACAACGCCAGGAGGCACAACGCCAGGAGGCAGCAGATGAGCTGGCAGAACGCGAGCTGGCCGCTTCCATTATCCAGGCCTGCTTTCACCTGAAGGCAGCACGCCAAGAGGCAGCACGCCAAGAGGCAGCACGCCAGGAGGCGCAACGCCAGAAGGCACAACTCCAGGAAGCACAACGCCAGAAGAAGGCACGCATACAGAAGAGGCAACGCCTTCTGGCAGCTCAACGCAAGGAAGCAGCTGACATTAAGGCAGCGATGGCTGCCTCGTTGGCCGAACCCTTGTTGGATGGACCGAAAGTTCCACAGGATGTGACCTCAACGATGACCCCTCACTCAACGGAGGAAACTGCTGGAACAATCGTTTTCGCAGGCTACGGAAAGGCGTATGCCCGAATCAAGGGTATGCAAAAGGCCGTGGCAATTGATTGCAAAGACACCAATGGGGAAAACTACAGCGTAGAAATCCGGTGCATATAGACTCATAGAGTCTCCAACACCCCAAGGAAGTTTACCTTGGACAAACAAAAAAAACAAAAATAATTTAAAAACAAAAATAATTTAAAAACAAATATCTTATACTTATTTAAATGAATTTGAATAAAGAATTAACTAATGTTCCAATTGAATGTATAAATCTTGTAAAAAGAAAAGATAAAAAAAAGGAAATGATTAAGAAATGTAAACGGCGTAAGATTCCTATTAAGTTCTTTCCAGCACAATTACATAGTAGTCCTAAACGAGGCTGCTTAGAATCGCACTTAACAATTATTAGGAATGCTGTTAAAGAAGGGCATAAATATATATTTATCTTAGAGGATGACGCAAAATTTCTTCAACCTATTAATAACTTACCTCCTTTACCTAAAAATTGGCAAATGCTGTATTTAGGTGGAACAGTTCATAAGAATTTTGGTGAATCTGATGCTAAAGGATGGTGGAGAGTTCAGGCTTGGACTACTCATGCTTATATCATCAATCTTCAGGACAAAGATTTTTTAGAAGACATTTATAAATTGGATGATTATGACCAAGAGATAGATAGATATTACTTAGAATTTATTCATCTGAAATACAATGTATATATGATTGATCCAATGGCAATTATTCAACAAGAAGGGTTTTCAGACATTGAAGGACAAAAGGTTAATTACGATTTTATGCAATCTACTTTACACGGATTTATGAAACCAGAACATGATAAAGTAGAAGATGATTATATATTGAAATTGCCAAATATATCTGATGATGATTTGCCCTATGTATCTATTGTAACTCCTACATATGAAAGACGAAAATTAATTTATATGGCGATTCGTAATTTCAATGAATTTATTTATCCAAAACATAAATTAGAATGGATTATCTTAGATGATTCTAGAGAATCAATGAAAGATATTATTCCAAGAGATAAACGAATCCATTATATTCATATTCCTAATGAACATTATTCTATTGCTAAAAAACGAAATATGGGTGCTGATTTTGCGAATCATGAATATATCATGCATATGGATGACGATGATTATTACCCACCTGAAAGCATTTTAGCCCGTGTAAAGATTCTAATGAAATATAAAGATAAAGGAATTGAGTGTGTAGGTTCATCTACAATTGGAATTTATAATATAATGAATAAGAATTCAAATATCGCATCTGATGGTGACACATCATTATCCGAGGCATCAATGGGATATACCAAGAAATTCTGGAAAGAAGGAGCATTTAATGAAGAAGAAGAAAGAGGTGAGTATCGTAGCTTTATTTTTGGAAGATTTGAAAAGATTATGGATATACCTTATGCTTTTATCATTATAGCATTTACTCATAAACAGAATTTTACAGATATGCGTAAGATTAATGAAAATACATTGATGAATAAAAACACCGGAAAATCGATGACATTCTATGATAACTTTGATATTGAATTGAAATTATTTATAGATGATATTGTTAAATTAATATTGAAGTAAAATTATTTTTTTTTTTTTGTAGATATCGGTGTGATATTAAACTCTATTGCGACGAGTACTACATTTTTTTGTATATATCGTTGTGACGACTCATACTTTTTTTTGGGGTGTGAAGTGCCTTCGCACTACAAGATTATTGGATAATTGCGGTTGGATCTGGTCACTATCCTCTCCCGGCGCTTTTTGTTGCGAGACTCGTTGTCCCAGGGTGCAGGATGAACCTTCTTTGGGCCCTTTCGACGGTTGTGCCTCATTTTCCTCTGCTCCTCCTTCTTGGGAACCCTAGTTGACTTTATCAAGTTGGGCATTGTGTTGGTTGGTGTTGCGGTGGTTGTTCTTGTTTTGTGGTAACAATGTGTGTAATGTTTCTGTTATACAGTATGACAGTTATATTAATATATATATTAATAAATTTAGGTATCATTTTTTAATCTTATTTTTATTAAATCTTTAAATTAAATTATTATATATTAATATATGAGTGTACAAAATAATAAAACATTTATTAATACAGGTCTTAGTAGAAAATCTTCAAAAAACATGAATCAAACTAATATGAATCAAACTAATATGAATCAAACTAATATGAATCAAACTAATATGAATCAAACTAATATGAATCAAACTAATATGAATCAAACTAATGCGAATAATAACACAAAGAAACCTCGTAAAAATATGAATAATAATACGAATAATAACACAAAGAAACCTCGTAAAAATATGAATAATAATACAAATAATACAAATAATACAAATAATACAAATAATACAAATAATACAAATCGAAAAAAATACAATATTAATAACATGATAGGAATTATGGATCCGAATGGAAATAAAGATAATCCTTTAACTGGAGAACCATATGTAGATTTGGAAACATATAAAAAATTATCAAATGGGACATCTGAAAAACCCTCCTCAGGATGGAAACATTGGCCTGTTTATGAGAAAAGAGATGAAATATTAAAATGTATAAAAGCCAATAATGTAACAATTGCTAAATCTGGAACAGGGAGTGGTAAAACTGTATTACTGCCAAAACTAATGATGCACGCTTTAGGTTATTCTAAACCTGTTGTATGTACCGTTCCAAAGCAAATATTAGCAGAAGAACACGCAGTATTTGCAGCAATGTGCTTGGGTGTTAATGTTGGCGAACACGTTGGTTATTATTTTAAAGGAAAGAAAAAATTAAATGAAAATGGTGTTCAAACAAAATTAATATTTACAACAATCGGAAGTTTGAAATCGCGTTTAACTGGTAATAATGCGGACTTGTCTGATTATGGTGCTATTATAGTAGATGAAGCACACGAAAGAAGTGTAGCGACTGATTTTACATTTTTATTATTAAAACAGCTGGTGCAAAGAAGTGATATTAAAATTTTAATTATGAGTGCTACTTTAGATGAAGTAAAGTTTAGAGATTATTATTCAGTTCCAAAGGTTAAAGTTGGAGTTGTTAATGTAGGTGAAAAAACAAAATTCCCAATTGAAGATAAATATGAAGATAAGAAAATATCTCAGAAAGATTTAGACAAAAAAATAATTGAAACAGTGATTCATATTTTACAGACTACAGATGATGGAGCGATTTTAGTATTTGTTAATTCTGGTGGCAAAGGAAATACCTTATGTGGTAAATTACGTCAAGAATGTAAAGCATTGGATTTATATCCTTTTTGTACGGAATTATCTAGTAAAGGCAGTAGTGAAAAACATAAAAATAGTGGAATTGCAAAAAAGGATTATGCGATTCAATTAAATCTTTGGAGAAATCATCCAAATCAAAATAAAAATCATCCATTTGATAGAAAAGTAGTAATGACAACTAATGTGGCTGAATCTTCGATCACTATTGAAGATGCTGTATATGTGGTTGATACTGGTAAAGAATTAACTGATAGATATAATCCGGATACTATGTCTAGAAGTTTGAAAGAAGAAAATATATCTCAGTCAGCAGCAACTCAAAGAAGAGGAAGAGCAGGTAGAACAATGGTTGGTATATGTTATCATTTATATACAAAACAAGAATTTGATTCATTTATTCCATTTCCAGAACCTGATATTCAAAAAACTGATTTATCAACTGAAGTTTTAGATTTAATGAAAACTAAAAGACATTCGGACAATTGGCGATCTAAATAATAAATTAAATGAACTAATGGAACCACCAAGCGACTCATTTAGGGATTCTGCATTAAATGTATTGAAGTCATTAGGAGCAATTACCAGTAATAAAGATAATGGTGTATTAACACCATTAGGATTATCAATATCAGAATTCAGGGCGATTGAACCAATTCATGCTAGGGCATTAATATCGAGTTATAATTATTTTTGTAAAGATGATGTCATAGATATAATTTCCATGCTTCAATTGTCTGAAAGCAGAATATCAAGTGTGTTTATGGAACCCAGAGATAGAAAAGATATGAAAGAATTTGAAAGAGTTAAAAAAAGTTTGAGCAGTAAATATGGTGATTTTTTTACACTATTAAAAGTATTCAGATTGTATCAAAGAGAACAGGGATTATTGAGTGTTAATGCTTCTAATGTTGGTGGTGGTAATAACAATAACAATAACAATAACAATAACAATGGCAATAACAATAATAATAACAATAACAATAACAATAACAATAACAATAACAATAACAATAACAATAACAATAACAATAACAATAACAATAACAATGGGAATGGTAATGGCAATGGCAATGGTAATGGCAATGGTAATGGCAATGGTAATGGCAATGGCAATGATAATGGTAATGGCAATGGTAATGGCAATGGCATCAATAACATTGGGAATAATATAGGTAATAAGAATAAGAATAAGAATAAGAATATTATGAATGCAAATATTATGGCACAAGAAGCACTCGAAGAAGCATTATATAATGAAAATGGAAAATTAATACTAAAAAACAATCAATATAAACCTACTGTTAAGAAATGGTGTGAAAAAAATTTCTTATCTCATCGATTATTGAAAAGAGTATCATCCAATTCAAAACAGACTTCCCGTATTCTGAACCAAGTTATGCGAGACTATGATTCTAAAATACAGAAATATAAAAACAATAAAGGTAATAATAAAAATTTAGAATTATTATTAAAAGAAATGGAATCAGAAGTGGAAGTCGACGAAAAATACATTATGAGACGCAATGGCAAAGGGTATTTGGAATTAGAAAGTTCGAAAAACGAAGAAATTCATTCAAATATCTTAAGAGCCTTATTAGATGGATTCAAAATTCATTTATGTAAAAAGACTGGAAATAAATATACAACATGTTTTCCATTAAGAAGTTCAACATGTATGGTAGATAGAGATTCCACATTAATGTATTCAAAATCTTCTAGTGATTTCATAATCTATAGTGAATTATTTGATTTGGGAAGTGTTAAGTTAAATATGGCAAATAAATTAACTGATACAATATTAAAAGATCAAAATTTAAAACATTTATTTGACAGAAGAAATAAAAGAAATCAAAAACAAGGAAAAAGAAACATTAGTACCAAAGGTATGAATGCCAAAGGGGCTGTAAATAAAATGAGAGAATTATCTAAAAAAGGGGAAAAAGGACAGAAAGTTCGTGTTAAAAGAAAAAATAAGAAATAAATAAGAAATAAATAAATGATTCGTATAAATAAAGTTCAAAATTTCTAGTATATTAGTAATATGGGATACAAAAATAGAACTTTGGAATATAAAAATAATAGAAATAATTTAAAAGGATGGGAATTACTAGTAAAATTTAGCAATGAATTTAATAATTTAATTATAAATAATAAGTTAATAAATAAATATCATATTGAATTATTAATTTCTCAAATGAATGGAAAATTTTTAAGTGCATTAAAAAGTAATAAATTAATGACTAAAAATACAAAATATAATACAGTTTGGAATCAATGTATTTATGGATTAGATAATATTTTGAAGAAACCGGAAAGTCAAATAAAATATAATTTATTATCTCATCATACAGAACAATTAGTTTATATTGGAAAATTAAATTTAAATAAAAACATTTAATTATGAATAAAAAAATTAAATTTAAATAAAAACATTTAATTATGAATAAAAACATTTAATTATGAATAAAAACATTTAATTATGAATAAAAACATTTAATTATGAATAAAAACATTTAATTATGAATAAAATATTTTATTTGATAATTATATAAATGACAAAAACAATGTGTGAGAACTTAGAGGATTCTTATGAACAACAAAAAAACAATAAAAATTTTAACTTAGATGAATTTTGTAAATCTGATGACGGTTCAGTATTTGATGATGGTAACTGTAAATTCTACAATGACACATGTCAAACACAAGGACACAAATCAAAAAAGAATACAAAATCTGTTGAGGAAGCTACTGAGGAAGCTACTGAGCATTTCTCAATGATGAATGACAGCACATCAATGAATTCTATTCTGGTTTTCGGATTATTTATTATCCTATTTTTATTCGTGTATATCTATGGTTTTCATGGAATTCTTAAATTCGAAAAGAACTTGAACTATTTAATTGCGATTCTATTTAGTGCCTTTGGTATTATTTTATCAATTATGTTAATTATTGGTGTTATTAGACACGTATCTTCTAGCACTATGAGCGATGAAGAAAAGGGAAATAGTCGTAATGCGTTATTAGTTGTAGCTATTTTAGTTGTTTTCTTCTCGATGATGGCTATTATTCGCTATAATTATGGTAAATTATTTAACGCACTTAATAGAACTCTACCTCTAAATAAACCACCTCGCCCACCTCGCGGAAGAGGTCGTGGAAAAGGTCGTGGAAGAGGTCGGTAAATAAATTATATTCTTTTAGTATATATGATACTAATTAATTATCTTTATGGATGTCCTTATTGTAAGAATGCAGAAAGGATGTTAAAAATGAATAATATTCCATATATGAAAGTTATTGTTACTCAGAAAACAAAAGATAGTTTTAAAAAGAAATATCAAATGAATACATTCCCACAGATTTTATATAGAACCTCAAAAACGAATAAAATAGGTGGATTTGACGAACTAAGTAATTTAATACAAGTTACAAAAATACTAAAAGAATTTAATTTTAATCAAACTACAATTAATTATTTTAAACAATTTGTCTAATTGGTTTCTGATTTAGAATTATCTTTGGATTCTTCTTCGGATTCTTCTTCGGATTCTTCTTCGGATTCTTCTTCGGATTCTTCTTCGAATTCTTCTTTATTTATTTCTTGAGATAATTGATTTTTTAATTTTATTTCTTCATTTCTTTGTTTAATTTTAGAATTAAGTTTCATAATTTTTCCAGGACTTTGATAAATTTGTTCAGAATTATCATCTTGATAAATATGATTATCATATATATCCGTACATCCTTTACATTCAAAATTAAAACTACAACATTCCTCATTATATGGGAAATAATCTCTACATCCAATACCTCTAAGACAAATACCTTGCTTACATCCAGAAATACACTTTCCAGAATTACTTTTATTTAACATATCTGTATATTTCTTTTTATAATAAATATTATTTGCTGTATATAATAAATACATTAGAGAAATGAAAAAATAACATAATACAACCATTAATAATACAAAATATAACATATATTATAGATTGAGTTTTTTTTAAATTTGTAATTCTTTTTGAAATTTGTAATTCTTTTTGAAATTTGTAATTCTTTTTGAAATTTGTAATTCTTTTTGAAATTATTTTGTGTGTTTTTTGTTTTTTTGTTTTTTTGTTTTTTTGTTTTCTTGTTTATTGGGTGTCAAACCACGCCTGACGATCTTCGTAACGTTGAACGTTTCGCTCATTCAGATTCCTCTGAATGTGCTTATTTGATTTATCACAAACATCGTCCGTAATTAGAGATAGACAGTCTAGCAATCCGTCAACATACGAATAACTCTTAATTATCAACGCAAAAGCGAGAGTGCGTTTGGCGCCCATTGTCCGAATCGCATTATCAAAGGCGATCAAATGATAGTTGTCGCCTTCATCTGTTAGTTCTCTGAAAAACTGGTCTTCGGCAAACAACTTCCAGGACCCTGTTATCGGGCGTTGAGCAGACT
>JGI24006J15134_10001783_pt1 | contig 12139 bp, 16 predicted proteins | sample LinPmetageLP53_FD_15134 | JGI IMG/M metagenome (IMG submission 15134) | reverse complement strand
ACCCGTAACTGAATCGCTCTGTGGAATGGGAGTTTGTATAACTACCGTTCCAATTTGACCATTTATTTCAATATCACCACCGACAGGATTCCAGCCGAACACTCCACGACTATCCTCAAATCTATCTGGCCTTGGATTTCTTAGAGATTGTGGGTCAAATATTTTCAACCGTCCTAAGAAGTTTTGAGGCTGATCGCCATCCCATACATCAGGCCCAACTAGAAATCCCGTAGGTGCGCCGTTGCTGTATTCTTCCTTCAGCTCATGCAGAGGGTATCTGAAACCTGTCTTGTCGCAGAAGCCAAATGCGTATTTACCCTTTGCAAAAGACATTTAGCCCCCAGTAACAAATGTGTTGAAAGGAACGAACTTGATAGATGCTGTTTCTGTATCTTCATTAGCAGCAAGTTGAAACTGAAACTCATACTCTTGCTTTAGAGCTGGTGCCATACTCATCGCTTGAGGTTTCTTCTGAGCTATATAGTAAGCCAGACCAGCCACCAGAGCAGGTATAAAGCGCGGTGGGATGGCGGCAGACCCTGATATGCCTGATGACAGGCCATCTATCCCAACAAGCCTGTAATAGGCCACTGTATAGGTCGTTGTGCCGTCTGGAACGGGCCATAGAGTAAACTTAGTCTCAGTTGACTCCCTTTGCACATAAATCTGCGTAGGACGCCCTGTGGTGTTCTTATTTGTCTGCTGTGCGTATGTAGCTACACTGGACCTCTCAAGGGATGTATCAACTTGATTGGTGCCTGTTCCTGTTCGCAATTGATGCTCTATGAGGTCTATAGTGTCAGAAGGCATTGTATATGTCGCTGTGCCAGCGGTTAGAGGTAATGTGCCAGCGGATATCGTAAATAAATTTAGACCTCGGTTTTGCCACTCCAAAGTAAGAATGTTTAAACTGCGGCGTATAGTTCTTAAATCATAACCAGAACGCATCTCAAGGCCAACGCGCTCATACGCTTCTTCAAATAACTCTGCTAGGTCTGGAACTACAACAGTCATGGCTTCTTCGCTTTCTTTCTACGCTTTCCGCTTGCGGTGGTAGACCATTTCACCCTCTTGGGTCCAGTTTTCTTAGATGCTTCAGACTTGCTTATCTTAGATGCTACCTTCTTAGGTCTACATGCAGGGTAACTTCTCTTCTCACCCTTTGACCTTCCGCAAGGCTTGCCTGTCTTTACATCCTTCCACTCTTCACCAAACCATTTGCCAAGGCCACCCTTAGCACTAGGCTTTTTTGCTTTTGCTTTTGCTTTTGCCACTTGACGCTACCTTGTTATTGCCGCCAGACCAACCGCCGCCTTTAGATTTGTACCACTTGGATGCCCAAGCATTAGCATATGCGCTAGGATAAACATCAAATTTCTTTTTTGCAGCAGACTTTGCCCTAGACCATAGTGCAGAATTATTAGGCTTTGCGTTTGCCATTTTATCCCTTCCCCTTTTTTTGATAATTTTTACTTCTGTTCTTAGACCTAGATTCTACTGTAACACCATCTGAATTAGACCCACCCCTGCTTAGGGCTACTCTATGGCTTATGTCTTTACCTTCGCGTTTATCGGCTTTTCCATTGCCGTTACGATCAGCACTTGTGCTGTCCATTTTCCTTCTAGCCCTTTGGCGTTCCATTCTATCTGAATGTTCGCCTCTAGCCTTTTGGGTTCTGTACTCTTGTTTGTAGTCTCTGACCCGACCCTTCATTAGACCATACGGCCTTTTGTCTTGCCTTTTCTACAGATACCATCGCCCCTTCCAGACTTTGAAACACCGCCACCAGCGTTCATCATTGTGGGCGAGATAACCTTTGTAGAGTAGTCACTACCAGATGTCGAAGCAGCTTCACCAGCGGCACCAGCGGCACCAGCGGCAGCTAATCGTTTTTTCTTTTGACGGGAGTTGATAGCACCAAATAATGGGCTAACCATTCCTATGCCGCCAAGCTTGCCGTCTTTTAACTTCTCAACAGCCTTTGTTGCTAAATATGCCATACTATTCTCCTAACACCTTCTTATTAACAATGCGTTTAAGTACTTTGGCTTGACTTGCGTGAAGCTTAGAGGCTTTTTTTAACCCCTTAACAACTTTTTTAATTTTTTTCTTATTGCCTTTAGTGACCATCAGCATTTCCATCTTTTTCTAGCCTGTCTTAAACGACTATTCGGGTCTTTTGCTGCCTTAGGGAACTGCTTCATTTGTCCAGCAGAACGAGCGCAGAATGACTTACGTCTTTTAGCGTCCTTACTGCCCTTCTTGACTGTACCCGTAACAGCAGTTTTTAATTTAGACCCAGGATTCTTTTTTCTATAAGCGGCAACACCCGCTTTAGTCATCCCCGCCCCAGATTTAGTGGAGCGGAAATTTTTTTTGTTACGCTTCGGCATCTCACCCTTTGAAGCCATAACGGTTTACTCTATGAGCAGGGTCATTACATTGCCAGTGCCTGTGAAAGCAGAGACAAAACAACCATTATCAGCAAGTATTCCATCATTAGGGATATATACATCATTCCAACCTACAGGCAGGGTTAGCTGAAGTATAATCTCGCCCGTAGCACTGCCACTACGAATGGTAAAAGCACAGGCAGCGGCAGCGTTTATTAGAACGCCTTGCAACCTGCCTCTTGATGGGCCTACGAGACCCGCAGCAAATCCCGCCACGGCTACGTTAAAGGCTCTGACCTCTTGACCAGCCATTTACTTACTCCTTATGGAAGGACGGGTGTATTAAACGCTTGTGCGTACATTACTGTAATGCGAACAGAACCTGCGTTAGTAGCAGCAGAAGACGTTACAGTTAAACGCTTGTCTGAAGTTCCAATGTCACCCCATTCCAAGGTTCCGCCGCCGCCAATGCCTAGAGCCTTGATGCCAACAGTAGTACCTGATGCTACAGCGTTAATAATTGTATTGGCGTTACCACCCACTTCGCCAACGCTGATGTTGGTAGTGGTGTTAGCCGCAGCCACAAGATCAATGATGCAGTTAACGATCTTGGAGTTAGCAGGGATAACAATGTTTGTTACAACCGCCCCAAGAGCGCCACCAGCTAGGCTCTGCACTGTGTCTTGACACATTACAACATAGCCCACGTTGGCGATATCAGTGCCTATGGTGGTTCCATTTGTGGTTTTGATAGTACCAGCCCGAATCGGACCTGAAAAAGTAGTCGTACCCATGTTAATCTCCTGTCTGGGTTAAGTCAGATACTCAATGCATCTGTCAGGGACAGGATAACAATACAATAGATTATAAAAAAAAGAAAGGGCGCTTTGCAGTGCGAAACCTGACCAGCGCCCCTTCAGTTTAGTTCAATTGAACTTAAACACCCGGTGATCCGTAGATACCAAGTGGATCAGAAACACCGAAGCTGTAACGCTCCCGTGCTTTATAGCGAACATTGCCCGTATCAAAGTCACCGTCCATAGACGTTGTCATTGGTGTACGTTCAAAGTGCTTCATCCCATTAGGAATGTCTGTGGTAATGAAGAACGCATCTGCGTCTGTCAGGTAGTGATTGACAGTATAACCCTCTGGAATGGACCCATTGGAGTTAATTGCGTTGATGTCGTTGTCAGCAGTACCGACACGCAGGGATGTTTCCAGCAAACGAGTTGCAACAAACTGAAGCGCAGGCGGAATAATGAGCTTCCGTGGACGCGCAGCAATCAACAGGCCACGTTCATCAACGTAACCAGCAATGTCGATAACTGCTTGCTCAAGGGAGGTTTCATTTAAATCCACGTTAACCGCTGGGCGGTTTGAGTTTGTGGTCCCAGAAACTGTAGGGTGCGCTGTGTTGAACAGTGTGACGCCATCACCAGAGTTGAAGGTGGCGAAACCTGTGTTCAGCAGAGCTGCCGCTTTGGTCTGCTTGGTGTAAGCCATAGCCCGTGCGAGAGCTTTGGTGTACCGAGCGGAAAGCGAATCATACAGGTTGTCTTCCATTGCTTCTTCAGTAATGGAAAAGCCCATAGCGATAGTTTCATGGGTATAACGAGCAGTAAATGATTCCTGACCGTTGTCGTATGCAATTGCGCTGCCTTCGTTTTTAACGGGGGCAGAGCCGAAACCTGAAAGTTTTACTTCTTCTTCAAAACTACGGTCTGAAGATTCAGTGTCATAAATTTCAGCATGTTCATTGTCATACTTACCATATTCCAAGCCAAACAAAGCATTGATACCTGGAAGTAGCTCTTTAAGGAGCTGGGCGCGAGAAATAGCCATTGATTATCTCCTTACAGGCCAAGACCAGCGGTGTACGCATGAGACGAAGGATTGAACTTAACAATCACATCGGTAAATGCGTCACCCACGGTTGAGTCTGGTGCGTTAACGAAATCTACGAGCTTAAAAGCAATCGTAGCGGTGGTGTTAGCGGTAGCTACATCCAGAGAGATTCTGGAATTGCCGTTGGCTGTATCTGGTGCTGTCTGATTGATAGCAAAGTTGCTATGCATCAGAGTTTGCGCCACGGCAGCGTCAGCTTGAATTTGGAACAACGCATTAGGGTCATCACAAATATAAGCTTGTGCATCAGCGGCAACTTGACCAGCAGGCCACTGATTGTTCTGAAGAAATCCACTAACAGAGTCAGTGTATGAACAGCCAAGGAAGATGCCAACAGTCCCAGCAGGGAATGCAGCAGCGTTTGTACCAACCTGAGTGACCTTTGTGATGGTGCCATTCGCGGCTACCTGCACAATGTCGCCGTTGGCGATAGCGGTGTTGAACCCAGAAGTAATGGGTAATTGGCGTGTGGACCCAGAGAAGGGCCGACCACCAATGGCATTAATGGGGCGCAAACCGTATGGGCTAGATGTAAGGGCCATTTTAGGCTCTCCTTCTATTACGATTTTGGTTCAATTGAACCTTTCTAAGCAAGTCAGGACTTGCCAAATGAGGTGCGCGAGGAACGCTCTGAGTTTAACACAGGCATCCTCGGATCGGATTCGCGCATAAAGTTTCTATCCACTGATTCCATTTGATTCTTTGCAGTGTATAGCTGACCTTCTTCACGATTGTTTGCTTTTTCAGTTGGAATGCTACACAGTAGCAAGCCACCAACTTCAACATTATCTTTGAACCTAGAATCTATGTCAGACATGATGTGAAGTTCAGGATACTCAGAAGCTAAAACAGGGGTATAACCCTCTCTGAATCGAGATGACACGTTTGTGTTGTCTGCATTACCCAATGTAGATGTGCGAACATAGCGGAACTCTAATCCATCTCTAGGTTCGGGGGTTGGAAGCATACTTTGACGTGTCCACGGCTTTATACGCTCGGACATTTCGCGAGTTTCAGATTCCCGTGGTTTCTTTGATTCAGCCATTTCTTGACTCCTTGAGTGCTTGCGCTGCGTACTGTTCATTCGTTAGACCAAGCCTCTTAGCGAGAGACGCTTGAGATGGTGACAGTGTCACCGTGCGTGATTTATTTGTGCTACGGTTGGCAGGGGCAACCACGTTACCCGTTTTACGGGAGGTTACAACATTGTGTTTGTTTTCTCCAGTATTAAATTTATCAGGAAATTGAGCCTTCATGGCATCGTCAATTTGCCTGTAATAATCATCGCTACCAACAGCAACTCCGTTGGTGGCAAGTTCTTCATGAACTCCAAAGGCAAAGCCTGTCATTCTCTTGTCAGGTCCAAACCAAGTGTTCCTCTCAGACCAGTCTTTTGTTCTTTGATCTGGTTCTTGAACTGCTTCTTGAGATGGTTGAAGTTTAAACTCTGAAGTTGGTCGCTGTTGAGGTTTCATCCTCTGAACACGATACTCTTCATTGCTTATAGCATTTAAAGTTTCTTGAGCAGCAATGATAGCATCTGAGTCACCAAGGTCGTAGGCCTCCTTGTATGCAGCCTTTGCTTGAGCTTTATCTGCTGTAATTCTGCGTTTTGCTTGATCGACTATAACGCCTTCGCCTTGCTCCAGCGTTTTCTTTAATCGCTCATTCTCTTCGTGAATTGTCTTGGCGTAATTAACGGCCTCTTCACGAATTTTAATGGCCTCTATCTTATGCCTTTCGGCTTCCTTGATATCAAAGGTCATTTTCTTAATGCGCTTTTGCACACCAGCACTATACCCAGCTATCTCTGTTTCTGTAGGTATTTCAGATGAAACTTCCTCAGAAGTCTTGGGAGAATCAAAGTCTTCATCATCAGAGATTTCAACTTCGATTGAGTCAGTATCTTCCAATGCGCCTATTACTGTCTCGTTTTCACCTTCAAGGTCTAAAGCTTTATTGGTCATACTCTTGTATACCCCCGTGGGTCATCTACTACTGCTTCAACTGTGTCATCATTAATGATCCTAAATTCTTTCCCGTGAATTTTAAAACGGGTTCCAGAATATGATCTAAAAATAATAAAGTCGCCCTCTTGGCACCAAGGGCCATCTGGAAATCGGCTTTTGTCTGAGTAGGCTGATTCACCAACCTTCATAACAAATCCAATAATAGATGCTGTTTCTTCAGAGTTTTTGAGTTCATCTGGCATGAAAACGCCACCTTCTGTGGTGTCTTCTATATCAGGCATTGCTATTAATACTTTATAGCCTGAAGGTATTGGGAGTTTTTTGAGAGTCTTTTCTGATACTTCTGTTTCTGCGTACATTTCTTGCTTCCTTGCAGTGACTTTAGGCTCACAGTACCTTGCGTGGGACTACCACGATGTTTCATCGTTAGAATAAAAAAAAACAACTATCAACACTAACTCTCTAAAAATCTTTTCTCCAGCTCTTCTAACTCTGACATTATGTGTTGATATGCTTTGTAGGAGCCTACGGAAGTGCAATAGCTGTTATAGTCTGATGCACCCCCATAAGTTAGATGATACTTGATATCATCCATCTGGCCTTTGATTTCCTTGGTTAGCAGTGTCAGGATCGTTTCTTCCATTTTCTAATCTATCCCTTTCAGAGATTTCTGTTTCCAGTAAGGTCTTTGCTACACTCAAGCTAAGGTCAACGCCTTCTTTCTTGGTTTTGGCCTCAGCCTGACTAAGTTCTATACCAGCCTTTAATCCAATCTGTGCGCTGACACGCTTGTTCTCAGATTCAAGCTTTGCTGCTTCAAGCTGCAACTTTCCAGAGTCGAAGTTTATTTTGTGCTTCAGCTCCTGTTCCTTTATCGCCAGCTCTTTCTGCTGTATCTGAGTTAAAGGATCGTTCTGCTGACGTTGATTTTCTTTTTGTTTTGCCTCTGCTTGATCTTTCTTCAGAAGCTTGTCTGCCGCCATAGCGGTCAAACGAGACAGCTCTACCTCTGCATCCTCAGGGAGAACTGTGTCTATACTAGGCATTTCCACGCCGAGGTTCTTCTGTATCTCCACTCTGTACTGCATCGCTACGTGTTCGGTCACATGAGTAGCCATAGCGGCCTGTATAGCTGGAGCAAACGGGCTTTGACCTACAATCTGACGTAGCTTGGGGTCTTCCATTGCCGCCATGTGGACCTGAATATGTGCCTCATGATCTTGGTACATAAAGGCCTTTACAGGCTCTTGCTTCAACATAGCCATGTTCTCTGTTACTGGGTCCATTGGCTTGATGTCATCTGGTAGCTTAATGATGTCACCAGCGTCCTGAATGCCCAGAACCTCCAACATCTGACGGTGTAACTTGCCCATGTCATACAATTGAGGTGCCTGTTGCGCTAACTGTAGCGCGGCTTGGTACTGCATAACCCTTTGAGCCATAGTAGATGCGTTGGGGTCAGACACAGGTACAACATCAACACGTCCATCGAAGTCATCGATGCGGCTAAAGTCACCGTCCATCTCGTATGCATAGTCTTCTGGCATATAGTCACGGATAATACGCGACAATAAACGAAGTTCTGTCTTCATTGATGCGTGTATACGGGCCTGTACCCCAGACATAACCTTCATAGAGCGTTCCATTAGGGCCAAAGTGGTCCCAACGGGTGCCTGAGGGTTCATATCTCCTACTTGTACGTCTGCAACCGATCCAATGCGGCGTCCTTCTTCAACAACGTTTCCAAGTAAAGCGTAGAGTACGCTTGATGGCTCTTTGTACGGGATAAAAGTGATTGAGTCGCGTATTGCGCCACCTGGTACGTCCACATCCCTAAATTCACCTGGCATGAGAGGCGAATCGTCGCCTTTGATGCGTAAACCCCTAGCCTTGAGGCCAGCAGGTAGATTCGACAACGTGCCAGCGTCAATAAGCTGGCGAAGTATTGAAGTCGCAGATTTAGCCAGACCCCCAATGAGGTGAATAAGTCCCGTACCGTAGAACCCAAGTCCTGGAAGGTATCGGTAATGAGTGAAGTGTTGAATTTTCTTTTTCTTATTGTCATCTTCTTCCCAGTTTGCTCTGATTGATAGTATCGTTCTGGACGATTTGTCGATAGTTATGACGTATGGACGAGCTATACCGTCTGGGTCATCGAAATCCTCTGGCATATTGAGGTTAACATGCATCTCAAGGATGGTATGACGGTCATCATCAGACATAACGGTGCTTTCACCGTCTAATTCATCGTACTTTTCTTGAATATCGGAGTAATCAGGCTCTGCACTAGGCAGCTCAACATCACGATAGAAACCATTTACCTGAAGTTCCAATATTTCATTGGGTGTTTTCTTCATAACATGGGTGTAACGTGGACATGCCATCATATCTGTGGCACCGTAGGACGCAACAAAGTCTTCTGCTGGCACAAACATGGCGCAAGGGCGCTCCATGATGGGGTCATAATAGACCTTCTTGAACGCAGAACCTGCAATAGGAAGCTTGAACAGCATTTGCTCAGTCTCATCTCTATATTCGGTCATTTCTTCCGTCAGCATGTAGTTGAGTTCTTTTTCTACGCGCTGGGATTGCTCATACTTCTCTGGCGTGAGCTTACCAAGTATCTTAGTCCTTACTGGCCCAGAGGCTGGGAATAGCTCACCCATAGCCTGTGCCTGAAAGCGAACCACTGCTTCAGTCATAATTGGGTGAAACACACCAGACGCACCAGCCCAAGGTTGTTGACGGTCTTCAACCTTCATTCCCAACAGGTCTAANCCNTTAACATAGGCCCTAGCCCAATCCTTTCTGGATTCACGGTCAGCTTCAAAATCAGAAACCAANTCGGANGCCATNGATTCAAGGTCTGACTCATCTATAAACTCGGATAGGTTGCTGTCATGCTGAACCTCAACCTCTTCCTCGTCCATACCACCCGTAAAATCAACGACAACACTGCCGTCATCTTGCTCAAATGATATAGCGTCAGGGTTAAGAACCTGAACCTCAACCTGAACCTCTCCTTCATTTTCTGCAACATCAACGTCAGAAGGGTCTAAAGGTTTGGTAATAGCCATATCGTCATCTCCAGTTTTGGTTCAATTGAACTTTTACACCAAAAGGCGTAAAATATAAAGCCCTAGTAGTAACTGACAGGGCGTTGGTACTTAGGCTCATCATCCCAATCATCTGTCGGGGTTCTAATCCATCCACCCTGTCTAAACCTCATGAGTGCCTGTGATGTACTATCAACGTAGTCATCATGGTCACCAGAGGGAAATGCAGCACATTCTTCAATGATCTCTTCAGCCCATCTCGTAGGTGGGTGCCAAATCATTCCGCTGGCAAAAAGATCAGTTATAGAGTTAACCCTAGCAATCTTGTCCTGACCCCTAGATGGCGTGAACTCTGTCACTGGCAGACCCATGTTGCGAAGCTCAAAGATCAACGGCGCACCAGACGCCTTTTTNTCCACNACCAACTGATCAGGTTCAAACTCCCAGTACTTGTCATAGGCAGCTACCTTCAACTCAGGAAACTCTAACTTCTCTTTGTATCCATCCAATAGGATAACATTGGGCATCATCTTACCATCATCGTCAGGGTGGTAGAATATACCCCATGTGGTACAGGCACTATAGTCCGATCTTTGCGTCTTCAAGAATGCCGTATCCCAAGATTGAATGATGGCCTCGCACTGAGGTGGCTCTGGCTTCTCCCACTCCTTCCACCACTCGCGCTTGATTAACGCACCCTCCTCTGATGTCGGGTCTTGCTGGTACTGTGCAGACCACTTGGAGACAGGTATCTCGGCCTTTATCTCTTCAAGCTCTTCTAAAGACCAAAACTCAGGCCACAGTGGTGCGCCAGATGGCATGATAGCTGGAAGCTCAATCACCTCCCACTCACTCGTACCAACCTTGTTCATCTGGGTCTTCATTATCTGACCCGTCAAATCACGCTTGCCCCAACGGGTCATAACAATAATTATGGCACCTCNTGGTTGTAAACGCTGACGAGGGCCAGAGGTATACCATTCATAAACCTTGTCNTAAACTTCTGGGTTATACTGCGCCTGTGAGGCATCCTGTTCGCTGTGAGGATCGTCAACGACAAAAACGTCAGCACCCTTACCAGTTACAGCACCACCAACACCAATAGCAAAGTAATCACCACGCTTGTTCGTGTTCCATCTACCAGCAGCCTTACTATCACTGGACAAATCAACGCCCTTAAATACCTTTTGAAAGTCTTCACTCTGAATAAGGTTACGAACCTTACGACCAAACCCGACAGCTAAGTCAGCAGTGTGAGCAGTCTGAATTATCTTCTTCTCTGGATACTGACCCAAGAACCAAGCTGGAAACAAATAAGACGCAAACTCCGACTTGGTATGTCTAGGAGGCATGTTGATAATCAAACGCTTTAACTCGCCCCTAGCAACACGTTCAAAAGCATCAGCCATTACCTCATGGTGATGACCGTGAATGAAGCTAGGCCACATACGTTTAACAAAAGGAAGAAACTCCTCTCTCGCGCCCTGTAAACTCTCAGCTTCTTCTAACGCTTCCAAATCCTTCAGCAGCTCAACCTGTTCATGCACAGGCACATTTGAAAGCTTAGATAAGATATGATCGTACTTACCCAAAATATGTCTCCCCTATAGTATTATATATTATATATATAACTACAGTAATAGCTCTTTACTGTAATCAGTAATATTTCTCTAGAGTAAATACTCTAACTAGACTGACAGGCCTTTGCGCCTACCAGATATGAAATCAATATATAAATCAGGCTTAAATAGTATTTGCCCTGGACTTTTCATTTTATTTTTTTGTAATTTTTTTTGTAAAATTTTTAGGCCCGAAAAGGTTGGTAACTTATCCGTCCAAAAGGGGTCCGTACTATTTGGGGGAAATTGGTAATCGTTTGAGCGAAACTGTATGTATGTGATCTCGCGTGGACGTGCGCGTGTGAGGGGGGTCGGGGGTGGGTGGGGGTGCCTCGCGCGCGTTCTTTAAACTCATTCGCATGCGCGGTGCGCGTTCCTTTCTATGGAAAAGAAAAGCCTTCTGTCAGGGCGTGACAGGCGGGTCAGGGCAGTGAGGGTGCCGACAGGATCAGGTCAGGCACCACATGCCCACACAGGCAGTGTCAGGCCCCACTGACATGCAGGGCGCGACCCGTCAGGCGTTAGGTGCAAGTGAACTTAACGGGGCGGTCACTGATACCGTGCAAGCTTTGCCTCTATCGCCTCCCTGATGTCAGACGCTGATCGTTCGGCGGTGATGTCAGACGTTTCGATCACATCGGTGAACAGGGCGCAGCTCTTTCCAAGCGCGACCAACGCAGCGACACGGCTGTTGGGCGGCATCTCAATATCGTGGGCGATATCCTCAAGACTTTTCAAAACCTGTTGAGACCGTCCGAGGGCCAGCATACGCTGCATCTGCTGTTGTTGGGCGTGAAGGCTCTCACATCTGGTGGTGATCTGGTGGTTTGTCATGAGGCGGTGCGCCTCCCTGTTGACCGTGTGAGCTGCCATCCCTGCATGGTCATATGCTGACCTGTACGCATCCGACAGGCTGAGACCTTGCACCACCCCCTCGCAAAAGGCTTCCTGCTTGTCTGTAAGGCCTGAGGGTCTCTTAGCTGACCTCTGTCTGGTCTTGCCACTGGCACCTGTAGCTCTGCCCACTGTAGTCCCGCTGATTGGCACCACCTTACTGTCCTGTTTGTTTTTGCCTGTATCCTTAGTCATCTGTTTACTCCCCTATGTGAATGTCTGCTGCATGACGCTGCGCTTGGCTGTCGGGCGCGGCCCTTCGCCTGTGATCATATCAGCCCCATCTGGGCCTGTCCACTTC
>JGI24006J15134_10001777_pt1 | contig 12154 bp, 11 predicted proteins | sample LinPmetageLP53_FD_15134 | JGI IMG/M metagenome (IMG submission 15134) | reverse complement strand
GATAGAAGATTAAAAACTAATATATCAAACATATCAGATGCTTTAGATAAAGTAAATAAGTTAAACGGTGTTGAATTTGATTGGCTAGAATTTGAAGAAAATAAAAATCAGAAAATTCATGCTAATGAAGGACACGATGTAGGTGTTATAGCCCAAGAAATTGAACCTATATTCCCAGACTTAGTTGATACTAGAGCTAATGGATACAAAGCTGTTAGATATGATAAATTAGTAGCTGTACTAATTGAAGCCATTAAAGAACTTAATGATAAAATTAAAAAATAATCATTAAAAGTAAATTTGTTACTTAAAAATAAGTGTCGTATATTTAATTAATTTTATTTATACGACACTTTATAAATTAATTAGGAGTTATAAAATGTTATTAGTATATTAATTGAGTTATGGAGTTAAAACCAATCATCCCTATAGATTTAAACGTAGATCAAACTAATTATTATTGGTTTAAAGAAGGATTTAGTTTAAGTGAAATTAAATCTATTGAAGATTTATCAATGGATTTTCCTTTTGAAAAAGCAACTACAGTATCAAGCAATCCTGACAGTGAGGCTAGGAAAAGTCAAATTAAATGGTTGCACCTGAATTCTAAAACTGATTGGGTTTATGATAAAATTGTAAATATGGCTATAGAAGCTAATACTACATGGAAATTTAATCTCCATTCAATTATAGATTCAATTCAATATACAGAATATTATGAAGGTGGGGGTCATTATGACTGGCACGTTGATATAGGACCTAAAGATATCTCTCATAGAAAAGTATCAGTAACAATACAACTTTCAGATTCTGATGAATATGAAGGTGGAGAATTAGAGTTATGGGCAGGTAGTGGTCATTATAAATTACCTAGAGGTAAAGGAGTATCAACTTTTTTCCCTAGTTTTACTATGCATAGAGTAACTCCTGTAACTAAAGGAATAAGAAAAAGCCTAGTCTTATGGATAGGTGGAGAACATTATAAATAAACTAAAAATAAACCAATGAAAGTATCCTCAATAACAGTAGATGATTTCTACTCAGATGTAGACGAAGTTAGACAATTTGCTTTACAACAATCTTTTGATGTAGAAGGTAATTACCCTGGTCGTAGAACTAAATCTTTTTTAAATGATTCAATGAAAGAAGTTATTCAAACTATCCTTCTGCCTCATGCTGGGGAAGTTGTTTGGTGGGGTGGTGAATATTCAGGAGCTTATCAATATACCACTAAACATGATAAAAGTTGGATACATGCCGATCACACATCAAATTGGGCAGGTGTTGTTTACTTAACCCCTAATGCTCCACCTTCAGGAGGTACTGGATTTTTTAAACATAAAGAAATGGGATTAACTGAAGCTGCTTATAAAGAAGATGGTAGTTATGATGATGGTGTAATGAGTCAAGTTTATAAAGATTCTCAAGATTATGATAAATGGGAAATGATTGATCAAGTTTCAAATAAATATAATAGATTAATAATGTATAGAGGTAATATGTTTCATCAATCTTTAGATTATTTTGGTGATACCATGTATAATGGTAGATTATTCCAAACTTTCTTTTTCAATACTGAAATTTAATGCTCAAGACAAAAAAACCAAGTGCTATAATTTATGGGTTAGAAGAAAAAGGAACATTAACATTAATATCTGATATTTATTTTGAAGAAAATTTACAAGAAGAAGTTATAGTTTATTCTTTACCTTATAATAACACTATAAGCCAAGATTTTGCTCAATATAACCCTGATTTAATTATTTATCTAAGTAATAGTGAGATTACATTAGAGGATCAGTATTTACTTTCAAAAATTTATACATACCCTACAAATTTTCCTCCAAATAATATTTTAGCAAATGATATTGTATGTCAATCAACATTTACCAATTGTAGAAATACTTCACCTTTCTTTTCAATATTTACTCCTACTTATAAAACAGGTGAAAGGATCAAGAGAACTTATGAAAGTATAAAACAACAAACTTATAATAATTGGGAATGGGTAGTTTTAGACGATTCCCCAGATGATGAGACTTGGAATATTATTAATGATTTAGCTAAACAAGATCATAGAATAAAACCCTTTAAATTAAACCCTATAACTGGGGGTAATGTAGGTTTAGCAAAAAATAGAGCAGCTTCTTTATGTGAAGGTATTTGGTTAGTTGAATTAGACCACGATGATGCTTTAATAAGTACTTGTTTAGAAGATTGTGGTAAATCCACTTTAAAATACCCAGATGCAGGTTTTATTTATACTGATGTATGTGAATTATATGAAAATGGTGATATGAAATCTTATGGTCATATAGGCGAAGATTGGTATGCTAATCCATCTAACCCATTTGATTTTGGATATGCTGGACATACTTGGGTAGAAGCTGATGGTAAATCTTATTTAAACCATCATTACCCAGAAATTAATCCCCTATCTATTAGATTTAATCTTTCTATGCCTAACCATACTAGAATGTGGAAATCTGAAGTTTATAAAGCTATAGGAGGTCATAATAAAAATTTCCCTGTAGCTGATGATTTTGAGTTAATAGTACGTACATTTTTAAATACGCGGATTATTCACGTACAAAAAATGTTATACTTACAATACAATGATGGTAATAGTACTGTAGATAATAACGGTAAAGACATAAATAGACGCGCACGATTAATACGAGATTACTATGATTCTCAAATTCATAATCGTATCTTAGAATTAGGTAAAATAGATTGGAATTGGGATGAAGAGTCATCCCATTCTCAAAAACTTTTAAATGAAACAAGGTTAAGAAAATATTACGATGAAGAACAAGTTTTAAATTACATATTTAAGTAATGGAAAATATATGTTTAGGTTTTTTAATAGGTCATTCAAGAGGAGCCACTATTACAGTAGATGGTAAAGTTAAAATTTCAATTGCTAATGAAAGACTTAGTCGTATTAAAACAGATGAATCTAAAACAATCCCAATAGAATCTATTAATTATTGTTTAGATGCTTTAGGACTTACTTATAATGATATTGATTTGTATGTATATAATACTACACAAGAAAATGCTAATATCCCTTCTCAATTCCAAGAACTTACAGGGCAGCCTTTAGATAAATTAAAATTTCTCCCCCATCATATGGCTCATGCCTATTCAACTTTTTATGCTTCAAATTTTGAAGAAGCTGTAGTAGTTGTAGCTGATGCTATGGGTTCATTATATAATGATGATACCCCTATAAAAGATTGGTATCAATTAGATGAATCTAATTTAAATGAAGGTCAACAATGGAGTGAAGGATATTCAATTTATAAATTTACTAAAAACCAATTACACCCAGAATCAGTTTATAAAAAATGGGTTAAATTTCCATTCTCAATACATGATGAAGGTTCAATTGGTTACCTCTATGGTATGGGGGCACTACAATTAGTTTATGATGAAAAAGGTAATACATGGTCTTCTGGTAAATTAATGGGTTTAGCTTCTTATGCTAACAAAGATTGGGTAGCCCAACACCCTGAATATTCTATTAAAACCGAAACTGATTTACAAGTATCTACATTTCCTATTATGGAAGAGTCTACAAATTATAAATCAGACTTTCAATCAAAAGCTAATGTTGCAGGTTTATATCAAAGAGAACAAGAATTAAACTCACTGCATTTAGTTAAAATGGCTAAAAACATAACAAATATGGATAATCTTTGTGTTGTTGGAGGTTCATTTTTAAATTGTAATACAAATGAATTAATATTACAATCAAAATTATTTAAAAATAACTATTTCTTACCTCCAGCAGATGATAGTGGGGTTGCTTTAGGGTGTGCTTTCTATGGAAGTACTTTACTTACAGGAAAAACCCACCAAAATACTAAGTGGATGACTCCTTATTTAGGCAAGACATATTCTGACCAAGAAATAAACTTAGATATAACTAAATTTAATAATATTAAAGTTTCTAGATTTACTGAAGAAAAATCAATTCAATTAGCAGCCCAATATCTTTCAGAAAATAAAGTTATTGGTTGGTTTAATGGAGGTTCTGAAAGTGGTCCTAGAGCTTTAGGTAATCGTTCTATTCTTGCTAATCCAAGTTCTAAGTGGATGGTTGAATATATTAATAGTGAAATTAAAAAACGAGAATGGTATCGCCCATTTGCTCCCTCAGTATTATTTGAAGAACAAAGTAAAATATTTGAATTAGACGTTTATTCACCTTATATGTTAATAACAACTAATGTTAAACCTGAATGGAAAGACAAAATCCCAGGAGTTACTCATTTTGATTATACTTCGCGATATCAATCCGTTACAAAAGAATCTAATCCTAAATATTATAAATTAATATCTGAATTTAATAATTTAACAGGTCTTCCTGTAGTTTTAAATACTTCATTTAATGGACCTGAAGAACCTATTGTAGAAACCCCCTATGATGCTATAAAAACTATGTTAACTCATGGTCTTTATGCTGTATTTATTAATAATTACATAATTACTAAAAAATGAAAAAACCACCCCATATTAAAATAGTAATGAACGCTATGGTTGGTAGTGAAGAAGCTACTATTACCAGAATGTTAGAATCTGTTGCTAATTATATTGATTACTATGTTGTCCAATGTAATGGTTCAGATAATACTCGAAATATAATTGATGATTTTTTTAAAGAAAAAAACATCCCAGGGTTTACTTATGAAACTAAATGGGAATACCCAGGATTTAATAGAGATCATACATTACAAACATGTTTAAAATCAAACCATGGTTGTGATTGGGTTTTACGTATGGATGCTGATGAACAATTATCTGTTGATGAAACCTTTGATTGGGAAATTTTTACAGATACATCAATTGATAGTTTTAATATTACAGCAGATCCTGGAAATTCATTATATTTCCGTACTTGGTTATGGAATGCTAAACTTCCATGGTTTTTTCAAAATGATAAAAGACATGAAACCATTCACTTACCAGATATAGGGGAAAATTTTCAACGAGTAAGTTTACCTTCTAGTTTTAAACAAATAATTACTAATGATGGGGAAACTTGGTTTGCTCCTATGAAATTTTTAACTGATGCTTTAGAACTTGAGTTAGACAAAATTCCAACAAATAAAGTATTAGAAGATAATTATCATTTATGGTATATAGCTAAGTCATATAATGATGCTTACAGAGATTCTGATAATCTACCTTTTGGACAAGCTCATTCAGAAGAATATGCTCGTAGAGTAATTTTTTATTACACTCAATATTTAAATAAACTACATAATTTTGATCAAACACAACATCCAACACAATTAGATGACATGGGTTATTATGCTTGTATATTAATGGCGGATGCTTACAGCTGGATTGGAGATCAAGAAAAACAAGTTTACTTTTTAGAAAAAGCAACTTTATTTAATCCTAATAGGAATGAACATTATATTAAATTAGCTTTACATTATCAATCTAAAGAACAATATAATAATATGGTATCAATTACAACTAAATTAATAGATGTTAATAGACCTAACCCATTCCCAGAATCTTCCTTTTTAATTGAAAACAGTGCATATTATAATACTGGAACTTTTTGTCAAGAATTACATAACGTAGCAACTTCTTTTTCACAAAATGGATATTACTCCTAAATACGATTACTTAATAGTAGGGGCTGGTCCCTTTGGTTCAGTATGTGCTTATGAATTAACTAAACAAGGTAAAAAATGTTTAGTTATAGATAAACGAGAAACTATTGGTGGAAATTGTTATACCGAAGATATAAACGGTATTCATGTTCACAAATATGGTGCTCATATATTTCATACTAATGATAAAAAACTTTGGGATTATGTAAACCAATTTGCTTCATTTAGACAATATACTCATAATGTTATAGCAAATTATAAAGGGGATATGTATACACTTCCTTTTAATATGTGGACATTTAACCAAATGTGGGGAGTAACTGAACCTGAACAAGCAAAAGAAAAAATTGAATCTCAAAAATTTGAGGGAAATATTACAAACCTTGAAGAACAAGCATTATCATTAGTAGGTAAAGATGTGTATGAGAAGTTAATAAAAGGTTATACTGAAAAACAATGGAATAGATCTTGTGTAGATTTACCGCCTTCAATTATAAAACGGCTACCAGTTAGATTTACTTGGGATAGTAATTATTTCAATGATAAGTATACAGGAATGCCTATTGGAGGTTATACTCAAATATTTCAAAAAATGTTAGAAGGTATTGATATTAAGCTTAATGTTGATTATTTTGATAAAAAAGACTATTATGATTCTATAGCATCAAAAATAATCTACACTGGACCTATTGATAAATTTTTTAATTATAAATTTGGGAAATTACAATATAAAAGTCTTAGATGGGAGACTGATAATCTTGAACAAGATAATTTTCAAGGTAATCCAGTTATAAATTATACAGATGCTGAGGTTCCTTATACTAGAATTTTAGAGCATAAATGGTTTGATCCTCAAAATCAAAAGGGAACTATAATAAGTAAAGAATATTCTGTAGATTATGATGGAAATAATGAACCATATTATCCTATTAGGGACCAAGATAACTTGGAAATTTATAACAAATATTATAATTTAACTTTAAACCTTGATAATTATATTTTTGGGGGAAGGCTTGCAACTTACGTGTATTATGATATGCATCAAGTAATAGCTCAAGCTTTAACTAAAGTAAAAGAAATTAGCAAATAGTATGAAAAATCTAAAAGTATATGCTCATGCTTCTTACATAGGAACAACAGGATATAATAACCATACTAGAGATTTTTTTAGACATCTTTCTAAGCATATTGATCTTAAAGTTAGAAATTTTACTATAGGAGGACAATGGGAAGGATTAAATAATGAACCCCATAATAAAGAACCATATTTAATTGATTTAGATAAAAAATTATTATGTGAACAAACTTTACAAGAAGATGGTAATGTATTACATAATCATCTTATATACCCTAATTACCCAAATAATTTTGCTCATAATGTAAATTTAGTTTTAAGTGAAACTAATCATTATTATTTTTATCAATTTTATGAAGGTCCTAAAATTGCATATAATGTTTGGGAAACTACATTACAACCTGAAAGTTTTTTTCAACGATTATTACAATATGATCAAATTTGGGTTCCTTCTAAATGGCAAGCTAAATGTACTATAGAACAAGGAGCAGATCCTAATAAAGTAAAAGTAGTACCTGAAGGTGTAGATATTAAAACCTTCTACCCAGAAGAACCTACAACAACATTAGATTATATAGATGGTCGATTTAAATTTATTTTATTTGGTCGTTGGGATTATAGAAAATCTACTAAAGAAATTATTCAAACTTTCCTAAAAACATTTACTCCTAATGAACCAATTGATCTTATCCTTTCAGTTGATAATATGTGGGGTGAAGAAATGGATGGTTTTAAAACTACAGAAGAAAGATTAGCACACTATGATTTAATAGATGATAGAATTAAAATTAAACATTTTCCATCTAGAGAAGATTATATTACATATATAAAAAATGGTCATGTGTTTTTATCTTGTGCTCGTAGTGAGGGATGGAATTTACCTTTAATTGAAGCTATGGCTTGTGGAACTCCCTCTATCTACTCAGCAGGATCAGGACAAATGGAATTTGCTGAAGGTAAAGGTTTACCTGTAAAAATACTAGGAGAAAAATTAGCAAATAGTAATGATTATGGTCGCTACACAATGAGTGATCTTCCAGGTTACTACCCAGAACCAGATTTTAGAGATTTATCACTTGTAATGCGTGATGCTTTTGAAAATTATACTGATCATAAAAAACGAGCTTTAGAAGAATCTAAAATAATTCATAAAAATTTTAATTGGGATCATATAGCTAATATTGGTAATAATACTTTACAAGATTTTATAGACAATTATACACCTATAGCTTCTCAATCTAATGATATTATTATAACATATACTGATGGTCCTAAAGTTGAAATTAATGGAGATAATGTAGAAGATTATTTTATTGAATTTATAAATAACGAAACTAATGAAGTAATTCATAGTACTACTATGACTAATAATATGTGGACTTCATGTAGTAGAAAATATTATATTCCTTGGATTATTAAGATTAATGGAGTAATAGTAGATAAATTAGATTTAACAGATGAACATGTTATGATTTCCTTAGAATCAGATTCTATAGGTGATACCATAGCATGGGTTCCGTATGCTGTTGAATTTGCAAAAAAACATAATTGTAAAATTAGTTTATCTACTTTTTATAATTCTTGGTTCCAAAACCTCCCAGTTTACAAAAATATTAAATTTATTGAACCTGGAACTTTACTTCCTTGTAAAACAATATATAGAATTGGTTGGTTTAGAGATGAGAAAAATTTCTTTAATAATAAAGATACTCACCCAAACCAAGTTAATTTAAACCCATTACAACAAACAGCTACTGATATTTTAGGTTTAGAGTTTAAAGAATTAAACCTTGGATTAGATTTTCCAAAAACCGATAGAATAATTAAAAGTAATTATATTGTTATAGGCCCAGAATCTACAGCTGGTTGTAAAGAATGGCCTCGAGGTAATTGGGAAATTTTAGTTAAGTTATTAAATCAAATGGGGTATCAAGTAGTAGTTTTAAGTAAAAATAATTTAAATTTTTCTCAAGCTATTCAATATTGGAATCAACCTTTTGATGTGATAGCTAACCTTTTACACCATGCAGATTTATTTGCAGGTTTAAGCTCAGGACTAGCTTGGTTTAATTGGGCTTTAGGTAAAAAAACTTTAATGATAAACAATTTTACTTCTAAAGAACATGAATTTCAAACTAAAGTATCTAGAGTTCGTAATGAAGCTGTATGTAATTCTTGTTGGGTAAACCCAAATTTTAGTTTTGATGCTGGAGATTGGAATTGGTGCCCTATATGGAAGGGAACTGATAAACAACATATATGTCAAAAATCTATAACTCCTATTCAAGTATTTAATCAAATAAAACAACAAATAAATTTTAAATAACCCTTATAATATTTATCATCATGGAAAAAGTGTTTTTAACAAAAGAAGAGATAAAAACAATAACTGATTTACAAACAAAAGAAGAAAAGTTTATATCTCAACTCGGTGCTTTAGAATATCAATTACAAATTTTACTTAGACAAAAGAAAGAATTAGATAACTTAATCGATCCTCTTCAAATAGATAAGGAAAAATTAGCTAAATCTTTACAAGATAAATACGGTGAAGGTTCTATTGATACTAGTACAGGAGAATTTATAAAACAAAATTAATTTTTAATTCTTTTTCCAATATTTATAATCAAAATATTAATCTCCTAGGAAATGGCAGAAATTTTAGTATCCCCTGGCGTATTAGCAAATGAAAACGACCAGTCTTTCGTAACCCAACAACCCGTAACATTAGGTGCGGCACTTATAGGTCCAACAGTTAAAGGTCCCGTTGAAGATCCTGTACTTGTAACTACCTTTAGTGACTACACTAGTCGTTTCGGTACTTCACTACAAAGTGGTAGTGGAACTTATACTCCTTTAACTACTTTAGCAGCTCAAAATTATTTTGCTAACGGAGGTACTTCACTTACAGTAGCAAGAGCAGTACCAAGTGCTTCACTTTGGACTTTTGCTACAGCTTCTGTTGGAACTTATATATCTCATAGTTTTAATGGTGGTGCAGTATTAACTTCCAGTGTAGTTAACCCAGGAGAAACAGGGTTTGGAAGCATAGCATATTATACAGCCTCAGTAACTATTGAGTCTTTAGATAAAGGTATAGAATTTAATAATTCCGGATCTTTATTAGCTAATGATGCTTTATCCACAGGTTCAGTAGACAATATTAGATGGGAAGTAGCTACTAATAATACATCTTCAGGTTTATTTTCTCTAGTAATTAGAAGAGGTGATGATACTGATGTTAATAAAGTAGTATTAGAAACTTTCCCTAATCTTTCTTTAGATGAAACTCAACCGAATTACATTTCTGCAGTAATAGGTGACCAAACACGAAATTACAACGCAACAGAAAACTACATTGAAATCTCAGGGTCACATCCTAACAATTCAAGGTATATTAGAATTAAAACAGTAAATAGACCTACTTATAATTTCCTTGATAATGCTGGAAATGCTCGCCCACAATTCACTCAATCAATCCCTTCTTTAAGATCAGGTTCTTATGCAGGTGCATTTGCTGGAGGTATAGGTAGTAATTTCCAAAACCAAGGAATTGCTGCTGTTGGAGCCACTAATTATTATGATGCAATTAATGCTTCGAACACTCAAGGCTTAGTAGGAAAAGATTATAATAACATGATTAGTTTACTAGCTAATCAAGACGATTTTAGCTTTAACGCCATAGCAACACCAGGTATTTATTACGATGATTACTCATCTCAAGTAACTACTATTATTAATAATACTCAAGTAAGAGGAGATAATCTTTTTATACTAGATTTAGTAGCTTGGGGTTCAACTATTACTAATACAGTAACTCAAGCAGCTAATTTAAATACTTCTTATGCTGCAACTTATTGGCCATGGGTACGAATTAGAGATGCTTTTGCTAATAAAAATGTATGGGTACCAGCATCAACTATGATACCGGGAGTTTACGCATATAACGACAGTGTAAGCGAGCCATGGTTTGCTCCAGCGGGTATCAACAGAGGAGGATTAGCCACGGTAATTACCGCGGAAAGAAAAGTATCTTCAACTAATAGAGATACCTTATATGAAGGAAATATTAACCCAATTGCTACATTCCCTGGAACAGGAGTTGTAGTATACGGTCAGAAAACATTACAAAGAAGAGCATCTGCTCTTGATCGCGTAAATGTTCGTAGATTGTTAATAGCACTTAAATCATACATTTCTCAAATAGCATTAGGTTTAGTATTTGATCAAAATACTATTGCTACAAGAAACAATTTCTTAGCAGCAGTTAACCCATATTTGGAATCAGTACAACAAAGACAAGGTTTATACGCGTTTAAAGTTGTAATGGATTCTAGTAACAATACTCCAGATGTAATTGATAGAAACCAATTAATTGGTCAAATCTATTTACAACCAACTAAGACAGCTGAATTCATTTACTTAGATTTCAACATCTTGCCTACAGGAGCTACGTTCCCAAGTTAAAAAACTAATTATTTGAATATTTATAATAAATAAACAACACAGCAATGCCAGTAATTGATCCAAACGAAATTTTCTTCACAGCCTTCGAACCGAAACAGGCTAATAGGTTTATCCTATATGTTGATGGTATCCCAAGCTTTATGATTAAAGGCCTATCAGGTCTTGGATTTCAGCAGAACGAAATAACAATGAACCATATTAATGTTTACCGTAAAATTAAAGGTAGATTAGTTTGGAATGATGTTGACATGACTTTATTTGACCCAATTACTCCTTCAGGTGCTCAAGCAACTATGGAGTGGTTACGTCTACACCACGAATCAGTAACAGGTAGAGATGGTTATAGTGATTTCTATAAGAANGACTTAACTGTAGATGTTTTAGGACCTGTAGGTGATATTGTATCAGAATGGATCCTTAAAGGGGCATTTATTAAAAGTGCTAACTTTGCAGATTTAAACTGGGATGAAGGTGAAACAGTACAAGAAATAACCATGTCAATTGGTATGGATTATTGTGTATTGAACTTCTAAAATAAATTTAAATATTTTTAAAGAAAGCTTGGCTATGCCGAGCTTTTTTTTTACATTGATATATTATAATAATATAGATGATGTCTTATACCATAGAAATAATTGCTGCAATCGATATGTTGATTGTTATTTTATTTGCTGTTTTTCTTAAAATGGCTAGGGATACTAAAAATCAAAATGAAATTTTACAACGTGAATTAGAAGATTTTAAAAAAGATCATTTACATTCATTTACAACAATGTTAAATAAAATTGCTGAAAACGAAAGACAAATCTCTGAAAAAGAAAAAAATATTATTTCCCAAACTAATTTACGGGTTAACCAATTAGAATCAAAAATTTATAAAGATTTTGATATGTACAGACAACAAGGCCGCCAATATTAACAATTATCCATAAAAGAATTTATTCATGTAATATTTATACATGATCAAAAAAATAGTTTT
>JGI24006J15134_10001774_pt1 | contig 12163 bp, 16 predicted proteins | sample LinPmetageLP53_FD_15134 | JGI IMG/M metagenome (IMG submission 15134) | reverse complement strand
ATCTCACCTAACTTAACTTCTGTGTCAACTTCTATCATTTAATACCTCTTAGCTTCTGGTGGTGTTTCTAGCACACTTCTAACTTCTGTAATGTTTTTTAATTGTTCTTCATGCATCATTTTATTGTACTCAGAAAGTTTAACTTGGTGGTAAGTTTTGTTATCATCAAGAATTAAGATATCAGGATCGTCAAGTCTGTGGTAGCCATAAACTCTTTTTTCTATAGGGCAGTCTGTATCTAATAAACCTGACCTAGCTGCAACATTTACAGTCATTCCTTTTTCTATACACTTAGCCAACCAAAACTCACAACATGCTTTTCCTGCTTCTGCAAAATGCAGATTACCTCTATAACTAAAATCTATGCCAAATAAATTAATACTTGCTACTTTATTATACAAAGCAAAAGCAAATGCGAAAGGCACAGTATTGTTTAGGTAAGCACAATCTGCGTCTTGTGCGACTTCCTGTAGGGGGTAAAGCACTGCAGAAGGGCATCTTTCATCTAGCTCACAGGTATATATAGGTGTATCAGTAACAGGTAACCATCGTCTCATAATGTCTGTCTGACTTCCTGCATCATCTGTGTCCATAAATCTGCTTACTGGGTCTAGCATAAAAACTCTATCGCATTTTGTTATAGCTCCCATACAATTTATTCCCCAGACTTCGTCATAGGTTTTAGAATGTACTAAACTAAGGTGAAAGTCTAGCTGACTCTCGCCCATAGCAACAATGGCAATATTCTTGCCTTCGAGTTTTTTTATTCTCATGCTTGTGGTTCTCTCCGTATCTCGTCGTACCTATATTGATCNCTAGTTGACTTAGCTTCACCAAGATTTTTAAGTCCNAGTATAGCTTCCTGAAACTTAGATTCATACACAGGTATNGATTCATAATTTTTGAGATACGTNCATGCTTCAACTAAGCTGCCATACAGCATAGCATTTGGAGCATTTTCAGACAGCCATGTTGTCTCACTTCCTGTAGTNGAAGTAAGTGATGCTGGTCTGTAGTAATAGTGCAGTTCAACNTCATAGGTTGAATCTGGAGTAGGTGCAACTATAAATGTATTATTATCGAATTCAGCGTAATACTTTGGTTGTCCTGTTGTTGATGCATTGGGAGTATAATCCCTAATGAAAGAAACTTGTTTTAGTAAAAGATAATTATAATTACTGCTACTATCTATAACAGCCATACTAAACGGTGATAGATAGTCTGTAGGGCATTCAAGATAAGGTCCAGAAGCTGTAAAGTTTCCAACTTGATTTTTTCTAAAATCATCTAATTGCACACTTTTGAGTATGCGTTCTTCTGTTGTTGTTATAAAAGTAGGTAGATTAGTTACAAAACTAGTCTCGGTACTGTCAAGATAATCTTGTACAGCTGTTTTTAAAGTTGTGTATGTAAAACTCATGTCGTGTAAATTACACCCCCCATTCCACTATGGTTAGTGCAATAATAATAAAGTGTTGGAGCACCAGATGCAACTTCTATTTGAGTATAGGCTCCTGAACTGCCTGGAGTTCCATTAGTTGTAACACCTGTCGTGTATTCAGAGCCACCTCCATGTGTACCATTTGAAGTAGTCGACAATCTTAAGGGATGGCTAGAATTACTACTATCAGATTGGTCAAATTTATATGTCTGTCCTTCGGTTACTGTCAGAGCTGCCGCTCTTGAACCGTCTATGTAGAAATAATTAGATCCTAAATAATTAGCTACAGTAACTGTGTAGGTTGTTGGACTTGGAGTAGGACTAGGACTAGGACTTGGGCTAGGACTAGGACTAGCTGCTACACCTGATATTGTTATCTCACCAACAGCACCTGTTGATTCTGGTACACTGTACATAGAACCTATCGTGTTACTGTTCAAAGCATTCATAATAGGAGAACTAACCCCATCAGAATTTTTAGGATTACTTATTCTTACTTGACCTAAATTTATTGTTGATTTAACATCAGGTCTAGGGTTATACAATGCTTCTGGATCTGCAGATTTTCTAGTTCTTATAAGCTGTGGTTGCTTAGGATCATACATGTCTGGTCCAACTAATAGACCATTCCATGTTTTCTTCATGTCGTTTAGTTTGTATCTAAACCCACTTATGTCACAAATACCATATGCATGTTTACCACTCGTATATGCCATTAGTAACTTATCCTCGGTGTAAGATGTATACTAGCTCTGTCTCTATCCTCATCTGCAGCTCTGTTGAAACTCTCTTCGTAATCTATTTTTAAAAGACCAGCTTTCTGTGGGTTTCTTTTTAAACAAAGTTGATAAGCCAAACCTAGAGTCATACATTGTATGAAACGACTAGGAACTTCTTGATCTTGTGCTGAAGCTGTTACATCATCTATTCTTTGTATTCTGTAACTCATAAATTTGTATGTAGTTACACTATCTGGTGTAGGGTATAGGTACAACACAGGTGTTTCTTTTCTATCTACAAAATATTGTGATGGTCTTCCTGTTGTTGTTTTATCAGGTAAATTTAAGTAATCAGATCTGCTTATTCGATCTATTGAGATATCACTAAATGTTGAACTGCTTGTACTATCGTAAACTCTAACAACTGCTTCAAGTACATCTACATCATAAGAATTTAGAGTATATGTTGATGTACCTGAAGTTAAGTCTAACGTGACTTGTTCTACTGTCCACAAGTTTATCCCTCTGTTTGCCCAATCGGAAAACATTATATTTAGAGATCTTCTTGCGGTTGCAGCATCGTAGCCTGTTCGCATTTCAAGTCCAGCTAATTCATAAGCCTCTTCTATAACCTCAGCTGTGTTGAGGCTAAAGACTTTAGAATCAGAAGTAGCCATTTAGTTAAAACTCTTTAATAACTGTAATGACTATGACGTATGAGTCGCCAGCGGAGTGACCAGTAGTTGTTAACGCAATGTCACCTGTTTTTCCACTGGCAGCTGCAGTATTTTGCAAACCACCCATGTATGAAAACTCTACATCATCACTATGTTCTCTTAGATCCCAACAGATAGTGTTTGTTGTAGCATCCCATAACAGTTTGACACTCATACCTAAAGTAGAGTAATTTATTCTACTCACTTTACAGCCTGTACAAGCAGCACCGTCACTACTTCTTACAGCTAGGGCACTTACATCTATTTTAGTTACTGCTGACTCACCAGTTCCGTCAGATGTGCTGGTCAGCTGTATAACAGCTGACCTATCACCATCTGCAATTGTTGTTGAAGTTACTGCATCTGCCATATGTTACTCCTTACGAAGCTACGTCGTAGCCTATGACTTCAATCATAAAACGACCAGCAGTATAAGCAGCATCGCCTGTGCCTTGACTTACTAAGTACAAGTATTGATCAGCAACGATATCACCACCAGCAACTAATGTACCTGCAGATGCAGCACCTGCGTTGATAATTTGAGTTTCTGTTAAAGTTCCGATTGCTGTGTCGTTAACACCTGTACCTTCTGTGGCTGAGTATAGATCTATGTCTGTACTTCCTCCAGCTGGAGTTTCTACACATGTCATTGTCACACCAAAAACAACACCTTGGTTAGCTGTTGTAACTTGTGCTATGTATGCAACACCTGCACCGTCTTTACCGATAATATCACCTGCAGTTCCACCATCTTTTAACCCTGTTAGGTCAATCATAATAGTAGACTTTACAATATTTACATTTGTGTCTGTGTCACTAGGAAGTCTATCGACCTGAGTAATGTATGTTGCTGCTGTGCCTTCGATACCAGCACCACCAACAGCTTCGACTGACATTTTATCACCACTAGTTACAGTAACTGTACCAGTAGTGGAGTTTTCTGATATGGTTTGAAAACCGTTTTTAGAGCGGACTGGTCCACTAAAAGTTGAATTTGCCATAATTTCCTCCTCGGAAAAAAGTTCTACTGTCTTGGCTTGTCTGCTAGGTCAGTCGGTAGAACAAGTTAATTTATCCTAGAACCCTAGTCTATATCAATTCTGCAAAAAAAGAAAGGGGAGCATATAGCTCCCCTTTACAAGAAATGGATTCTTTACGCTCCAGGGGAACCGTAAATACCACGCCAGTCACTAAAGCCGAAAGAATATCTTTCTCTAGCTTTGTAACGCATGTTACCAGTTTCGAAGTCACCTTCCATTCCAGTAGACATTGGGCTTCTAACGAAATGCTTTAATCCATTTGGTGCGTCAGTTTTTATAAAAAACGCATCAGTGTCGGTTAAGAAGTGATTAACTGTATAACCTCCAGGAAGCATGCTCATATTCTTAAGAGCATTTATATCGTTGTCAGAAGTGCCAACTCTGTTAGGAGTGTTAAGCAACCTGTCAGCAACAAACTGCAGTGCTGGTGGAACGATTAACTTTCTAGCCTGAACATTGGTTTTTAAACCACGCTCATCTTTAAATGCAGCAATTTCGATCATTGCATTTTCTAGAGAAGTTTCATTCAAATCAGCAGCAGTACTTGGCTCATTATTCTGATCGCCTGCTGTTAAAGTAGGGTGATCAGTTGTCATGAGAGGTTTTCCATCTCCTCCTGGGAAGGAAGTAGAGAAACCGTTATTAAGTACATTAGCAGCTTTTACTTGCTTAGTTTGACTCATTGAGCGAGCCAACGCTTTAGTATATCTAGCAGATATACTGTCATACAGATTGTCTTCGATAGCTTCTTCTGTCAAAGCAAAAGCTAACGCCACAGTTTCATGTGAATACCTTGCAGTATAAGTTTCTTGCGCATAGTCATAAGTGACTGCTGAGCCTTCTCCTTTTACTGGTGCTTCACCGAAGCCTGAAAGCATAACTTCTTCTTCAAACGCTCTATCTGAATTCTCTGTATCAAAGATTTCAGTATGCTCGTTTTCGTATCTGCTATACTCAAGACCAAAAAGTGCATTCAATCCTGGTTCTAGTTCTTGGACTAGTTGTGCTCTATTAATTGCCATTTATATCACCTTTTAGCTGTTGCCGAATACAGAAGCAGGGAATGTTACATACACTCTAGCATACTGTCCAATAGAATTTGATGGCTTATCTGGAAAGCCTACTATTGTCGCAATACCACTAGAAGTTGTTGCTGTAACGCCTTCTTTTGATCGACCTGTTGAAGAATCCCCTGCAGTTGTTGAAATCGTATTAGTTGTTCCAATAGATGCTTGAGTAGGAGTCGCAGTTGCCTGAGCCTCATAAACAATATCTGGATCAACATAAACATACGCTTTCGCATTTGCAGAGCCTAAAGTAGCAGTATCAGCAGTCCACATCTTCGCAAAGACGATTTCTCCTGTTGTTGCTGTAAATTCTACACCTGCAAATACGCCTAGTGGGGTACCTGTCGCAGTACCTTGGATAACTAAACCACTTGAGAGATTTACCACGTCGCCCGAAAAAATCGAAGCATTAGTAGCACTTGCTATCGCAAACTCACTTGGTCTGATTGTTCCACCAGACATATGATATGCAGGAGTAAAACCATCTGGGTCATTTACATTCGCCATTTTATTTCACCTTTTATATATGTTGTTAAAAAATCTTAGTTTTACCTAAGAACCTTTTCCGAAAGTAACTTTACTTTGCCTATTAGGTCTACTAATTGGCATAGAAGGATCACTTTCCCTCATTAAGTCTGTGTCAACAGCACGCATCGCGTCTGCGGTTAGACCATCGAAATAGTCTTTCCGTTCTCTAACTGTTTCTTCAGGGATCCTTGCCAGGATTAACCCACCTACTCCGATAACACCTGCGTGTCTTCCATCTTGTATCGTTGGAGCTTCGAAATCTGGGTACTCTTCAGCACGAACAGGCTCAAAGCCTTCACGTAAACGCTTAGACATATTAGTCTTATCGTCATGACCTAGTACAGATTCTCTAATCCATCGATGTTTAAAGCCAGAAGGGGCTGGAGGTGCTTCTAATGCAGAAGGTTGTTTCCATGGTTTCCTGCGAGAAGTTTTTTCTCGGGATTGTGCAGATCGAGGAGATCGATCAGTAGCAACAGATTGCTCTACTTCGTTAGTTGTATTTTTTTCTGTCATATTAACTCCTATTGTTTAACATATTTTGCATACTCTTCAAGAGGCACACCTAGTTTTTTCGCAATTGCTACTTGACTCTGTGTGAGTTTAATTTTCTTACTGCGTGCATTATTATTTCTTGCTTGTCTTGTAGGACTAGCAACTCTCTGCACGGGAGAGTCATTTGTTTCAGTATAGTTCCTATTTCCAAAATTGGAAAGTCTATTGTCCAATTCAGTATAATAGTCATCGGTTGTTCCATCATAACCTTCATCCATTAATTCTCTATGGATACCAAAAGAAGCAAAAGTTAATGCTTGGTCTTTACCAAACCAAGAATTCTTTTTCGCCCATTCTTGTGCTTTTGGGTCAGGTTCTTGAGGAGTAGCTACAGCAGGAGATTGTGGTATTACTGCTTCAGTAACAGGTACCTCTTCACCATTCTCCTTTGCTTGTTTTCTCTTTTCACTTACACGACGTAAACTTTCAGATTCTACAGAAAGACGAGAAAGTTTCTCGTTTGCTGCTATTATCAGATCAGTATCTCCTCGCTCATAAGCATCTTTATACTCTGCTTTAGCTGAGTCTAATTCTGTCTTAACACGATTATCATACTCATTGAACATAGCACTGTTTGCTGAATCTGCTTTTACTTTTAGTTTAGCATTTTCATCTTGAACTTTTTTCGCCCAAGACAGAGCTTCTTCGTTTTGTCGTTCCGTTTCTCTCAGCTTATAAGTAAGTTTGTTAATCCTTTTCTGAACAGAATCGCTGTATTCTTCTTGTTCAGACTTATTATCAGAAGCCTCGACTGCTTCATCATTCTCAACAATATCGACATTTTCTTCATTCTTTTCATCGACAGGAAGTTCTATTTCAACTGTCTCTTCTATGGCAAGATTTTCTTCTTGTTGCATGGTTTCCTCCATGGTGGTTAATAATCGACTGCTTCGGGATCAGGTATTCTCGCTAAAATATCATCATCATTTAATAAACGAAGTTCGCCTCCATCTATCTTGAATCTAGCTCCAGCATACCTGCCGAAAAGCACCCATTCGCCTTCCTTACACCAAGCTCCTTCAGGAAACTTTGCAGTATCCTTATAGGCGTCTGGTCCAAGAGAGATAACATATCCTACAACTGAGGATATTGTGTCTTGTTCTATTGTGTTTTTAACTAATTGGATACCACCCTCTGTAACAGAGTTTCTTCCTCTAGGGAGAATTAATACCCTATACCCTGTGGGTCTAGGAAGTAGATCAGCTTGTGATGCAATCTCTTCTGCAGTTTTTTGTTTAGGCATCTCTTCTTCTAACTTTTTGTCAAAGTTTAAAATTTGATCAGGGATATCTTGTTTCTTAGTTGTCAATTTCTTTCTCCATATTTTTTTGCAGGTCTATTATTTCTTGTTCGGCGGAGCGAAGACCTGATATCTCTCCTACGACGTATTGGTATTGCTCATAGTTAGAAACACTGCCCGAAGACAAAGTCTCTTCTAAACTGCTAATACGCTCTCTGTACTTTTTAAGAAGGTACTCAACAACCCTAATGTAATCCATTAATCAGAGCTGTAAAAATTTAATCCTTTAGTTGCAGCTCCAGTTCCTCTGGTCTTCATGANTTTCTTTTCTGAGTGAAGACCTCCCCCACCGTACTCTTTGTACATGCCACCATCTTTCATCTTNCTAAGTTTTTTGAAATCCTTTCCTTCTAAAACTTTGGGATCCCCAGCCATNGCTGCTATTTTTTTCTGTTTTGGAGAGTAGTCTCCAGATTTTCCTTTTGGCATAATTATCTCCTAAAGATATTTAGTTTTCTTTTTACGATCAGGCATCACTGCACCACAACCTCGATGGAACATACCACCTTCAGCCATTTTGTAGAGACCACCATCTTTTTTCTTAGCAGTTTTTGCTGCGTCTTTAAAGTCTTTTGCCGAAGGAGCACCTTTAGCACCTTTCGGTCTAGATTTTTTACCTTCTGCTTTTTTCTTGTTGATGTTATAGTAGAGACCTTTCTTAACAGTTCTACCATCTTTAGTTGTATGTGTACCTTTACCCATTATTCACTTGCCTCCTCAGCATCTTTAACTTGCTTTAATATTTCGCTATATGATTTTTGTGCCTTTAACTCTGCATCAAGACCATCTTTCTCTCTTGCTGCTGCAATTTTCTGTTGAGCTATGTCTTCGTTTTTATCTGCTTTAGCCAAGGCAACTTGTGCGTCCATCTCTGCCTTAGTAAGTTCTGTTTGTGCACGAAGCTGGTCAGCTGTTTGTTTTCTTTGTATTTCCATACCCTGTAGTTCTAGCTGCTTAGTAGCTAAGTCTATCTCTGGTTGCTGCTGAGCAATTCTTTGTGCTTCTATTAATGCTTGTTCTTGTCCTGTAATTTCTTGTGTAGCTTGTGCTGCCATCATGGCGATTTGGTTCTGTACTTCCATTGGGACAGGTTGTCCTTCAGGTGGAAGTTGTACACCTTGCTTAGCAAGAAGTTCTTGTATTTGTAATTTATATTTCAGAGCTTGATGTTCTTGTATGTGAGCTTGAAGTGCAGCCATAGCTTGTGGATTCTGTTGAACTGCTGGGTTCTGCATATGTGCCATATGTGCTTGTATATGTGCATCATGGTTTTGTTCTATAAATGCTTTTAGTGGCATACCCATCATAGCATCTTGATTTTCTTGTATTGGATCTTTGGGTTGTGCCTCGTCTATAGGCATAAGTATTTCGTCGATATTCGATATACCTAAAGCTGTATACATTTTATAGTAAGCCTCTCTCATGTCGTGTAGATCTGGTGCACTTTGAGCTAACTGTAGTTGTGTTTGTGCGAGAACCACTCTTTGGCTCATGCTGAAAATGTTTGGATCACTTACAGGAATTATGTCTACTTGACCATCAAAATCTTTTGCGTAAATTGTGCGAGAACCACCGACTACATCGTAAGGATATTCTGGTGGAAGTGATTCAGAAAAAACTCTAGCAAGAATCTTGAACTCCATTTTCTGTGCAAAATGTAGACGCTTGTGTATAGCTGACATAATTTTACTGCCACGCTCTAGCATCGCAATCGTTGTACCGACAGGAGCTTCCTGCCCCATGTCGCCAATCTTCATGTCTGCAATATTTGCAAAACGCTGACCACTCTCAACAATCACACCTAATAATTGTGCAAGCACACCACTAGGTTCTTTATAAGGTAGAGGCATAAGGGCATCTCTGATTGTTCCACCTGGAACATCAACATCACGCCACTCTCCTGGCTCTATAGGAGTATCATCGTCACGGATTCGCATCCCTCTAGCCTTAAATCCAGCAGGCAGGTTGCTTAAAGTACCAGCATCGACAAGTTGTCTAAGTATAGACGTTGCCGACTTACTAAGTCCTCCAATCATGTGAATGAGTCCAAAACCATAAAAACCGAGTCCTGGAAGGAACTTATAGTGAACAAAGTACTCTATTTTGCTCTTTAAAGGGTCATCTGGGTTGAAGTTTCTACGAATAGAAAGGACTTGATTACTCTCTTTTATGATGGTTACTATATAAGGTAGGGCAATTCCAGTCTCTTCACCCTCAATAGTGTCCTCAAAACCTTCAAGATTGACCTCAACATGCATCTCGAGGACGGTAAATGTCTCTGTAGTAGCTGGTTTTGATACTCCAGTGATATCATCTATCTTCTGTTTGACCCCTGCGAAGTCTTCACTTGAGCCTATTGACGGTTGTCCTATCTCTATATCCCTATATAACCCAGCTTGTTGCATTTTACGGATGTGGTTTTCCGACATTTGTATAACATGGGTAGCTCTAGGGCAATCTAATAGGTCTGTAGTAGCGTATGAGACTATAAAATCTTCAGCCATTATGAATTTACTAACTGCTCGAGCTTTAGAAGGGTCATAAAAGACCTTTTTAAATGCTGAACCAGATAAAGGTAGGTAGAATAACAGTTGATCTAGTTCAGGATCATACTCTTCCATGTTGTATGTTATCTGATAGTTCATGAAATCTTTAACTCTTTGACACTGCTCTTCTTTAGCAGCATCAGAGACACCTAGTATTTGTGATTTAACAGGTCCATCAGAAGGTAATAGTTCTTTATAGGCTTGTGCTTGAAACTGTGCTACAGATTCTGATAAAAGTGGATGATGCACACCACTTGCTCCTGGGAAAGGTTGCGTTCTATCTTCAGTTTTTATTCCAAGAAGATCTAGACCTTTAGTAAATGTTTCTAACCATTCGCGTCTTGACTCTTCGTCTTCTTCAAAATCAGAAATTAAATTTATAGCAAGAGTATTTAGATCTGTCTCATTTATAACTTCAGCTAAGTTCTCGTTGAACTCCTCTACTGGATCTGGAACTATGTCTATAAGTGCTTCGTCTTCTTCACCTTCAATAACAATGTTCTCAGGAAGTATTTCACCCATTTCATCTGGGATCTCAACTTCCATGTCCTCACCTTGGAGCATGGAATCTAAAATTGTTTTTTCTACTGCCATTATATTTTCAAATCATACGGTATAAAGTCATCAATAGTAAACTCGTTTCCTACGATACCTCGGTTCTTCTTCGTAATCTGTACCAAGCCTAACGAATCCACCTTGTCTAAATCTCATAAGTGCTTGCGTTGTACTGTCGACTAAATCGTCGTGTTCACCGTTAGGAAAATCAGAAACTTCGTCCATNAGTTGTTCNGCCCAGTTGTTTTCTGGCACCCAAACATAACCCCCACTAAATAATGGAGTACATGCATTCAATCTAGCAATCTTATCTTGACCACGACTTGGTGTAAAATTTTGAACAGGAATTCCTAATGCTCTCAGTTCTTGAGTAAGAGGCATCCCTGAAGCTTTGCCTTCGATAATCACACTTTCAGGATCCCACTCTTTATATTGTTCTAATGCTTTCACCTTGAGTTCAGGGAAAGAAAGCCTCTCGCGAACTGAATCCATTAAAATAATATGTGCTTCATTGCCTGAGTACTCTTCGTCACCTATCTTCCCTTCAGGATAGAACACCCCCCAAGTAGTGATCGCGGAGAAATCTGCTCTTTCAGTTTTTAAAAAAGCCGTGTCGTAACTTTGTATCATGTATTCGACCTGTGGTGGACTGTCGCGATCCCAAATTTTAAACCACTCTCGATTAATAATACTCGCCCCTTCGCCTGTTGGGTTTTGCATATATTCTGCTGACCACTTGCCTGGAGAGATAGATGCTTTAATCTGTTCTAGTTCGGGAAGTGGCCAATATCCTGGCCAAAGAGGTTTTCCCGAAGGCAGAATAGCTGGGAACTCTATAATCTCCCATTGGTCAGCTGCATCCGATTCCATCATTTTCTTTACAACGCGACCAGTCAAATCTTTTTTAGACCAGCGTGTCATAACCATAACGATGGCACCTCCAGGCTGTAACCTTTGGCGAGGTCCTGTCATGTACCACTCATATGCATCGTCAAGTGCGTTAGCACTCATGGCATCTTGTTCAGAATGAGGATCATCGATAATAAATAAATCCGCACCCCTTCCTGCCAATGCACCTCCAACACCAGAGGCAAAATACTCACCGTTCATCGTGCCGTCTTTCGTTCTTGTTTCCCATCTACCTGCTGCTTTACTTTCAGGATTCAATTCGACATTCGGGAAGATATCTTGATATTCTTTGCTGTCGACAAGGTCACGAATCTTACGACCAAACCTAACAGCTAAATCTGCAGTATGTGTTGCCTGTATAATCTTGAGTCCTGGCTTCTTGCCGACTAGGAATGCTGGGAACATGTAAGAGGCGAATTCCGATTTGGTGTGACGTGGTGGCATATTGATGATTAACCGTTTAAGTTCGCCTGATGCGATACGGTCAAAAGCCTTCGCCATGATCCGATGATGCTCACCCTCTATAAAGTCAGACCACATGGTTTTGACAAAAGGTAAAAAATTAGTTTGAACAGTCTCTTTTTTCTGGAGCTCCGCCAATCGTTCCGATAGTTCGAGGTGCTCGGTCAAGAGTTCTTCGGGAATATGCTTTAGGCTATCGTCGTTCATTTAAATTTTTGTTGCAAAATTTTTTGTGGAACAAGGACTGGGAACCAACGCGAAGTTATTATATAAAGGTCATACATGCAGGGGGGGTCATCATCCTCTGAGCCAAGAAACCATGAGT
>JGI24006J15134_10001773_pt1 | contig 12166 bp, 16 predicted proteins | sample LinPmetageLP53_FD_15134 | JGI IMG/M metagenome (IMG submission 15134) | reverse complement strand
GGCGAAAGAGAAGAGCGTAAGAAAGATAAAGAAGAATACAAGAAAGAAAGAAACCGATATCAAGTTGAGAAGGCTGCTCAAGGTATTGAAAAAGATTTCAGTAAACAAAAACAAAAATTCATTAAAGATATCCAGAATGCTGGTTCTGAGTCAGATAAGATAGCAACGATTAAACAATACTTCCCTAAAAAATCCGATAAGGAAATTCAAAATATGGTTGATGCTGGTATACTGTCATGGGAAAAGACGGGGGCAGAATTAGCTACAGCGCTTGAAGGAAAGTTTGATGATCGAGCAGAAGACAAGATCAACAGACTATATAAAGCTAAAGGAATTAAAAAAGATTTATATGAAGAGCCATCCGAGGAATCATCCCCTAAAGAGATGTCATTCCCTATGGAAATATTTAAGGATGGTAAAAAGGGTAAGGTAAGTAACGAACAAGAACTTGAAGAAGCCAGATCAGAAGGCTGGGAGACTAGGTAATGAGTTGGAAAGATACAATCGAAGAGGATACTACTTCTTCATGGAAGGATACCATAGAACCCGAGGAAGAATCTTCTTGGAGATCGTCAATTGAAGAAGATGATTCTCCATCAGCTACCAAAACCTTTGCTCATAAGGCAGGTCAAGGTGCAACCTTTGGGTTTAGTGATGAGATATACGCAGCTCTTAAGAGTGGTTCTATAAGTGGTGAAGAATACGAAACGATTCGTGACAATTACCGTAAAGAACTTAAGAAGATGGAAGAAGCCAATCCTAATGCGGCACTTGCTGGTGATATAGCTGGTGGTGTAGCTACAGGACTCCTTGTTCCTTGGGGATCGGCAGGAGCTATAGGTAAACTAGGTACTGTTGCAGCGATTGGTGCAGCCGAAGGTGGTTTAGCTGGGGCAGGTTACTCGGATGATGAGAGTATTGCAGAGATCGCTAAGGATTCAGCAGTAGGAGCTGGACTTGGGGCAGCAGGTGGTGCGGTTGTTAAAGGATTATCCAAGATGCTTAGTCCTGCTAGTAGAGCAAGGGTAGCGAAGGGTGAGATATCCGAAGAGGTTGCCGATTCAACAGCAGAATACTTATCAAAGAATCGTGAGACACTGATACCTGAAGCAGAACTAATTGAATTTAAAGGACCTTCCCAGATTGCTAGAGAGCATCCTGAATATGCTAGGTGGTCAGCTAAGAAGGGTGGATGGAACGCTAAAGAACTTGAGAAGATTAAACTTAATGAAGAAGCTTTGTCAGCTAAAGAACTTAAGCTGTTAAAAGAAGCAGGAGAACAAGGAAGACTGACTCCTGAATCCTATATGGAATTTCTTGAGGTTGAGGATTTTGTTAGGGCTACTAATAATAAAGTAGCTACTCAAGAACTTAAAGGAAAGTTAAGAAGTAATTGGATTATCGATAACCTTGAAGCGGTTAATGTTAAAGCTCGTCGTCTTGATGATACTGTACCAGAGATGCAGATGGAAAAGATAATGGATGATGCTAATGTTATTATCAATAAGATGGATGGTGAAGTAAGTAAGTATGCTGATGACTTAACTAAGATAAGTAAGGTTGTTAGTAAAGAAGATCCTGAAACTCTTATTAAGAATATTGAGGCAGGTAATTACGATAGTGATGCAGCTAAAGCTGTTAAGAGTTTGTATGATAATTTGTATGAGGACGCAATCGATAAAGGATTTAAGATTGATAAGCTAGATAACTATGTTAAGAAAGCTTATAAGTCAGAAGAAGATATCCTTAAGACAATGCTATATAAGATACGTACTGAAAAGGTTAGTGGTAGTGACTATGCCGAAGTAGTAAGATTATACAAAGGTATGTTTCCAGATACTAAGATAACAAGTAAGTCAGACTTAGCAAGCTCTATCGAAAATCTTTTAAAGAACCCTAAAGCTAGGGATAGTATAGAACTTAGTCAAACATTCAAGTCCGCTAAGGAAAGATCATCTGAAGGTATTCCTGATTGGGCTAGAGAAACAAACATAACTAAGCTTATGACAAAGAGTATTAAAGAACAAGCTCAAGCAAAATACTTAAGACCATTAGGTCAAAGGATTAAAGTAAGATCAGCTAGGATGAGAGACTTAGGTCTTGATGATCAAGCTGCTTATTGGGATAAGTATGCTGATGATATAATGGGACTTAACAAATCAAAAGACACCTTTAGTGTTAAAGAATTTCTTAAGAAGATGGTAGGTAAAGAAGGGGTTGATACTCCTACTCTTGATTATGTTGCTCGTCAATTCGCTAACATGCCATACATAGCTCATCTAGGTTTAAGTCCAGTAAAGGTAGCACGTAACAGTCTACAGAACTTTAACCATACTATACCTCATATGTACGGAACAAGTCCTACTGGTCAAGCTAAGGCTCTTAAGGAATGGACTAAGGTATGGAGTGATCCAAGAAAACTTATTGGTAATACTAGTGAGATGAATGAATACATCAAGAAAGGATACATACCTACCACTATGAGTGAAGGTGTTATCAACGATGCTATTGATATGCTTGAGAAGTCAGGTACTAAGATTAATCCTGCTGTCCGATTCATAGGAGATAAGTGGGAAACCTTTGGTAAGTTTGCGCTAGGTCCATATCAAAAGTCTGATACTCTTAACCGAGTAGTGACTATACGATTGAGTAAGGATCTTGCTAGTGAGATAGCTAAGGGATCATCAATGGGAATCAAAGGACTTAATCGATTACCTAAATCATTAAGGGCTGAGGTAAGTTCATTGATTGATNAAGGTGCTACTGATATAGCCGAGGATAAACTTGTTAAGCATTTCCTTAATAAGACTCAGTTTGGTTATAACAAATCACAACGTAATCTTTTAGCTAGAGAAAGTAGAGGACTAGGTGTATTCCAGAAGTGGCCTGTACAAGTAACTAGTGAAATACTATATGACATTAATAAGAATGGATTGTTCAATGAGAAAACATTGAGTAAGTATGGAGTCCCTGCTATTGCTATGGGATCTATGGGAGCTGCATTGTATGAGAGTGATCCTAAATTGTATAAGGATATTACTGGTAAGGATGGAGCTGCTGGGCTACTAGCTTGGGCACCGATAGGATCAGCAGGATCATTCGGATCACTACTTGGTTATCAACTTGATACTATAAAAGATGTAGGTTCTATGGGAGCTAAGGCTGTTATAGAAGATATACAAGATAGTCCATACGCTGATAAGAGTAGAGAAGCTTTTGTTCGTAAACTACTTAACAGTGGATATGTTCCTACATATAAAAGTTTAACTAAGACTGGACTTGTTGATGAGTTTGGTAAGAGAGATGATTAAGGAAGGGGGTTAAACCCCTCCTATTACTTTATTATAATCACTAAGAAATGTATTAGCATTATCATAGTTAATCTTAAACTTCTTATTACTACTATCATTAGTCATAAACACATTAGCTTCAAGAGATTCAGAATCAAATTCAACATGACTAACAAACCTATGATTAATATATGTATTGTTAAGTACCATACTATTTCCTCACATAAACTCGGAAGACATAAGGTAGTCCTTCCAGATCAACATCATCCTCACTAATCAAATACTTAATCTCTTCTCCAGCTTCAAATAATAATACAGTAGGATTACCACTAATAGCTGGATGAACAACAACCTCACATCGATTACCTTCTTGTCTTGTTATAGGACTAAAGATAAGAGGCTCATCAGTTAATGGTTTAAGGAATCCTTCCTCATCAATATAACCATCAAACTCTACTCTGTTTCCTCCAACAATTCTTCCTTGCTTAGTACGTAAATACTTTTGTCGTACTGCTTCTCTCATTGTTTCTCCTTCTTACATCTATAGTAATAATGATTAGCTTCTTTGTTATAGTATATGTAACTTACCTTGTGTTTAATACTATACTTAGTATAACATATATCAGTAGCTTTGTCAATCTCTTCTTGGGTAGCTGATCTACTATCAAGAACAAGAACCCTTTCCCCAATAGGAGGGGATAGAGCTAAGACATAAAGGAATACTTTAATCATCACCTCTCCTCTTCTTATATAACCAGTAAGCAAATATGTAGTCACCACCATGATGCTCTTTAAATGGCTTATCGATTACAGGACTAAGATCACTCTCACTATCTCTTTGTATAACCCAAGAAGCTTTACGATCTCTGTTAGTAGGAAGTCTTTCATTAGTAAACAACAATGGATTATTGAATGCTTCCTTTGCTTCATCAAGCTTACCTACTATAGTAAGGAACAATGGATTCCATGGTACTCTCTTCGCTTGTCTGTGCATAGCTGCTACCTCTTGAGGATACAACGGAAAGCCTACCTCTTGCTTCAATGCTATGTTAATCATTTGAAGATGAGCTTCATAGTTAGTAGGTGTTAGTCCTATATCAAACCATAGAGGGAACCACCACCATCGACATCGGCCTCCGAGTTTATACTCAAGGTAAGCAATAGCTGCTCTTAATCCTACTGTAAGGTTAACAGTAGATACTGAACCATATCCTTGAACCTTACCATTCCTAGCTAGGTTCTGTATAATGTCAAGTCTCTTATATCTCCAAGCATACCATAGTATTCCATTAATCATATCCTTACTTATGGTTGATCCTGCTGGTTGACACCTCTTCCAGAATCGTTTAAGGATATCCTTTGGTACAAATGATTTTCCATTAGCATTAATAGAATGAATAATATCCCAATGAATATCCTTGTAAGCATACTTAATCCTTTCTATGAACCCCATGTTATTCTTTGGATTAGTGGGATCATAACATTCACATATACCATCCTCATCAACAGCAGTCCTGTGATAATACTTACCATCATAAGCTGCATCAATATCAAAGTCAAGATCCTCATCGACTGCAACAAGACAACTAAAAAGAATACTATCACATCCCTCATCAAGAAACCCCTTGTCTGTTCTGTGCTTGCCAATAAGATCCTTATAGATCTCATACCGTTTATCGTTAATCACTCCTTCTCCTTCGCTTTAATTTCTTTCTTAATCATTGAACGCTCAGTCTCATTCTTAGCATTAGCAAGATCAATCTGTCGATCAGCTAAGTCTAAGGCTTTCTTATAGTTAGGATCCTTAAGTCGTTGTCCATCAATCAAGCTCTCACTATTAGCTTCAGTCCTTATCTCAGAAGGGAAGGAAGGGATCCTAGTATAGTCCTTAAGATTATCCTTCTCCTTACTTGGAACAACAAGCTCAATGATCTCACCTGTCTCATGACTTTGATACTTATATCTCGGCATCATTAATCTCCTTTACCCAATCATAATGTCTTTTAAATAATCTTTGTATCATACCTTGTGCTGCATTGGGTGATAGGAATCCTTGCTCAACAAGGTTCTCAATCAATTTCTTTTGTTCAACACAAGAACGATAACTCGATAACTCATCCATTACGTTTAGTGGGTTTGTATATTGTTTTAATATAATCACGCCACTCTTGTTCGTGCTTTGCATCATCACGCATTAACTACACCCTCCTTAAAAAACATAGGTAGCATACTCATACAACCAGTATACCATCTATTCCATTGTTTGTCAAGTACATATGTTGTACCCTTATCATCCTCTGCTCTGCATACTCTACCTGTCATTTGAATAAGTTCCTTAGCTGTCTGCCATGAGTAATACTCTGGATCATTAGTAAGGATTAACTTGTTACGACTATCAGCTAGACTTGGGTATGGTATCTTTGGTATGATTTGAAACCTAGCCTTGTCATACTTAAGATCGATACCTTCACTCATCCCACTACCAACAAACACAAGTGGTTCATCACTAGTAAGAAAGTTTTCAAACTTCTCTTTCTTAGTTTCTTTATCCATAAACACGAAACGGGAATCAGTTAGATAAGGTTTAAGTGTTAGTGCTAATTCATAACTCACATGAATGAATCCTTTATCATTAGCATAGTTATCACAAAGACTTTTAATAGTATCAACAATACTATCAAGACTCTCATTGATACTTGCTCTACTCATATCAGCAATATTCATAGGTATGATTGGTCTGTTAACAGCTGGTATAGGACTACGGAAGTCAAGGAACCTTATGCGACCACCAAGATTAAGACGATTAATATCTGCTTCTCCTATTGTTGCGCTCATAAACACAAGCTTATTACTGTTGTTCCATACAAGAGTTGGTTCATCCTTAACACTAATAGGTTTAAGGTATAGTGCTTTCTCAAACAATCCATCAGCTTCAATACTCACACTCCAGTTAGGATCATCAATGGCAGCTACAAGCTTAACAATCTTAGGATCCTCACTATCTCTATTAGCATCCATGAACTCATACAACTGATCAATACTCTTAAGGTTCTTAGGAAACCCATACTCTTTAGCAGTAAGTTTCTTAACACTTAAGTCTTGTAGAGTAGGTAGTATCTGATGAGCTTCATCAAAGATAACACAGTCATGATTCTTATATAACTTGTGAGCCATATTACTATAGTTATTAACAACACTTACACTATCCTTGTTCTTAACAGCTCTAAGATCATTAACATAAACATTACCTATATCATTAAGAAACTTATAAGCTAGTCCTCTCTTTGCTTTAGTATGTTTACTATTACCTTTAAGTTTAACAGCACTGATAACATCCTTGATGTTCTTTAACAGATCAGTAGGATAACCATAGTCACTAAGTCTATAGTCTTCTGCTCCCTTAACACTATTCATATCCTTAAACTCATTAAGGTATTGAGTACGTAGTATATTATTAGGAACACTGATCAATGCTGATTGACCTACACTCTTAAGATACTCAGCTATACTATATGCTATAGCACTCTTCCCACCCCCAACAGGAATACGAAGAACGAATATGTCATAGCTATTCCAGTCACTAGCAAGAGCACCAAGAGCATCGCTCTGACACTTGCGGGGTTTATCATATGGGAAGAAGTTAATCACTGTAGCTCTCCTGTATTAGTTGGATAAGTTCTTTCTTCTTATCCTCTTGGTTCTTATTATCAATTCTTTTAGGTTCATATCCACTAGCAAATGCTATCATACATAACCCAATACTTATTGCATCATACTCATCAGTCTTCTTATACTCATCAAACAACCTATTGCTTGTTGCTATATGAGTACGAGGATGAATCTCTACAAATGCTCCATGTTTAATACCACTCATGATAACACCAATAGCATACACTAATGGTTCTGTTGCCTTGTATGATCCTCTTCTTGATACTACTCTTATCTTCTCAGTAACAAGTAGATCAACAAAAGGAAAGGACTCCCTAAGACAGTCATGAATATGTCCTAGTCTTTGATGAACAGGTAATCCCCACTCATCACTAAGATCAATCTCACCACTCTCAATAAGGAGTCCCTTATCAAACAAAGCATAACCAATATTACTACCTCTACTTCCACTGGAAGGATCGATAGCTAGCATGGTTCCAGTCTTAATCAATTTGATTTTACCCTTAGCAGGATTAGCCATAACGTCTAGCCTCCTGTCTTAGTATCATATCAAACCATTTATTAATATCAGCATCACTATGAGGATGGGCTAAGTTATCATTCCATAACCCAACATCGTATCGTACTGATGATGGATCATAACCAAGCTTAAGTCCATGACGAACAATAGCATACAGTCTATGATATCTCTTTCCTTTACCTACATCACTAAGAAGAAGTACTCCATACATAAACTTAGTATGAGTATCTTCACTAACCTCTTCATCAATCTCAGGTTCAGGCTCAGCAACGATAGGGATAGTAGGTACTAGTCCTTGTCTACTAGCGACAAGTGTTTTGATTTTCCCTGTCTTTTGGTGGGTTGCACCTTCTTGTCTAAACTGACCGGCTGGGTGGTAGAAGGATGTGTCCACTGACTCAGAGAGTCCGAGTCCTGCGAGGAAGTTTTTGATACTAAATGGTGTGTGTATGCTAAGCATAGGTTGAATACTGATGTGCCAATGATAGCTCCGTCCACCAGTGCTGTACTTAGTGTAGTTGAAACCATGAAGCTGAATAGTCCGGTCAACCAAATCAAATTGGCTGGGATCATCCACGTCAATAAGTAGTTCATCGCAGTATACCTCCTGTCCTTTAAGATCTTTCATCGATCCTTGTTTAATAATATAGTCATATGTTTGTTGTGGATACTGAAACACACTCATAAAGTTAGATGCTATATGAGAAGAGGAAAGCTTAGGCTTCCCCATTCTTATAACACTATCTCTATACTCTCGATAAAGTTTCATACTACACCTTCGGTTTAACAATTCCTGTACCAGCTAGCTTAGATCTTATGTTATACTTATCAACATATAGCTGACCGCTTCTAGGATTCTTGTATTGATTATAAACTTTCTGATTCTTACGATTAAAGTAAGTACCATCTTCAACAAGATACTGACCGTCAACTCTACATACTATATCTTTACTCTTGAAGTTTGTAAAGTCAATAGCTTTCATAGGATTATAGTATGCTGTTCTCTTCCATACCATAAACAATGTATCATAAACATCAGTACGATTATACTCTTCCATCTGTTTGAATGCGGCGACCTCACCTCTCGAACATCTTACCCAAAGATCAAAGTCAGTACTAAGTTTAGCACTACCAATAAGTGTTTGACTTAACTCATCCAGTTTCTTTGATGTAAGTTTGAATGGTCTAAGGTTTTGATAAGTACAGAACAAGAAGTATCTTGATGGTAACGGCCAACCTAACTCAAGGAACCTACCATTGATCCAGCCTTGATCGAACTGTGCATTGTGAGCAATGATTACCTCAGCACTATCAAGAACTTTCCATATCTTTCTTAGCAGATCAGTGTCATCATGAGGATTTTTCTTGAACTCCTTAGAGTGACGATTACTCAAACACTTAACAGCAGACTTACCACTGTGTTCCATATCATATATACTACCATATGCTACAGTAAGTAGGCGGGTCTGATCACTAAGTTGACTTGCTTTAATATACTGATTGCCAGTACCAAACACTTGAGCAGTAACAAGACTAGTCTCAATATCAAGAGCAACGATTCTTTTTGTTATTCTCTTTATGAATGGGTCTTTATAATTAAGTTTAAGATTCATCATCATCCTCCTTAACAACACCTAAGTGTCTTGGTTTAACTGGTTCAGTTGGTTCTTCAAAGTCATCACCTAGTGTAACACCGAAGTATATTTCAAGAACTCTTTTGTTATCAGCAAGCTCCCACTCTTCAGCTTTATCAGCTAGTGTGTCAGTGTCGGGGAACATAGCTTTAAAGTCTAAGTAAGATTGCTTAGCTTCTTTATATTCAACACCTAATAAAGTCTTAAGTATGTTACGATAAGTAACACTGTAGTCAGGATCAACAGCTCCTATATACTCTATCATCTCAGCAAGAGTACATGCTATTATACTTTGTGGATTACGACTAAGGTATCTCCATAGTCCACTATCAACAAAGTCATCCTTTAACACATACTTATTACGATATCTACTAATCATAAAACTGTTATCAACATCTTCAAACAACACTACAGGTATGTCGAGAACATCCTGCTTCATAGGATAAGACTCAAGCCATGTTAGAATCTCTTTAACTCTTTTCTTATAGTCCATTAAAACCTCCTGATTTCTTAATCATATAATCAACAACATCCTTTGATGGTATACGTCCATCCTTATCAAAGTCAGGAGGCAGTGTACCGTTATAAAGATAAGCGTAAAGCATCTCAACTTCTGATGTAAGATACTCGACATCACCTTCCGATGATTCCATTTCCTTAACAACCTTTTCATAACCAACTTCAGTCATGACTGCTATTCTTCTACCGACCTCAGTCTCCATAACAATTACTTCACTGTCATCCATACTGTTAACTGTACTCGCTGTTTCACTCATAGTCGTTTCTTCCCTTGTTTAATTATTTCATCAACCATATCAATACCCTCAAGCTTATCATCAATGTGAATACTTGGATCAGCTAACACATCGATGAGCTTGCATACCGCCCTTGCTATTGCTTCTTGAAAGTCAATCTTGTTCATGGTAAGTGGAGAGCCTTTGCTTCTTGTTTAAGTTTAGCTATTACTAAATCAATGTACTGTCTTGATCCTTTACTAGTCCAGAACTTCTTAGTGATGATCTGTTCTTTATCCTTAACATCATAGAATAATATACTAACCTCCTTACCATAACGATTAATGCTTACTAGACGACTCATGTGTATGTAGTCATCATCTAGTTCAATGATTAAACTCTTACTCATAATACCATATCCTTTCTTATTTGTCAAGATGATTCATGTATGATACTGTTATCGTTGTACCAAATCCTAGATGAGCAGCATACCTACATGCTATATCATGATCAGTAAACAGTCTCGTTCCTTTGACGGGATGCTTAACAACCACAACTTTATTAACTGTCGCTTCGTTGTTTGGTTTTGTTGTTGGATTAAGTTTCATTCTTTCTCCTCCTAAAGTTTAAACCCACTAAAGTTTCTTGTTATCTCAACCTCTCCCTCAATAGGAAAGTCACCACCTAACCACTCATTAACAATAGCAAGTGCTTCATTAAAGATATCCTTTGCCTTGTCAATGTGATCCATATGAACTTCCCACACTAACTCATCATAGAACGATGCGACTATTGGATACATCATAACATCTCTTTCCTTTCGTAAGCGATTGATCTCATAAGAATGTTTCATCTGTATAAGATTACCAGTGCCTTGACTCTGTCCATTCAACACATCCTTAACTGTCCTACTATTAAGACAGCGNGGCATACCTAATCCATTAAGGAAGTATCCATTNTCACTAACCTCTTGNTGTAACNTATCTTGATACTCAAACAATCCTTTGTATGTNTGTTTGTATGTGTCAACAAGTTCTTGTACTTCATCAAGACTAAGCTTGTGTCCTTGCATCTCAAGTTGATACTTAAGTTTAGCAGTACCCATACCAAAACCAAGACCTAACTGTACTGGCTTGATCATTGATCGTTGCTTCTTCATCGTCTTCTTAATAACACTAACACTGTCAAGACTAGGATAACCAAGAGCTTTAACCTTATCCTTAAACATAGGAACACGACTCATCAGTTCAATGTATGAATCATTAGGATAGTTCTTATCACCATACAACTTAACATACGTCGCATCCTTTGATGTCTCTGCTAGTATGGTTGGCTCAAGACTATTGTAATCCATCTCAATAAACACATGAGCAGGACGAGCAACGAGACAATCAAGATAGTCTTCGATCTTTGGTATCTGTAGTATGTTGACACTATGATGAACACTGCCACCACCAGCAGGACGACCATTGAGTGTAGCCCACGGCCTCATGTCCGTATTGTGAACGTGTATGTTATCGGTAAGGTTTCCTCTGGGAAAGTACGGGTGCTTTGCTGTAGTGTAATCGAAACAGTTAGTCTTAAGACTATCCCTCATTGCTTGCGCATAACCTCTTAGCTTTATGATACCATTCATCCTATTAAGGAGTATGCCTATCTCACCAAGCTTAGGCAACACACTCTTATCAACCTTAACATTACCACTAGGAGTAGCATCACTAACAAAAGACTTGTCACCCACATACCACCTAACCTTATTATATCCTCGATCATCAACAAAGACTTCATGTTTGTATTGACTAGTAAAGAACTCAATCAATTGTTTCTTGCTGTTAAGATTAAATAAATCTGCGTAGTCAATACCAAAATTCATAACCTTCTCTTGCCATTTAATAAATCTTTTAGTTACCTTTCCTGTCTTAGTATATTGAGGTGGTTCTTCATTAAGTAAAGCTCTCTTCTTTGCTTCATGCTTATCACACATAAAACTATTAACTGATTTGTGATTGTATATCTCTGTTCTTATTTCAATAACATCCTTCGTAAGATTGCATATATAATCAACAAGAGCTGTCTTGTTAACAGCCATACCCCTAAAGAATGCCTCATTGATAACACCTTGAAGATCCATACTTAACTGCATAGCTTCAGTAAGAATAGGGAACCGACTAACATAGTTATCCTGCCAGACATTATACAATGCTAGTGTAGCTTGTACATCCATCGCACAATACTTACCAAGGATATCATCAGGTGCTTGCCACATGTCCTTAGCCTTAAGGTTATTAGCATCAAGCCATTCGTATAGCTCACTCTCGT
>JGI24006J15134_10001771_pt1 | contig 12171 bp, 5 predicted proteins | sample LinPmetageLP53_FD_15134 | JGI IMG/M metagenome (IMG submission 15134) | reverse complement strand
CAGTATCCTCTGGTGATCTGGGCAGACCAGGGGCAGGAGACATAGTATACGAGAGAAAGACAGGTAAGTTTAGAGGCTTTGTAAGTGTTGCTGGTACCACCATTGGGTGGTCAGACTTTAATTCTTTTAGTTAACAGGGGAAAGTTATGTCAGAATTAGGAAGAGCACTTATAAGTTTAGTAGGGAGGCAACCTGAATTTCAGTCACAGTTAGCCAGTGGTCCAGTGCCAAATGCTCAACAAGCTTTCAACACTATTTATGGAATAGCTCCACCTTCTCAAGTACCTTTCTCCGGTGTTCCTTCTTCTACAACAGTTGTAACTGGTCAAGAAGAAGTAGAAAATGAAGAAGGCGTAGACGGCTCTGGGCTCTCAGGAGTTCTTGGATTTCAAAATGGAGGAACACTTATGCCCTCTCAGGGGCAAAACTCCATGGTTCTTCAGCCTATTATTGCTTCTCCTATTCCCACTGCTAGTCTAGGAGACAGGTTAGTTCCTCCTCCTTCTGAAGCACAGGCCCAGTCAGACTATGACTTTACACTTAATACTCTTAAACCTTCTCCTATATATCCCGGTGCAAACTTTGCCAATGTCATGCCAGGGGGTTATAATACACTAGGGAATATACAAGAAAATCAAGGGATGTCTCCCTATGACCAGAGCCAGAGGTCAATGGTCACGGGTACAACCACGGGGCAGCTTTCTCAGAACACAGCTAACCCAGGGAACCAGTCTATGCAGGGTGGTCTATCTTCTCTTAGTAACTCAATAGGAACATTCTCATGACAGTTTTTACACATCTTTTAGAAGCAGCTGCTCAAAGAAATAATATGCAACAGCCAATGGAAAATCCAGCAATGCAAGCAGAGGCTCTGAAGGGTATGGGCAGGGGTCCTGATACGCAGCTTATGCACGTTACTGATTCAGAAGTAGATGCACTGAACGGTCTTTCTGGTCTGGTCTTTAACGAGCCACTGAGAACAAACCCAGAGACAGGTCTTCCAGAGGCTGGTTTGTTTAAACAACTTCTTCCCACGGTTCTTGCCATAGGTGCTGCTACCTTCTTAGGTCCTGGTGCTGCTGGGTTATTTGCAGGAGGTGCTGCTCCGGGAGCACTGGCCACTGGACTAGGCACAGGTCTGGCAGCGTTTGGTGGTCATGCTTTGGGAAGAGCAGCCACAGGACAAGACTTTAGTCTTTTATCATCAGGACTAGCAGGACTAGGTTCTGGTCTTACTGCTGGTCTTACGTTTGATCCTGCTGCTGCTGTAGGTCCTTCTATAACACCAGATTCATTGCAACCTGCTGCGTTTAATCCTGCTCAAGTTGTTAGTCCCGGAGCAGCAGTGGATGTTGGAGCAGCTACCACAGAGGCTATGTCTGCTGCTGCTCCTTCTTCAATTGCTGTTCCTGATTTTGAGCTTGTCACCCCTAGTATGTCAGGGCTAGGAGAAGGTCTCGGTGGTTCGCGAACTCTCTCAGAAGGTTTTGACTACCTAGCAGCAGAACCAGGAAGGAGACTGGGTATCCCTCTGGGAATAGCAGCACTCTCAGGAGAGCTAGATCAGCCCCTCCCGGAAGCTCCCTCTGGTCCCTCCAGAACACCGTTCACTCCTAAAGACTTTACGTTTACCCGAGAGAGAAGAGACATAGACCTAGACGAAGACGGAGAAGTTACACAGGAAGACATTGCACAGTTGGTACAGGGTCTACCAGAGGGACAGAGTTCCAGGTTCTACACCCCCGGTGTATTTACAGAGAACGAAGAGCTAAATGCTAAAGAAGGCGGACTGCTTAGACTACAGGCAGGCGGGAACATTCAAGAGGCCATAGGTTCTCTTACAGGGGGAGCAGGGGCCTCTCTCCTNCCCATGATTGCACAGTCAGTTNTCAAGCCTGAAGATGAAGAGGAAGAGTCCGTCAGTAAAGGGTACCCNGTGGGAGTAGCAGGGACACCTCCCGGTGCAGCCACCACGGGCATGGCCATAGGCGGTGGGCAACCTCCTCAACCCTTTCAAACGGGTGGTGCTTTAGATGCAGCTTTTGCTGATGCCAATGCTGCTACAGCAGCTGCAAACGCTGAAGCTGCCCAAGCAGATACGAACGCTGCCCAAGCAGCGATTAGTACCATTGGCACAGTCGCTGGTGTTCCAGGGTTAGGGATAGCTACCAATGCACTAGGACAGTTAGGATCATACTATGGTCAACCAGNACAAGGTAGACACACTCTTGAATTTAATCCTCTTAGTTTNNTTCCGTTTACCGGGGTCCCTACTATAGGGGATCAGGTAGCGTCACAGGCGGCTACAGCCCAAACCAATGCAGTTAATTCTATAACAAACGCGATGNTTACTGAAGATGAGCCAGAAGCCATGGCCGTTAACGAGACCAACACTAAAAGTGAAAAGGCGCACAGGGCTGCTATAGCAAAAGCAAAAGGAGAAGCAGAAGCAGAAGCGGAAGAGGCTGTTTTTGGTCAGGCCATGGATGCAATTAATCAATCAATGATGGAGGAGACAGAAGAAGACATGGACGTTGCAGAGGCTATGGGCAGCTTTGCTGGTGTAGGTTCTGGTCCTGGTGGAGCAGGCGTAGGCTCTGGTGTTGGTTCTGATGCAGCCTCTGATGGTCCCGGTGGTACAGGTGGTTCTGATGACTATGGCGAGGATGATCCTGGAGGAGGAGATGCTGATGGTTCAGATGGTACTTCTGGTGATGGTGGAGAAGGAGGCGGACCCGCTGGTGATAAAACAGGCGGATTACTTAAACTAATAGATACTCCCCTAGGTGACCCTTACCAACAAGGTGGCTACCTAGGAGGAGTCTCCAGTAGAGCTTACGGTGGTCTCCTACAACTGGCAGGAGGAGGGAGCGTTCCTTACTTTGAAGGTAGAGTGATGCCCACAGGTAACATGACAGAGGACGGGATGTCAGATAACATTCCCTTTGTCATAGCAGGGAGACAAGAAGGCGGTCAGATGGGTATGCAACCCGCTGTCCTTTCTCCTGATGAGTACGTGATCCCAGCAGACGTGGTATCCTCACTAGGAAATGGTTCTAGTAACGCAGGCGCAAATGACTTGGATCAGTTTATAAATAACTTTAGAATGGATAAGTACGGTAGACCCAATCAACCACCAGAGATGCGCGGAGGACTTAGCAGTCTAGCCTAGAATGATTAATATTTCACTTGTACCTATTGATAAGATTAGAAGTATCTGGGGAGAAATCTCAAGACATATAAGGAAAGCAACTGATTATACATACGGGAGGTACGAAGAGATAGATGTACTTCACGAATGTTTAACAGGTAAGTTTCATCTCTGGGTAGTTTATACAGAGGATGAAGACGGTGAGACACGGTACATAGGAGCATCCACCACAGAGGTGATAAATTATCCTAGAAAGAAAGTTCTATCTGTTGTCTTTCTATCTGGTGATGACTTCTCACTCTGGATGCCACAGGTAGATCAAAAGTTTGTAGACTTTGCCAAGGTTCTTGAGTGTGACTTTGTAGAGGCTTGCGGCAGAGCAGGGTGGGAGCGTAAAGTAAAGAAACTTGGATGGATTAAAAGATTCACAATCATAGAGAGACCATTGACATGATGTATAAAAAAGCTATATGGAATGATAACCCCTTTGATCAGTGGAGAGAAGAAGAACTCCTCTGCATGGAGAAGGATGGTATCTGCTATGGTAAAGGAGGTGGAGCACCTTCTCAACCTTCTCAGCCTGCTGTTTCAACACAGGTACAACAGAGTGAGTTTCCCACAGAGCTTAAACCTTTTATTCAGGATATCTTTGGGAAGGCACAGGCTATACAGGAGAGCAAGGAGGGCGAAGGCTTTCAAGCTTTTGAAGGTCCTCTTCAATCAGAGTTTGACCCTGCTCAGACCAAGGCCTTTGAACAGATAGAAGCTGTTCCAGGGGCAACTAAGCCGCTCTTTGATGAGGCAACTACTCTGGCACAGAGTGCATCTGCTCCACTACCCACTGCTGAAGAGGTACAGTCTGCCTCTAATCCTTTTGTCAGGAACGTCCTTGACATACAGAAGAGAGAAGCGGAGAGAGTTTCAGATGTACAGGGACAGCGGCAGGACGCTGCAGCGGCACAGGCAGGGGCCTTTGGAGGTTCCAGAGCAGCTATCCTAGAGGCAGAGAGACAGAGGAATCTAAACCAACAGCTGGGTGACATAGAGGCAACGGGACAGCTTGCTGCTTTCCAAGACGCTCAACAGAGAATAGCACAGCAGCGCGGGAGAGAAGCTTCCGGTGCCACTCAACTAGCTGCCCTGGGTTCTGCTATACCTGCTCAACAGTTGAAGGAACTGGGGGCGCTCTCAGGAGTAGGCGCTGCCAGACAGACGCAGGCTCAAAGAGGCATTGACCTTGCCAGACAAGAGTTTGAAGCAGAGGAAGCTTTCCCCTCTCAGACCTTGCAAGAGTTCTCCTCTGTGCTCAGAGGTTTCCCCCTGGCCCCCACCAGATCAACCAGTACTCAACAGTTCTCCGCTGCTCAACCCCTGTCTACTCAGCTACTGGGCGTGGGTACGCAGGCACTGGGAGCCCTGGGTTCTGCCGGTGCTTTCAAGGGAGCCTTTGGTCAGGCGGGTGGCGCAGTGAGTCGAATGCCTGTTCAGAAGTACCAAGGAGGAGGTGCTCTTAATTCTCTGATCAATAATACACAGGGCCTGGATACTCAGCCTGTGGTAGGTATGGCAGGTGGTGGGAGTTTTAAAGATATAATGGGTATTCTAAGTCCTGCCTATGGCATGGGAAGAGCCGCTAAAAAGGGAGGTCTCAAAGGTCTTATGACGCGCGCCAGTCCTGCTTTTGCCATGATGCAAGGGAAACTTCCAATGGGCTTGGATAATCTAATGGGAGGCGGCGGTTCTGATGCTCCTCCTCCTCCTCAAGCAGCAGCACCTACTATCTCACAGGAAGACGTGGATAAACAGATAGACGCCGCTCTGAGGCAGAGAGCAGCACAGGGTCAGCAATCAGCATCTGCAGGCGCTCCCAGAGCACAGGCGTCCTCTCAGGTGGGTAACCAAGTGAGGCAACCGTTTAAGCACGGTGGTGGCCTAAGACAGATGGTCAACCTTCCCAGTAACAGGGTGCAGTTTGGTAAGGCAGCTTATCAGGATGTTTCAAGTCCTAAAGATTTAAGAGAATACTACGGTAGGATGTTTGGAGGTGGTCCTAGAGGACTTACCCCTCAGCAGATGAATGAAGAGATGATGTCAAACCCTTTTAGTTCTAATGCGGGGTCTATATTAAGTCCAAGCATATCTAAAAATTTGGATACTATGAATGAAAATATAGACTTTTCAGAGATAGGTGAAGCTCCTACTGCTTTAAGTAATGATGGAAACGTAGTGGAAGACTTTGAACTTGCAGAAGCTTATGCTCCTAAGGCACTTGCACCTAAAGCTTCTGATACACCTGCACCTAAACCTACACCTANAGCAGAAGAAGTAAAACTCTACAGAGANCCAGAAGAAGCAGCTTATGGTAGTTTGATAGACGGTGGGTACTTTAAAGATAAAACTCCCATGATTAATAAACAAAATAACACTGCTCTTTCCAATATCTCTGAAGGACTCAGAGCTTACAAGGGATTCAAGGACGCAGAGATGAGCCAGCGTCAGAAGATCAACGCGGCTAACCTGAAGAAAGCTGCATCAACTAGGGCAATAGAAAAAGACAGGTTAGGTCGTGCCTTAACTCAAGCAGAAATCAGAGAAAAACTTTTTGCTCCAAAGGTAAAACTCTTAGAGAGTTATCAATCTGTGATTGATTCTAAGAGAGAGCAGCTTGGAAGAATGTCTCAAGGTAATCCTAGAGTGTCGGTTTTAGAAGCTGAATTAGCTCAAGCAGAAGCAGAGATGATTAAAATTCAGTCAATGGGTATTGATGCTCCTGAACTATTAAAATCTGCTAGGGCAATGGGTTTTTCTGGTACAGACTTACCCCAAAGAAAAGCTAAATAATAAAGGACTAAATAAATAATGTCAGAAGCCCCCACTTCTTCTCTTTCTATACCTACAGCAGACCTTACTATTCCTACAGCGGGTGGTGTAGAGGGAGATACTTTTGATCTTGAAAGATATGGTCTTTCTTCTGAAGCTTACCCTGAACTTGTAGGTAAATCAGAAGTAGAAGTAATTCAATTTATTCAAAGAGCACTAGCTCCTGCTCCTGCTGCTCCTGCTCCCCCTGCACCAGAGCCAGAGCCGGTGAAGAGTGATGGGTTTGGCGCTGCCTTTGACTATGGTTCTGACAATCTACAGGCCATGCTAGGGGCAGGTATCAAGGCACTAGGACAAGGAACTGGCGTAGAAACACTGGAGGAATACGGGCAAGAGCTACAGGATAAGAATGAACTAGAAGCAGAAGAGTCCCTTAAAAGATATGACAGAGTAGAACTGGAAGATGTATCTCCGGGGGATAACCTTACCACCTTTGTCATTCAAACACTAGGTGAAACTCTCCCGTCTCTGGGCATGGCCGTGGGCGGTGGAGCACTAGGTGCAGCTGCTGCAGCACTGGTCCCTGCCGCTGCTGTCACAGGCGTTGTGGGCGCAGGTATAGGTGCTTTCCTCCCGTCTGCCTTGACCATCACAGGTGAAGCACAGATAACAGCGGAGCAACTCTCTGGAGATGAGGACTTTGAATCTCCGGGTACCATGCTACTGGCAGGTGTAGCGGGAGGAGCCTTAGATACTATTGCTCTGGCTATTCCCACGGCTAAACTTCTAGGACTGAAAATACTCCCCACCTCTGTCCTGACCAAGTTCTTTGTCTCCAAGGGTATTGCCCCAGAGATGGCAGAGGAAGCGGTTAAGAAGGGCAGGCAGGCTCTGAAGGACGCAGGTGGTAATCCCAACGGCGCTGCTCAAAACCTTATCCTAGAGGGCAGAGATGCTATTAAAAGTTTAGCAGATAACAAAGCTATCAAGGGGCGCGGTGTTCTTGGAAGAGCAGGCGCAGGTATGCGAAACCAAGCACTTATAGAAAGTGGTACAGAGGCTGGACAGCAGGTTATAACAACCTTTGCAGCAGAGACTGCCACGGGAGAAGAAGTAGAAGACTACGGTTACCATCTTCTGGACGCCGCTGTCAGAGGTGGTATTGCAGGTGCTGCTCCGGGCGCTATGGTAGGCGCTGTCACGGGCCGTTCCAAAGCTGCTGCACAGGTGGAACAAGAGAATCAAGATAAGCTACAGGAATCTCTGATCATTGACGAGGATAATTCTTCTCCTGACTTTAACGAAGAGACTAGCGGTGTTCTTAGTATGTCTGAAAGGGTCATAGGTGATGATACCTTTATAGAGATCATTGAACAAGACTCTGAAAGTAGAGTTAGAACTCAAAGAATAAATGTAAATGATATTGTCTCTGCAGAACAAGAAGAAGCTGCAGTTAACGAAGCTCTAACAAACGCTGCCACGGTGGCCCAGGAAGAAGCAGACAGGGGAACCCCTTCAGAAGGGACTGCTCTTAACAATGCAGGGGTAAAGAACAGAGAAGGTCTAGCTTTTAATGTAGAAGAAAATATAGAAGAAGTAGCTGTAGAGGGCCTTGGTCCTAGGATAAGAAGAAATGAAGATAAAGAAAGTAACGAAGCCAGTGTACTAAACCAAGAGGTTACTGACCTTAGATCAGAAATTACTATCCTTGAAAGACTGAGGCAGCTACGTGCCAGTTCTACTGATCCTACTCAGACTCTTCAAGAAGAAGAATTAGCACAGGATATTAATATCACTGAGCTTATTGAACAGAGGAAGGCAAAGCTAGAACAGTACAGAACATTTTTAAATTCTAATAATAATAAACTAAAATACAAGGGTGCTTACAACAGTATCACAGGGGCTAACACCAGATTAGAGTCTGCTTTAAACAGATCACCGGGACTAGATATTACTGCTCTTTCTGATGTAGATTCTACCATACAAAAACTTGAAAATAATCTTGAGGTTTCAGAGATAGAACTAGAAGAGTCCTTAGAGAAAGTAGGAGAAGTTATTAATATTGAGGAAGAGACTAGCTCCAGTATTCTAGATAAGCTAAAGACTGGTAGAAATAGTTTAATGGTTGGTCTTAGTTTTACAGATACCGTGAGCATTTCTAATCCTGCCCGATTACAAGAAGCTTTTCAAAAAAGATTTCCCAAGCTCATGGAACCTGTGGATACAGAACCTCCTAAGAGTCCTAGACTTAAAGTAGCTGTTGATCCAGACACACAGAAAGGTGTTGATTCTCTTGCTCAAGTAGTGGGAAGAGAATTTAAAAATGCTTCTAGTAAGGCTAGGGATAGTGCTGATTCACTGGCACAAAAGCTTAGTGTGTGGTCTAAGTTCATGGCTTCTTCTTATCAACAGGCCAACAAGTACCCTGCTCTGAAGCCTCTTGTCAGAACCATGGAAGAATACAACACAGTGTGGCGCTCCATAATGAACAATGCTTTCATGGGAAGAACACTTGTCTATGCACTGGACGCTGAGAACACTATAGTGTACAGGCGAATCACAGAGCTAAAGAATACTGTTAATCAAGATCTAAAAATAGGCGGTGTAGACGGTGAGAAAAGACTTGTTCTTGACTTGTTTGACCCAAAGCTAGTGCTAGAAGGGATTGATCCCCTTACTCAGTTGTTTGGACAGCTGGACCCTCAGACCGGGCGCACAGGAGAGTATACAATACTTGAAGAAGGTGTAGTTAAAACCATACCTGCTCTGTTTAAGTACAAAGATATCTATGGTATCACCACCCTGACAGAGGAGCAGTACTTAAAAGATTATTCAACCGGGCAGCTTATCTTAGAGAACACAGGTAACCCAGAACAGGACCAGAAGACACAGCTACTGATCAATGCCCTGGAACAAGAACAAGAGACTATTAAAAATCTGTATAATCAGGCCATAACATCTGTTATCAGCAGGTCTTTAAATAGCTTTAGTTTACCCACTGGTGTTAATACTATTAAAACTTCAGTAGAGAGCGCAGAACAGGCCATTGTACAAGAAAGAATAAGTGCAGTTCAAGACCCTCTTAGTGAAGCTGATCTTGCTGTGGCTGCAATGGAAAGAGTTGCAAAGGCCCAGGAAGAACGTGCCACTATCACTGATAAAAATACTACACAAAATACAAAGAACGCCACAGAACTCAGAGACCAAATAGAAATTATTAATAAACTTGAAGAGGCTCGTAGACTAGGGTACTTCCCACGTTCCAGAACAGGAGATGTAATTGTACGCATCATAAGAACTGTTAACAAGGTAGAAGAAGTTATACACAGGGAAGACCACACCACTTCTTTGGCAGCAGGTATTGGCGCTACTGCTAAAAGAAAAAATAAGGTAATGAGAACCCGTGGTAAAGAACTAGAAAGAAAAATAAAAACTACAGAGGGCTTTGATCCTTCCACTGATAAAGTTGTAGTAGAATCTAGAGATGATGATAATTTACTAAAGGGCTCTGAGATAGATAACTTCTTTGTTCTAGAAGCTGTTATGCTAAGTGAGTTAGACCACTCAAAACAATTGACTGACGCGGATAAAGCAAAAAGTAAAGACATATTTCAGAAGATAGCTGCAAGAATACGACAGGATAAAGAGAGCAAAGGTTTTAAAAGGCACATGCAACACAGGAGAAACATCCCTGGTGCTATCACTCCTGCTAATCAGAAGAGCTACCATAACACTGCTTGGGCGCAGTACGTGTCCACACTAGGTAGGTTTGTTGCCAGACAGAGAACAGAGGAAGAGGCTCAACAAATAATTAATAATCTTTCTAAAGATGATAATATCAAAGCGCAAGGAAAACAACTCTGGCAGAATACTAAGTCTCCACAGAGCATGGCATCTGCTGTAAAGTCAATTGCTTTCTTAGGTTTTTTGGCTGGTAATATTTCCTCTTCTGTGCTTAATCTAACTCAGAACTTTGTCACTGCTTCTATTCTCTACGGTGCCTACGGTAAACTACATAAATTAAAAACAAGTAGGTCTGCCGCTGGAGCAGCGTCGCTTACCACTCAGTATTTAATGGGAAGAGACGTAGGATTTCAGGCAAAAGATAGAGAGACTATTGCCAAGAGCTTGTATAGACTAAGAGCAGCCTCTTCCTTAGAAGTAGGCAGGCGACAATTTGATATGCTCCTGGAGCTACAGGAAAGGGGCATAATAGGTAAGATTAACACAGAGGCTATGTCTTCTAATTCAGATATCACTTCTTCTCAAATGGTTCAGAAACTTTTTGGAGGAGTGCCTGGATCAATAGAACAAAAGTTATCTGATAAACAGTACAAAGCTATTACTAAATCTGCTGGTATATCTAAAAGATTAATAGATTCTGTATATGCTTTTAGTGAACTAGCTAACAGAATAAACGCTGCGCTTGCCACGTTTAATGCTGTGGAAGAGTTTGGTTTGGAGGGAGATGTAAACCCCAGAACAGGTAAGACTTCTGGTGGCCTTGTAGGGTTTGCCGTGGGTACCACCAGCGAAGGCCAGATCACAGATATAAATAGTGCTGCTACTTTTGTGGTTAATCAGAGTCAGTTTAATCTAGATGCTTTTAACAGACCTCAGATAGCATTTGCAGGTGGTGGTCTAGGTGCCATCACTCTCCAGTTCCTTCCCTTTGTCACCATGCTGATAGAGGTATATTCCAATGCCATTGGTAGGTACGGGGGGTCTACGTTTAGACCTATAAAAGGTATACAGTCTAGGCTCAGTGGTGGTAAAGAATATAGTATAAACCCCAAGGACATGAGTCCTCAAGGGAAGAGAACACTGGTGTACCTACTGGTTCCGCAGCTTATGATGGGTGGTCTCTTTGGTCTTCCCTTTGTAGATGATCTGAAAGAAGTATATAAGCTTGTTGCTAACTCACTTGACATTCAAGATTCAGACGTTGAGATAATGTTCTATGAAGCTATCACCAGCGTAGGAGGCCCTGAAGCTTACCAGACGGGAGAGTTCTTTGGGCGCGGAGCTTTTAAAAGTATTCTTGGTTTTGATATTTCGCAAAGAGTTTCCGTGTCTGCTTTTAAAAGTATTCTCCCTGCAGTTACTGGTGAAAAAACTATGGCAGCATTAATAGGTGGTCCTGCCACTGCTTACATAGGACAGTCTGTTTTAGGTATGCACGATGCTTTTAAAAGAGGTGACTATGGTATGGCTATCCTTAGAGCTGTTCCCTTTGCAGGTTTGAAGAATGTTCTTAATGCCATAGATGCCAGCGAGGCAGGGGTACAGACAGGTGCCGGAAGAGTCATAGGAGACGGGCTGACCAATCAAGACCTCTTGCTAATGTCCATGGGTTTTGCTGTAAGGCCTGTGTACGAAGCAAGAGATAAGATGTTTAGACAGAGACAACTCTATTATAAGAATAAAGATATTAGGTCTGGTTATGTAAAGAGGGCAGTAAGACTACGGAGCCAGATAGACAGGGAACCGGATGTGGAAGAAAAACGAGAGCTATACGATGAGCTACAAGCTATATACATGGAAGTTTATGAGCATGATTTAAAAGCTGACCTTGAAGATAAGATTGATCCTAACTCTACTTTATCTTTAAATGTAAACGAAAGATACATGGCAGATAAGATGGGTAATCAGGGTGGTCTTCCGCAAAATGCTAAAGCACAAAGGATTAATCAAGAAATCTTAGGTGGTAACTACGGTAGATAATAATTTTTTTATTTTATAAGCTTGCCCTCGCTGCTAATGTAGGGTATGCAGAATGAACTCAGAGACAAAGCCAAGCATGTTTTCCTAGGGTATGACTCAAGAGAGCACATCCCTTTTAAAGTGTGCGCCCACTCCATCACCCGTAGGTCCTCCCTCCCGGTGGAGGTTACACCTATCTATCATAGGACCCTTAGACATGCCAAGATGTTCTACCGTCCTTGGCAGATAGACGAAGAGGGCCAGTACTGGGACGATGTAGACGGTAGACCTTTCTCCACAGAATTTTCTCATTCAAGATTTTTAGTACCTGAACTTGCCAGAAGAAATAATCTCACTGGCTGGGTGCTCTTCTGCGACTCTGACTTTCTTTTTCTCTCTGATGTATGCGAGGTCTTTGATTACTGTGATGATGACTATGCGGTTATGTGCGTTAAGCATAATTACAATCCTGAAGAAACCATCAAGATGGATGGGAT
>JGI24006J15134_10001761_pt1 | contig 12194 bp, 15 predicted proteins | sample LinPmetageLP53_FD_15134 | JGI IMG/M metagenome (IMG submission 15134) | reverse complement strand
CCGGTCAGACGTTTTGATTTTACGTCTGAATTAGCCATACCTTAACCCCTTTACGCAAGGTTAATGTTTTGTTGATACAGGATTGTTACCCGAATCTCACCGGCGTCTGTAGCGCCAGTAGTTGTCCAAGTAAGCTTTTTATCAGCAGTACCTGTATCGGCCCACGCCAATGCGCCGCCAGCCTCTGTAGTGGGGTATTTACGACCCGCGCCAGAAGCCACAGTAATTGAAAAGGAGTTAACAAATGTGGCATTACCGCCAACTGTGTCGCCCACGCTTAATACCGCAGTGGCGTTGCCCATAGCGGTAGGGCAGTCAATCACGCAGTCAATAATTTGGGAGTTAGCCGGGATGACAACAGTAGTGTTGTTAGCCGCAGATGCACCGCCCGCCAAGTCCGTTCCTGTTGAAAAGGTTTGCGCCATGACAACTTGGCCGGTGTTCTTTACGTTAGAACCCAACGTGGTGCCCGTGGTATTTTTGATGGTTCCAGCTTTAATAGGGCCAGAAAAAGTAGTAGTCGCCATGAAGATCTCCTGTCGTGGCTAGTGTCATCCGCACCATGCGGATGTCAGGACATGCTTATTGTATACGCAAAAAGAAAGGGCGGCAAATGCCGCCCTTGTAAGATCCGAAGATCTATTAGGCACCGGGGGTGCCGAAGACACAACGCCAATCGGAAACACCGAAACTGTATCGCTCACGCGCTTTGAAACGCATGTTGCCAGTATCGAAGTCGCCTTCCATTGCAGTCTTGATGGGGCTTCGGTTAAACATCTTAAAGCCGTTAGGTGCATCAGTCTTAATGAAAAACGCATCCGTATCGGTCAAGAAATGGTTAACTACCGCGCCATCAGGGATCATACCCATAGACTTGGTGGCGTTAAGGTCGTTGTCAGCCGTACCCGGACGGAGGTTGGAGTTAATAACTCGCTCTGCGATGAATTGCAGTTCCTTCGGGATAATCAGCTTCATGCCACGTACAGCAATCTTTAAACCACGCTCGTCGGTAAGACCAGCGATATCGATCAGCATCTGCTCAAGAGAAGTCTCGTTGAGATCTGCCGCAGTGGTTAAAAGATTTCGTTGGTTACCCGAAAGAGACGGGTGTGCGGCGGAACAAAGTGCCGCTCCATCACCAACAGGCGCACCAGTGTTAAAGGCGTTGTTCAGAATTGAAGCGGCCTTTATTTGCTTGGTTTGTGACATGGACCGTGCCAAAGCACGGGTATAACGAGAAGCAAGGCGGTCATACAGATTATCTTCGATTGCTTCCTCAGTAATTGAGAATGCAAGCGCGATAGTTTCGTGAGTATAACGTGCAGTAAATGTTTCCTGCGCGTCATCAAACGAAATAGAACCACCTTCTGACTTAACCGGTGCAGTACCGAAGCCAGATAGCATTACTTCTTCTTCAAAGGCACGATCTGAAGATTCTTCGTCGAAGATTTCAGCGTGTTCCTGTTCGTAGCGGTCGAACTCAAGTCCAAAAAGAGCGTTAAGCCCCGGCTCAAGTTCCTTCGCCAACTGTGCGCGAGAAATAGCCATTACTTAATCTCCTTTAGATTCCAGTTGAGTCAGCCGTCGTTTGAGAAGCAAACGAACGGGTGCCAGCATTAAAATGAGCATTCAACCTAACTAGCAGGTGCGCTCCCGCAGACGCATAATCGTTATTTGCGTCGTCATCAACCAAGCCTACGATACGCAAAGGTAACGTTGCCGTGGTGGCAATAGTGCTTACGCCTAGCTGAGAATTCGACTTACCTGTATCGGTAGAACCGGTACGAGCAGAAGTTCCCAAACTAGCGTTAGCAAAAACAGCCGCCAAAGCAGTAGCTCGGTTGGTGAGGGTTGCATCCGCCGCTACGACGAACAGTTGATTGGGGTTATCAGCTACAAGAGCTTTTACCGGGAAGTTAGTGTCTACAGACACGCCACCTGATCCGGGCCAGTAGTTGAGCCATACAGGCTTCTTCTGAGTAGCATCTTGGTATTGAACCCCGACAAGAACACCAAGGGCTTGCGTAGTGCCGCCATTAGTTGCTCCCGCTTGGTCAATTACGCCTGCGGCTAAAGGAACCACAATTGAACCATTAAAAATGGCATTTGTGTTGTTACTGGCAATTTCATACTCAGTAACACCAGTGCTGTTAACACCGCTTCCTACAAGCCCAACAGGACGAAGACCGAAGGCAGTTTCTTGATTTGCCATTACTTAGTTCTCCATTCTGTGCGGCCCTATTTTTTGGGGCCGCCGAAAGTTACACGACTCTGACGCTCGGCTTTGCCGATTGTCATCGTTGGATGAGCGTTTTCTCGCAACATATCGCTTTCGACAGCTTCCATTTGATCCGCGTTTCGTTCAGAAAAGTACTGAGCGCGTTCTTGGACTGTTTCAAGCGGAATACGTGCGAGCATCAATCCACCGACGCCAAACACACCTTCATATTTACCTGAATCAATTACCGGAGACTCAAAATCTGGATATTCGTCCTGACGAACAAGCTCGTAGCCTTCTCGCAGTCTTGCCGAAATGTTTTTGGTGTCATCAAAACCCCTTACTTCGGCGCGTATCCAACGATGTTTGTAGCCCTCTGGTGCAGGCGGTGCATCTAACATAGATGGGGGAGCCCAAGGCTTACGCCTTCCCTGTTTCTCCCTTGACGCTGTTTCACGTGAGGAGCGCGTAATGCCCTCAAAGCCTTTCTTCTCTTCGGACATATCGTTACTCCTTAACGTATTTCGCGTATTCTTCAAGCGGCACTCCCAATTTTTTAGCAATTGCTACTTGGGTCTGAGAGAGTTTGACCCTTCTACCGTTGCGCCCAGATGTTGCGGAGCGTGACACCCCAGCCACGTTCTGAGCGGGCTTGCGACTAGGTGATTGCTCTTCTCCAAATTTATGCGGGAACTCCCGCTTAATTCTAGAGTCAAGCTCATTATAATAGTCATTGGTCTGAGGATCAAATCCTTCGTCCTCAATAAGTTTTTTATGAATTCCAAAGGCGGCGAAGGTCATCGCCTCATCATTCCCGAACCAAGAGTTTTTCTCTGCCCATTGCTCTGCTTTGGGGTCAGGTCGTTGGGGCTGTGGGGGCGCGGCCTGCGGAGCAGGTTGTGCCATAGGCTGTTGTGGCTGACTAGCCCTAGCTTCCGCTTGTCGTTGCGCTTTGGCGTAACCGTCTGCCGCAATAGTAAGGCTAGTTAGATCTTTTTGCGCCTGTACCGTTCCATCAGGATCGCCTAGCTCTACAGCACGTCTAAGGTTTGCTTCTGCCTGTTGTTGCTGTATAGATATGCGTTGACCATATTCATTCATAAACCCTTGGTCTAGGGTTTGCATACGTTGGCGGACTTTTTCTGCTTCCGTTTGCACATTTTTAGCGTATTGAAGAGCTTCTTCTCGTTCTCGTTCCGCATCCCGCATTTTTTTAGTCAGGCGATTAATGCGCTTTTGAACAGATTCGCTGTATTGCTCTACCTCCGAGTCTTCGTTGGCAGAGTTTTCTTCAACAACCTCTATTTCTGAATCAGTTGTTCCACGTGGAACATTTTTTTCTTCGGGTTGCTCAAGCTCCACTTCGGTAGCTTCTGCATCCCCTACATCTAGCTCAAATTGAGCTTCTTCTGCCGCATTGGCCATACCATACCTCCTTACAGGCTAAGAATGTCTTCCGGATCATCAATCACAGCAAGGACTTCATCATCGTTCAAAATCCTGCATTCCCCGCCATTAATACGGAACCGTGAACCGGCATAGCGGGCAAAAACAACCCACTGTTTTTCGGTACACCACGGACCATCGGGGAATTTTTCGGTGTCTTTGTAACAAAGAGGGCCTTGCTTGACGACATATCCCACTACTGTCTGAATCTGAGAGTCGTTCAGAACTTGTGTTGGGAGATATATTCCACCTTCCGTGGTTTCCTTACCTCGGTACGGCAAAATTAGCATTCGCCAACCGGTGGGTTGGGGCATTCTTTCCAAAAGGCTTTTATCCATGGCTTCTGGATCTAAGACTTTGGGTTGAGGCGCTTTGTAAAGAGCTTGGACGCCTTCTGCGGCGGCATCTAAGTCTATTTTTTCAGCTACATCAGTCATTTAGTTGCTCCTGTTTTTCTAGCAGGCCCGAGAGTTCCTGTGAAATAAAATTTAAAGCCGATATTTCGCCCATCAAATTTTGATACTGCTCTATCGACTTAACATGGTTGTTTTCTAACAACTCTAAAATCTGAGTGCGGCGCTCTTTTATGGCTCGTTGCATAAATTGAGCTAAGTATAAAGAATCCACATGCGCTCCATCTTAGAATATCTTATCTATATAACATGACATTCTTAAAGGAGCAACTAATATGTCCACATAACAGGCCCGGTAGTGCGAATATCAACGTGAACAAACATTTTTGCTACGCCAATGCCGCCAAAACCCAACTTGATCGCTTCTTCTACTATTTTGTACCGCTCTATGCCGTTTTCAACGTGTATGTCCGCCGCGATGCCTTGTGCATGAGTTCCGGGCTTGACCTTTACGCGCTCAAGGCTGTGGTCGGGGGAACGATACCCCGAAGTAATGTAGAAAGGAAAACCGCAAGCGGATCGGAGGTTATCTAAGGCTTGCAAAAACTCGGGGGTTATCTTGTTTTCTCCGGTTTCGGAGCAAACAAACTCCTCCTCAGAAAAATATTGATACGTCATTCTTTTTTGCCGGAGCCTAAAAATAAACCAAAAGATCCGGTCAACGCTCCGGTCATAACCGACACTAGCCCCGCTTGTTCTAAGCTTGGGTCAGGGATATCCATAAACCACTCAACCACGCGATAAGTCATGCCAATCATGGCAAACATAAAAAACCGTGGTAAAAATCTCCAGCGGTCTATTGTCTCGGGAGTAATCATTTTTCTCTAGAAACACCTTTAGTTTTTTCGAAGGTCCGCAAACCCCCTAGCCCCAACATACCTAAAAGGACGGTGAGAAGGCTTTCCATTTCAAATGTAGGTAGTGGAGGGGATTCAACACCAGAATAAACAATAACAAAAACAGCAAGAGGCTGGCCGACAAAGTGCCAAGCCAAAGCAATACCGCAAGTCCAGCCAACAAACGGACGCCAACCTGCCACAAACATGTTTTTGTGGGCGGCTTCGGCCTTGTTAATTTCAATTTGGCCCTTTGCAAGTTGTTGAGCATGACGCTCAGACATGGTGGCAATTTCATGCGCTAGCCTCGCTCGTTCATCCGCATCAGGTATAAACTTGTCTAGCAGTCCTGTGACAGGGCCAATTAAAGCGTCTAACATCAGAATCCGGTCAAAGACGCTTGGATTTGAGAAGGCGGTATGCCGAAGTAACTAAGACCCCCTATGCCTTGGTCTACCGGCGGAACCATCCCTTGGTTGTAGAACTGCTCATAACGGTACGCGTCCAACATCTCAGGTGTGGGCGGAATATAGCCCACAGGAGGATTGGTTGGCAGTTGTGCCAAATAAGGGTTGTCCATTGGTGGAGCAACAGTGGGCATTGCATAAGAACTACCAGAAGCGGTCGTTGTGGTTTCTCCACCCGGTTGACCTACCGACACTCCACCCGGAACGCCTACTGACCCTACCGAAGACGAACTTCCTCCGGATTGTTGTTCCGCTAACAAAACATTGAGCGCGGCTATTTCTTCCTGCATATCGGTAAACTGGTCTTGAAGCTCCGTGAAATAACCGGGTGGTCCTGCGGGTCCTGCGGGATTATACGTTTTATAGCCTTCCGGTGTTTGTCCGGCGGCTAAGGCGGCCTGACGGTTAATAAAACCTTGCCGGTCGGTTGAGTCTTCCGCTTGCGATGAAGCGGCGGCTACAAGTTGGTCCCGAAGGGCTTCTCCAGCCAATCCGGTGCTTAACCAATACTCTAGCCCCGCTTGTTCGGCTGGACGCCCAAAAAGCTCTCTATACATCTGATCTACATCAGAAGCCCGTTGTGCGTAAGGTAGTTGTGTCAACGCTTGTTGGTCGCTTTGGAACTTAACGGCATCCGCTCCCTGCGCTCCCGCAACCAAAGCGTCCCGAAGCGCCTCTCCCGTAAGCCCCGAGTTCATCCAATACTCAGCCCCTGCGTCTTCCGCGCCGGTTGTACGATCAAAAAGCTCGTTATAAAGCTGGTCTAATCTTTCGCGAGAAACAGCCATGACTTACCTCAACAACTAGTGAACCGTGAGCCGCGAAGCGCGGCACCCATGCCACGTTTCTTGCCCGTTGTGATTTTACCCATGACCGTATCCGGCGTTTTTTCTTCCTTAGCAACAGCATAAGGGATAGAGCCTTGGCCTTTAATTTCAGCCTTAGCAACAGGAGTAGGGGCTTTGACCGGCGGAGCGCCGTTTACTTTGACTCTCATTTAATTATTCCTCATCTTTAGTAGCTCTCTTTCGCGAGCCGCATCAATTCTAGCTTGTGTTTGGCGTTCTTGGCTAGACAAGCGTTGCTGGAATTCCGTCTGCTTGTTAGCCATACGTTGTTGATCCATCTGCAAATCAGCTTGATCCATTTGCATATCTGCTTGTTGCTTCTGAGCATCCAACTGAAGCTCTTGTTGCTTCAATTGTACCAGAGGATCAGGCCCTTGGCCTTGACCCGTTATCTGCGCCGTAAGCTGTTTCAGATTGCCAAACTCCTGCGCGTTCATCTGGGCCACCATGGACTCCAACTGAAGCTCCAGATCCGGCGTCAATGCTTGGCCGCCCGTCTGTTGCAATAATTGTGCCGTCGCCATCTCCTGACACTTGATCTTCACATGCTCGATAATGTGTTTCTGAAGCGAAATAGCCGACTGCGGCAACGCTTGCAACATGGGCGACGTGCCAAAGGTCAAGTGCGCCAAAATATGCGCGTCATGATCCTGCCCCTCAAACGCTTTCAACTGAACACTGTCAATCGTGTCAATGTTCTCTTGCGCCGGATCTTTCGGTATTGGATCTTCCGAAGAAGGTGCAATCAAGATTTTATCTATGTCACTAACACCAAGCGCCTCGTACATACGTCGGTACGCTTCGTGCATATCGTGTATCTGTGGCGCTTGCGTAGCCATCTGTAACTGAGACTGCGCCAGAGAAATACGCTGGGCCTGCGAGAAGGAGTTGGGATTGGACACCGGCACAACATCCACGCGGTCGTCAAAATCCTCACGCATCACGGTGCGGTCGCCACCCTCTACCGCATAAGGATACTCTTGCGGCAAATACTCCGACATGACCCGCGCCAGAAGCTTAAACTCTTGTTTCATGCTGTAGTGCAGGCGCTTATGCACAGCACTCATGACCCGCGAGCCTTGCTCTAATAACGCTACCGTCGTACCCACTGCGGCCTGCTGGTTGCCGTCACCCACCTTCATATCAGTAATGGTGGCAAAACGACGGCCCGCATCAACCACAAAGCCCAAAAGCTGGAACAAAGTGCTGTCGGGGCCTTTGAAAGGCAACGGCATCAACGAGTCACGGATAGCTCCACCGGGCGCATCTACGTCGCGGAACTCTCCGGGCTGAAGGGGTTCTTCGTCATCACGTACCCTAAGTCCGCGAGCCTTGAAGCCAGCAGGGAGATTAGACAAAGTGCCAGCATCAATAAGCTGGCGAAGAGCCGCCGTGGCTGTTCGGGACAGGCCGCCAATAGTGTGGATAAGCCCGAGGCCATAAAATCCGAATCCCGGCAAAAACTTGTAATGGACGAAATATTGAATTTTTCGTCTTTTTTCGTCGTCTTCTTGATAATTTCGTCTAATGGCAAGTATTTGTCCATTATCCTCACTAATCGTAACAATGTAAGGAACTTTAATTCCGGTTGTTTCACCGTCTTCCCCCGTATCTTCAAATCCCAATAGGTCTAAATTAACGTGGCATTCCAACAAAGTGCAGGTGTAGTCAAGGTTTCCGGGGGTTACTCCGTCTAGCTTATCCATCTGGTTGGTAACTTCGTTGTCGCTAGAATCAGATGGAATAACGGGTATGTCCCTATAGAACCCCATGACCTGACGGATACGCAGATCATTTAAAGACATCTTCACTACTTGCGTAATGTTTTCGCAGGACTCTAGGTCGCTAGCGCCATACGGCACCACAATATCTTCTGCCGGAACAAACTTGCTTACAGCCCGATCAATCGCTTCGTCGTAGTAAACTTTTTTGAAAGCTGACCCCGCTAAAGGCAAATAAAATAACATCTGATCAAAGTCCGGCGTGTACTCTTCCATCACATTCGTGATGTAGTAGTTCATAAAGTCTTTGACCCTGTGCGCTTGCCCTTCAGTCTTCTTAGTCTTTTCGCCAACCACATGCGCCCTAACCGGGCCAGACGGTGGCAAAAGCTCATTAAAGGCCTGCGCCTGAAATTGTGTTGCCGCTTCCGCTAACAAGGGGTGTGTCACACCTGTCGCGCCCCGAAACGGCATTGTTCGTTCTTCGTAAGTGTATCCAAGAAGGTTTAAACCCTTGGAATAGGCGTCTTCCCAATCAGAACGAGACGCTTTGTTAGAATCAAAATCGCCTAATAACTCTGAAGATAATTGACCAAGCTCTCTATCGTCCAACTCCTCTGCCAAGTTGCCATAGAAATCGCCGTCAGAATCACCAAGCATGGCCATCGGATCAAAATCAACAATAACTCCGCCATCGTCATCTTCCTCAATCTCAATGCCTTCCGGCAAAACTTCATTAACAGAACCGACAAAAGTGCCCGGTGCGGCTATCTCAATGTCTAGCTCCATCTCTTCTTCGGTAATCTCAGGCCCCATGGCCGTGCTGTCCATCAAAGAAGAAAACTGTGATTTATCGTCGCCGTTAGCCATTAGGCTCTCCTAGTATACGGGGCGTATGCGCCTACGCCGCGTTGGACATCATATCGCGCTTCACCCCCAAGAGCATAGCCGCTTGGATCGTCCGTATTAACCTGACCTTTTTCCACTAATTCTAAAATCATGCCCTCAGCTTCTGTTTTGCTTTGGGCCGGAAGACTAAAGCCAATATCATTGTTTTCTAGGTCCATGCGGCGAGAAACAATAGGTCCGCCCGCTAAAGGACGATACTCTCTCGCGTCAGCAAAAAACTTAGCTAGATCGGGGTTGTCCGTTTTTGAAGCAAGCCAACCTAGCGCCACGTGCCGCGCGGCATCTCTTTGCGGGACAGACAAACCATATCTTTCCCCGATAGACGACGCCCAATCAGTATCTTGCTTTGGTATTCCTAAGTAATTCGCGGTGCCTGCTTCTAACCCATTCTCTAAAACTTGCTTAAACAAAGCGCCTATGCCGCTAGAAGTAGTTTCAGTGGCCCTTATCGGACCGCCGTCTGCCCTGTATTCTAAGCCGGGTTTTTTGNGATTGCGTTTATTTGAAGAAATGCCTTCTGAAGGACCACTTTTATAAGGAACGCCTTTTGAAGGACCACCGCTCGCGCCGCCCGAACCACGCAACATACCCGTGTTTAAGGGCTGATTAAAAATACCGGTGTCTAATGTTTGATAAAACTTTCCCGCTTTTGGATGGTTTCCGCTTCGGGCAGTTTCTATCAAACGCAAGAGGGCAAAATAATCTGAAAGCTTGTCCATTATACGGCCATGGGCATAATGCCCTGTTGCATCACAGGAGCCGTGGGCCGTGGTGCGAGTTTCGCAAGGTTACGACGAAGAGTCGCCTTCGACCGCTCGGGGTTCAAGAATGACTCAATACCGTCGCCCGTAGTTTGCAACTTGGACATGTCACCGCTGTAAACATCAACGATGCCGCCCTCGGCAAAACCCGTCGTAGTATTAGAGTTTGTGCCTTGCGCTCCTTGATACCAAGCCTCGCCCGTGTTGGGGTCAACGCCAAAGTGATGGTCACCAGAGGAAGTGTTGTAGATGATGTCTCCAGAATTGCTAACGGCAACGTCGCCTTCCGCCACTAACCCAATCTGCCCGTAACCATTGTCTACGGCCCTATAATCACCCGCCGGGGTGGAGAATACGTCTCCCACCGACAAAGCTTGCGTTGTTGGGGCGCTCCAATTGATGTCTTTCCCGAAGCCGGTGGTATTACCAATTCCTCCCACGGTGTCGCCTTGCTGGGCCGCCGCGTAGTCAGGGTTGATTGCGCCATCTAACGCGGGGCCGCCTTGGGCTGTACTGCTATAACCTTGATACCCCTGCCCCTCTGGAAAGCTGGGGCCGCCAATGTCCGCGACGCTTACGCCGCCTGCGGTGGGTAGACTATATCCGGACGCGGCAAAGGCCTGCGGTGTCATAGTTCGATATTTGTAGGCGGCTATCTCTTCGTCGGTGTATGTCGGTGGGGTGTAGCTGGAGGTGGTGGGCGTACTTGTCGTGTCTACTACCGGAGTAGTCGTTGTCGTGTCTACTACCGGTGTAGTCGTTGTGTCTACTACCGGTGTATTTGTGGTCGTGTCTACCACCGGGGTGTTTGTGGTCGTGTCTACCACCGGGGTGTTTGTGGTCGTGTTTACTACCGGTGTAACAGCGGTCGCACTTGTCGTGTCAACAACTAAAGGCGGAGTAGAACCAGTAGGCGCGGAGTACGGATATGAAGTTGTTACCGGAGTTGAATACGGGTTAATTTGTTCAAAGCCACCTACCGGATACGGATTAAACGTATCATAAAGATTAGGTTGCTCAGAAGCCGTCACCATAACGTCAGATAGACTGTACGAACGTGCGCCGGGGACTCCTCCCGTAGGGGGTGGGCCAAGAGTAAGCGGGCGAGGAGTATAAGTAGAAGATCCTTCGTCGGTAGATTCCGAAGTCGGTTGTCCTACACTAACGCCATCACCGTAAGTAGTTAAAAAAACGGGGTCTGCTAAAAAACCACCGGCAGAGCTAGCGGTGTTAACCGCCCCAAACAATCGCTCAAAAACACTTTTGTTTTGAGCGGTTAAATCCATGTCAGCAATTGCCGACACGTCAAGATCCCTGTCGGCGTCGTTATAACGTTGCGCTAACCACGTGCCCTCATCGTCTGCAAAGTGTTTAAGAAGCCACTCATAATCATAGGAATCCGCGCTGTCGAAATACCCCAGCATTTCCATGGCCTGAACAAACTGTCTATTGCTTGTTGACGGAGGTATTAAAATTTGGTTGTTTTCACCAATAGACATGTAGCCGGGTAAAGATTGCTGGCCCGTTGCTCCACCGCCGGAAGCACCTTGTCCTGCCAGATATGCTTGGTACATAACTTGTGGGTTACCCAACCCACTAATTTGTCCTCCGCTAGGACCCTCAGAAGCGGCTTGACCTGCCGGAGTTTGCAACCATTCTTCATAAGAAAGGGTTGGACCAGAAGCCGCCCCTACTTCTGTAAAAGGCAACGAGTCGGCTCCTCCGCCCTCATTGTATTTTTTAACGAAGCTACCGATTCCGGAGTACATTGACATATAAACTACCCGTAATATTGCGCTGGTCGGAGATTGGCACTTTCATCTTCCCAATAATCCGACGGCAGTTGAACAAAATTGCCCTGCCTATACCGCATCAAGGCTTGCGTGGTGCTGTCCACCAAATCATCAAACTCGCCATTAGGAAACGCCGCGCATTCTTCAATAACTTCATGCGCCCAAGACTCATCCGGTGCCCAAATCATACCGCTTTCAAAAAGTGGAGATACACTATGGACCCTTGACACCTTGTCATTTCCTCGGCTAGGCGTAAAGTTTACCACAGGAATGCCCATATTTCGCAATTCGTGTGTTAAAGGAGTCCCGCTTGCTTTGGCTTCAATAATGATCGTTTCCGGCTCCCAAAACCGGTACGACTCCAACGCAACTTGTTTTAGTTCCGGGAAATCCCAACGACCCTTCTTAGCATCCAACAAAATCAAACCCGCAACCTGACCCTCATCAGGATANAACACACCCCACGTCGTGATAGCACTGTAATCCGCCCGCGTACTNTTAGAAAAAGCCGTGTCATAACTCTGAATAATGTACTGCAACTGCGGTATCTGCTGTTTATCCCAAACTTTCCACCACTCACGCTTAATAATCGCGTTTTCGTCGCCGGTCGGGTTTTGTTGGTACTGTGCATTCCACTTCGGCAACGGAATCGACGCCTTNACCGCCTGCATTTCCTCAAANGACCAGAACTCAGGCCACAAAGGACCGCCCGAAGGCATCTCCATCGGGAACTCAATGACCTCCCAGTTGTCCGCCAACGCGTCACGGCCCTGTGCGCGAAG
>JGI24006J15134_10001758_pt1 | contig 12196 bp, 20 predicted proteins | sample LinPmetageLP53_FD_15134 | JGI IMG/M metagenome (IMG submission 15134) | reverse complement strand
TTGTTCAAGAGACATATACTCAAAGTAAGGATTCTCCTTTTTCTAAAGAAAATTGGGATATAGCTAGAAAAACAGAAGATGCATTAGTATCTAAATTTATTAAAGATTTTTCAGATGGAAAACAATTAGACATTGACCAAAAAGAAAGTTCTTTTAACAATTTAATTAGATATATGTTAAAGCCTCAATTAAATTTTGGTGAAATAGGATATGCAAAAAATACTAACGTTAAAATGCCAGGCTTAAAGTTAAATAAAAGATTAGGTTCTGCTGTATTTAGATATTTAAAAGATAAAAAACATGATGATTTATTAGAAGATATAGTTAGAAACTACGGAGCAGAATTTAGAAGAAGATATGATGATGTTCATAGTGAACAAGAATCTAAGTTCTATAGAAGTGATTTATATTCTATGGATGATGGATTCTACAGAACATATAGCGACCCTACATTAGAGTATGCTGTAACAAATAGATTATTATATGATAGTCCAGCTTTATCAGCACATTTTAGACATGATATTGGTAGATTAGGCAATACATCAAAGAACTTTTATGATAGTGAAGGTAATTATAGTGTACTATTTAAGTATGGTAATTATAAAGATATTGATGTTAAAACAAGACTTGCTTTTGATGATAAAGATAGAATCATAGGTAAGGATGAAACAGAAAGATTATTGGAGTGTTATAGATAATGTCTCAAATATCAAATTGCGCAGTAATAGAAGCACCAGAACAATTTACTAAAAGAAATTTAGACTTACTTAGAGGATTGTTTAATGGTGAATCAGTAAATATAGAAGGAACAAAATATAATCTTGGTGATTCAATAACAAAAGATTATGGAGATGTAGATTCTGAAAGAGGTAGACAGATGTTTGACATTATTGTCGATAGAGGTACTGGTAAGCCTGCTAATGATTCTTTTACTGGATTTACTGAAGCAGATTTTAGAAGAACAAAAAATGAAATATTAAAAGAAGCAAAAAATTTAAAAAATCCAAAACTTAATGTACTTGAAAAAAATCTATTTGTTAGAAGAGGTGTAATGAATAAATATGCTATTACAAAGTATATTAATAGAGAAATAAACAACGCTGCTAACTATGAAAGAACTCAATTCTCTACTTATTTAAAAGCAAATCAAGAAATAATGAAACTATTAAAAGCTGATGCTATAATGAATAGAGGTGAATCTAAGTTTAGATTAGGTATAAAATCTGTTAGAGATTTAGATAAATTAGAAAATGATTTAACAATAGCTGCTAGTAATCCAAAGAGTCCAGAACAATCACAACGAGTAATGGATTTATCTAATCAAATGGCAGAAATATTTAAGTCTGATGGAGGAATGCCATTACAAGAACTTCGTATGTTTTTAGAAGGTGATTTAAAAAAAGAAGGTAAATCATATTTTAAATATGAAAACGATGGTACAAAAATTAAAATATCTAACGAAGTAATTCAAGCAGGTATCTTATCAAGAGGATTGTTAAATGATATGGGGACTGTTCTTATTAATGGATTAAAACAACATAGAAAAGTAGTAAGACAATCATATTTAAATACTAATGATGAGTTAGCAATGTTACTTCCTAATGGAGAAAAAGTAAAAAGATATGAAAAACTTATAGATGACCAAATAAAAGCAGTACAAGAAGGTGTTAAAGATGGAGATTACTTTCCACATTATTTAACAGAATCATTTCTTAATATAGAAAAGATAATGGATAGAGCAGAAAAAGATAGTTATAAAAACATTGATACAGATTTAAAAGATTTATCTAAAATATTTACAGAGATGTCTAATGAAATAGGTACTCCTAAAAGTGCATTGTTTAGAGGTGATATTGCTTATGAGAATTATCAAAAGAATCCTATGGCAGTATTAAGAAAGTATTCATTAGATGCTATTGCATTTAATAAAACTAATTACTTAAAGAATTTAATGTTTGAAGGACTTAGAAACTTACCTAAAGATTCAGATGTAGCAGAAGGATTAGGTAGTTACATATTAGATACATATACTATTGCTGAAAAAGGATATAAAGATAGACCATCGTGGGTTAATAAAACTGTTAGAACATTAACAGGAGTTCAGTTTCTTAGTAAGTTAGGTTTTGGTATTGGTACTGCTGCTAGAAATACAATGTCTGGAATGTATTATTTACAAGGTGTAGGTAATAGAGCATTTGTAAAATATTTAAGAGAATATGATTTAGCAAAAGACCAAAAGATATATGGTCAAGAAGGTAAAGAACAATCACTTGCAGACATAATTACTGCAGTAGAAAAAGAACAAGGTTTTAAATTTGAGGATGTAGCATCTCCTTTATTTACAGAAGGATTAGTTCAAACAGAAGGTGTTAAACAAAAAGATATAGAAATAAAAATGGATGCTGATGGAAACTATAAACTTCAGTATAAAGATGGAAAAAATTGGAGAGCATTTGATAGTGCAATGACAGCCGCAGCTGGTAAAGGTGCTATNTTTCAAAGAGTAACAGAAAACTTATTAAGAAAACATATGTTTAGATATAGTTTTATTTCAAAGTTTAAAGANATGAAAGAAGGTGGATTAGGTAATCAAGCAGCTATTCAAAGAGCAAAGAATCATGGGTTAGACATGGTAAATAAATATGCATTTGAATATTCNCCATCACAAAAAGCTCCATTAGTTGGTGGTACTAAAAGTNNNTTAGGNGCAGTTGGTCAAGTTGCTTTTCAGTTTATGCATTATCCTATGTCTTTTCTACAATTACAATCTGAAGTATTAAGAANNTCTAAAGATGCTGTTATTGCTAGNCAATGGGATTCTCCTGACCTTCATGTTCCACTTAGATTCGCAGGTCTTTATTTAATGACAGAATTTTTAAGTGGTATTTTAAATTTAGATTTACAAAGATTAATGGAAAATGACACAGTCGAAAGAATAAAAACATTTAAAGAGGGAATGGAAGGTAAGGATGTAAAAGGTAGAGGATTTTTAGGTCCTACAGTTGGTGAATTATTTTATTATGCAACTTTAAATGATGTAATTAAAACTCCAGACAATATGCTTGCTGAAATGATTGTTGGATATAATGATGCATATGGAATGACTGATGAACAAAAAAGAGCAAGACTTCTTTCATCTTTAAATGTTCAGGCATCTAAATTTATTACAAAAGATTATCCAGCTTTAAGAAATGGTAATGGATGGGATTTAATGATGCATGAGTTTGGATTGTATCCTAATTCAAGAACTAGAGAATTAAGAAAGAAAGAACCTTTTAAAACTTTAATGCCACCAGTTCCTAAAAAGAAAAAATCTAAAGTAAAAAAAGAACCAAAGAAAAATACTGATGCAGAGCTTTCAAAATTGTATAGAGCAATGGGGATATAATATAAGGAGAACCCCCACTGCCCTTTCAATTATTTTGCTAAATAAATTCCAATCGTATAAGTATTAAACAATATAAATTTTATTTCTGTATGTAAAATATCATAATGTTTTTCTATACAAAATGAAAATGGAAAAATATTTATTTTAAATACATAAGCATTTAATTCTTCATCGTTAAATCTGTTTGATATAATACCAATAACATTATCTCCTAGTATCATTTATCTTCTCTCTTTCTTAGTTTAGTTAATGTATCTACTTTTTCTTTTAAACTCATGTTATCTATAGCACTTTGAATAACTCCAAACATTCCTATAAGAACAGCATCTGCTGTATGTAGTGTTACTTTCTTATTTAGTAATCCTTGATGGTCAATTACTTTTTGTGCAATAAATTTTAACTCTCTTTTTCTAGTTACTTTATCTTTTGGTAACTCTAATGATTTCATCCAGACTTGTGGAGCAATAAATTTAGTTTCTATCTTATTAGCTCCTAGCAATCCCTGCCAAATCCCATAGTTAGTACCGAATTTAAACGCACTGCTACGACCATCACTTGGGAATGCGTGTACTTGTTCAATGTAAGCAGTAACTGGAATTGTATTTTCCCATGTTATTCTGTATGGTTCTAATATTTCTGCCATATCTTCAATTGTTTGTGGGCATTTATACATTTCAATTATCTTGTCTTCATTGATGAATACTATTCCTCCGCTTTTACCCGGGTCTATACCTATTGTTATCATTTAAAAATCCTTCCTTTCTGTATAGTTATGTCTTGTAGTGTACTTCTTCTTTTTATAATTACCTACCCATTTATTTGGTTTGTACTTTTTTCCAATTACTTCACCTTTAAATACGTTAATAACTTTATCTGTTAATTCATCTCCAGATTCATACCCTATTGATACATTTTTATATTGAGTACATCCTTTATCAAATGTTTCTTTAGGTATTATCTTAGAGTTACTACCATGAACAAGTTCGAACCAATAGCAAATTCGATTATGCTCATAGTAGCAACCATTACAAGATTTGTTTTTACTTTGAGTCATCTTTAGCTAGTTTATCATTCATGTAGAATTTACATCTACCACCATTGAAACCAACTTGATGAGTACCAATCCTACCATATCTACTTTTAGCAACAATAATCTCACTTTTGTATGGGTCATATCGTTCACTATCAAAGTTATGTCCATAGAATACAAACATTGCAGATTCAGCAGTTTGTTCTATCACACCACTTTCTGCATAGTCACTCATTCTAGGTCTAGGGTCAATACGTTTCTCAATCTCTCTGTTTAATTGTGATACCAAGATAACACTACAATCTTCAGATTTAGAAATCCATTTGTATTCTTGCATTATCTTTTCTATCTCGAATCGTCTGCCTTCTTTAATACCATCTACTTGAATCAACTGAATGTAATCATCAAGAACAACGTCAGGTTTATGCTTAGATATTTCTCTAAGACAATCATCTAGACTTCGTATGTTATCATACATTATTAGATTCTTGTATTTATCTTTCATTACATCTGATGTTATATCAAACTCATCTTGTCCGTTATCATCTAGTTCATTCTTTCTAACATGACCATAGTTAAGGTCTTTGCTTTCCATTACTACCATCTTCTTTAGCATTTCTGTGTTTGACATCTCTCTATTAAACAGCATTACTTTAAATCCCTGATAGATAAGTCCTCTAATTATATTAATAATCAAAGTAGTTTTACCATGTCCGGGCCTACCTCCAACGACAGTTATTTCTTTACGAGTCATACCGCCTGCAAATGAATCTAGGTGTGCTAAGTTAAATGGTATAAGATTAGAATCTTCTTTCATCACTTGTTTCATATCGTCTATAAGTACAGACATATCTACTTGTTTAGATGGTTGAATATTCTTTAGTTCATCAATTAACTTATTGTGTTCACTAAGTATTTCTAATACTGTTCCATTGTTATCATAACTTGCATCTACTAATTTAGTTGCTGACTTAGCAGTTTCTCTTTGTATGTATTTCTGCCATACAATTTTAGCATAGTTTTCNATATTAGCAGTTGATGGTACAAAGTCAGTAAGTCCAGTTATAAAGTAAGCAAGTGATTTGTTACTCATCTCTTGAGTCTTTTCTGTAACTGTAATAAANTCTACAGCTACTTGTTCTCTATANAACTCTTTAAATGCTTTCCATACATCTTTGCAATCTCCATTGTAAAATGCATTGTCATTCCTTACCCAAGCCATTGCTATTTCTTGCTCTCTATCTCCTCCCAACATTAAACATCCAAGCAATGCTTTTTCTGCTTCTTCTGATTGTGGTAATTGTTTTAGTTCTTCGCTCATTCGTTCTCCTTAAATATATTTATTTGTTGTGTTGGTTCATAATTTATTATAACATACTCCTTTCTACCTTTTTGTCTAGCTTCGTCTGTAGCTCCTACATACTTCCAATTAAGAGTCCTACAATCAAAGTCTTTATACAATTCAGCAACTTCTTCTCTGTAATCATAACTAACCATAAAGTAACCACCAGCATCATGTATTTTTTGTACAGATTCTCTTAGTCTTTCGTGGTCTTCCATTGTGAAACTATGATTATAGTATGTTCCTTTCTCTGTTGCTACAATATATGGAGGGTCTAGATACCAGAAATCTCCTTTTCTAGGTTTATACCTATCAACAAGTTCACCAAAATCTAGGTTTTCTATTGTTGCTCCTCCTAAAAACTTTCTAGAATATGTTAGTTCTGCTTCCCAATCTTTATTCATATCTTTATTCATAGAGAATGGAGTGTGAATTAGTTTATTAAAACTATATCTTATACAATACAGATACTTAGCAGCTTGTAGTGGGTCAGGTATCTCGAATGTATTATTCTCGTCTCTTATCTCTCCTTTGAAATTTAAGAATAAATCACGACTTTTAGGAATCCAAAATAAATTATCTATTAGTTCCTTTCTTTTTAAGATAACACTCATGTAAAGATTTACAATGTTTTTATCTTTATCGTTAAGTACGTTCCATTTTGCTTTAGACTTTCTAAAGAACATAGAAAGACCGCCTGCAAACACTTCTATATACCTCTCATGAGGGGGCAAAAGTGGGATAAGTTTCTTACTCATCTCGTATTTACCCCCATAATAAGGAAGTACAATCGGGCAATCGTACCAATCCAGACTAGGCACTAGCTATATTTACCTTTGCCATTTTACATATCTTAGCATAGATTCTTGCTTCTAGCTTGTGTGTAGCTTCTGCTTTTCTATCCATACCATGAGTTGCTACATTAGTTGCAACATTTAGTAAGTCCCATAGATTGTTAGGATTCTCTGCAAGCAATAAACTAGTCATGTAATCTGATGATTGTAATGGAAACATTTTAAGAATGTCTACAATATGAGATTGTTTTACTTTTGTCTCATGTATAACAGGAAACTCATGTTTCATAATCATTTTTGTTTTCTTAATTGTTTCTTCAATCACACCACTAATATCTTTTAATTCCATATTTTGTATGATGTGTTTGTTCTTGTATTTTTCAGCAACAATACCAATAACTAATCCATTTGTACAAACAAGTCTAAATGCTCCAGCTATAATGTTTAATCCTACAGTTCCATCATAACTATTTGCCCAGACTATTTCTGGTGTACATATGTCTCCATTGCTAATCTTTACTTTATGATTATCAAACTCATATTTTACTATACTTCTTGCTCCTCTACCAAAAGATTGTACTTCTTTTAGTTTACCACCTTGTTTAGTAATTATCTTATCAGACTTTTCTATTACCATAGAATTGTCAATTAATCTATAATTATCTGTCATGCAAGAAAGTACTTGTCCAGTATCTTCTCTTACAATAAACTTATACCCAGTATCTTTTACAAAGTCTTTTCCTAATTGAGCGGGTACTTGCTTAACAGGAAACATTATGTCTTGTATATTTGCTTTCATTGTCTCTCCTCTATTTTGATTATTGGTGGAACTCCACCTATTCTTCTACGTTCTAACTCTCTTATTGCTTCACTATCTTTACCTATTGTTTGTATTATAGTTCTTAAATAAGGGAATCCTTTACCTTTATTTACATGACCTCCTTGATAATATGATTCTATACCATGTATTACATTACCATCAGATATACTTTTAATTGCTATTAAAAACTTCCAATACTCTGTTCTATTTTGTGAAGGTATTAAGTCATTTATAATAGTTGCTATTTTGTTTATCTTTTTTCTTGTAGATTGTTTTCTTGCTCTTAACATTTCAGACATTTCTCTACCCATGTTATTGCCTCTGCTGTAAAGATTGAAACCACAAGAAGGGCATTTGCTAAACTTGTTTGTTTTATAAGTAGCCACTTGCTATTTTCTCCTTATAGTCTTGTGCTTGTTGATTTTGCATTCTTAGTTGAGCTTCTTCTTCTCTTTCTTTCCAGAATACTTTTAATATATCACAAACTTCTTTACCTCTATGACCATCATCTCCTATTGCAATGTCTACTGCTAATTTAATCTCTTCTAATGAAAAACATTTTTCCATTTCTCTCTCCTTATTTTTTTATTACTCTACTTCTCTTTCTTACCTTTTCTAAACCCCAAGTAATCCACCATCCATTACCATGTTCTCTAAAAAACTTATCTCTTTCTTTTAAATATTCAGATTCATCTTTATATCTAAAACCTTTTGGATTTTTTCTATCATAGTAATGTCTCATTTAACAATCTCTACTTCTGTTGTTAATCCCCATCGTTGCTCATTCATATAGAAAGGGTCATTTGACCTATGTTTAGTTACATATACAGTTACTGAACTTGGTGTTTTGTTTAGTATTATTCCTTCTGTATATGAGTTGTAAACTTTCACAAGTTGTCCAATATTAACATCTTTTAATGCATTGCTCCTTTTGGTAAAGTTAGTTTAGGTTTATCTTTTAATGCTTTAGTCGCAAGTTTTGCAATACGGCGCTTGACCTTGTTCCAATGATTCATTATGATTCTCCTCTATTAGTTTATTTAAATCTCTTTTTATTTTTACTAAGTCATCCTTTATTTTATAAAAATTATTACTCATTTCTATATTGCTAAATATTTCTGCTGACCTAGATGCATGAACAAGAGATATTATTATGCTTTCTATTTCTGATTTAGTGAATTTTATATTTGCTGTTGCTTCTTCCATTCTATTACCTTTAGTGTTTATAAATTGAGGGCGGCTATTCTTGGTAGTAGAAGAGAGAAGAGAGACTTATATAAATAAGTACCGCCCTCTCTCTAACTTACTACATTTTTATGAAAAGTAAAAGGGGAAGTTTGATTCGCCAAAATCATTTAGTCAACTAATTTAATTTTTTACTTTGTTGATTGATTATACTTCCCCTTTATTTTACTTAGAAGGGTACGTCAGAATCCATTTCATCTTCTGATAACTTTACTCCACCTTGCCAAGTTTTAACAATTGCTACTTTAAATGTAGACCTTTGTTCTTGCTCGTTAGGAGGTAGATGTTTAGTAGCTGCAGTTATGTATGTTTCTCTCTTTACATTAACTTTAACAGGAGTACCAATAACATCCTCTTCTTCAATTAAGATAAGTTTCTTTACATCCTTACCATCTACTTTATCTGTTTTTAGTTCGATTCCTAAGTTCTCTAAGAGTCCAAAGTATCTAGCATTTTTACTTGCAGATGAAGAATTAAGAAATACAAAGAATCCATTATCTTTGAATATTCTGTCTTTAAGATGAGAACAATCACTATAAGAAGGATTACCATCGGCATCTAATATAGGTACTTTGCTTTCATTTTTCATTACATAATCATATCCATTCATTTCATACAAATCTTGTTTGCATTCAGATACTTCTTCTGCTATTTTGTATTCCATGTTTACTACTATTGCGGGACCTGCTTTAGTATTTACTTCTCTAGTAGATAGAGTTGTAACATGAGCTGGATATTCACCCTCTTCAACAGGTTTCCAAACATCAGATGGATTGTATATTGCGTCTATTTCTTTTGGCATTTATTGCTCCTTATTGTTTTTTAGTGTTGCATATTTGCTAACGAGTTTATTGTACTCTTCAACAAATTTTGTTTGATTATCATCAGGTGTAGTACCTTTACCACCTCTCATGTACAGCATTGGCACAACCTCTTTATTATCTTTTGTTACAAAGATGTAAGTAGGTAGTGTCTTTCTTTTGCTTACACCACCAGATTTCTCTAGTGATTTAGCAGCTGCATTTGAAAGTACACCTTTTTCTTTTAGTACGTCTATGTTACTTTGTTTTTGCATTATTGTCCTCTCTTTCTTTCTGTTATTGTGAATGTGTGAAACGAAGGGTTTATTGTGATTTGTCTTTGGTCTGTGTTGGTAAATACCATCATTGGTTTACCATTAAGTAGTTTGTTACCAAGATACTTCACTCTTTGATGTTCTCTTCCGTCACTTAATCCAATTGTATATAGTTCATTTTCTTGTAATAAACTATCATTGTTTTGTTTAACTGGAATCATTTGTTCTCCTTTTTGTTATTTACTTCTCTCTCAAGTTTAGCAAAAGATGCTTTGTAATTTGCAGTATTAATAGAGTTGTCTTCTATAAGTTCTTTAATAGAGTTAATTCTATCATCATCTATTTCTGATGCAAGTACGAGTATATCACTTTTCTGTATATCAGACAGTTCTAAATCTTCTATTTGATTACGATATACATCATCAGCAACATTCATATACATATTTAATGCTTTTTTCATACAATCAGTATTTGCTGACTTAACATCATTACCAATATCAACAAATGAATCTGTTCCTCTTTGTTTCTGTATACGATGAGCTGCTGTCATGTCACCTTCTCTCCAGATACCTTCGTCATACCATTTAAGTCTACCATGCACAACGTATGCTTCACTACCCAATACTTCTGTATTTACAACTTTCCAACTCCAACCTGGAAATTCTTTATCTGCAACAGATTTCATGTATCCAATTTCTACATAATCCATACCCATTTTCTTTTTAACGTAAAATTTAGGTGTTTTTATATGTGAAACTTCTTTATGTTTTTTTGTTATCTTTGCTCTAATACCTTCAACTATTTCTAATGAGTCTGTTGATACCATTATTTGTGTATTATCTGACATTATACTCTCCTATTTTATTAATTTACTTGGACATATTGTTTTATAGTTACAATAATTACATTCCCAATCTTCATATGGTACACCAAATTGCCAACCGGGTCTTAATTTTTCTTCAAAATACTTTTCTCCCATTGCACTTACCATTCCACTTAACTCTTCCCAATAAGATTTAGCTTTATCAATCCATTCGTCTGCATATACTTTTACTTCTCTAATCATACTAGTGTTTTTATTATAGAAAACTAAGAACATATTTAGTTCATTGATGTCTAACTCTTCTTTCATTCCCATCCCATACGTTGCTAATTGCATTCTGTATTTATCAAACTCAAAGACAGGTTGTTTATTTTTTTTAATACCAAACATAGTAGACCATTTGTAAGCAGCTGTTGTCTTTAAATCGTAAAGATTAAATACTTTATTGCTATCATTATCTATATACTCTCCTATGTCAAGTGTACCAGTCACATTGTACTCTTCAAGATTAACTTTATGTTCAGAAAAAATAGACACTTTATTATCTATAATTTCTTTTGCATTTGTTTTTATATGATGATGCATAGAATCTTCAAAATCTTTATGCATAACAGTACCAAGTCTTAATATTTTATATGACTTATCATCCATACTATCTTGTGGAAATTCATACAGTCTGTACAATTGTTTTCTATAACAACTACCTGCTGACGATGCATGAAACTTACCATCATTACGAGCATCAGCGTTTTCTTCATTCTTATATTTTAAATAATCTAAATATATATCATGTATATTCATACTCTCTCCTTTCTCTAAATTTAACAATATCTTAAGTTACATACAACAGAATAATGTAGAACAGAGGCCCGAAGGAATTGAAAGCCCCTGCTCTACTACGGCGTTAGCCAATATTTACTGTAACTGTACCATACCTATCACCAAATAACTTAGAACATATTCTACAATTTTTATGTGTCACTTCTCTTTTATCACCATCAGCTACTCTTTCAGTATATATGTTTCTATAAGTTTCTTCTTTATGTTCCATGTATTTTTGTTCGCACAAACCACAAAAGTATATTGTACTCATTGTTTTACCTTTCTTTTACTACTAATGTATTTTTTCCTTCATTAGATACTTCTTCGTTATTTATTCCTAGTACCCATTTAAGTGACTCTATCCATCCTTTATTAATAAGATATTCTTTTTGGTCTTCTGCTGTTAAAATCCACTCTCCATCTTTTTCTAAATCGGTAATTAGTTTTTTTATTATTTCATCTTTAGTTTTTACTTTCACGAAGCTGCTAATCCCCAAAAGAAAAATGCTCTGATGTTACGTTTACCTTTGTAACCTTCTTTCTCTTTTATTGCTTTTAATACTGCTCCTTTTATTTCTATACAATTCCATGCACTAAACTTTGTACCGTCCATAGTTTTATCTACAAANTTCCAGAANTTCTTAGTACCATATCTAGGATGTTCTGTTATCATTTTAAATCCATCAGATGTAGATATTGTACCNTTGTAAGCATCATATCCGTATTCGTACTCTGCTTCTTCTACTAATTNGTTATATGCTTCTTCAGCAGATTTATATCTACCTAATGCAAAATCTGTTCTATCAAATGCTCCCATTACTTTGTCTCCTTTGTTTGTTTATAAATAGGTTGAGGGT
>JGI24006J15134_10001757_pt1 | contig 12197 bp, 12 predicted proteins | sample LinPmetageLP53_FD_15134 | JGI IMG/M metagenome (IMG submission 15134) | reverse complement strand
GTACAGGCAACTATATTAACAGGTAGCTCAGGATTAATGAATGAAGAAGATAACACGTATAACCCAACATTGTTAGGATAGATTATGGGAGGATTTTTTAGTAGTGGGCCGGGTAAAGCGGCAGCTTCAGTGCAACAACCTGCACCAGTAGTACAACCTAGGGCAGCAATAAGACCATCAGACGATAGCCCGGAATATAGAAAGAAAAGAAGAGTATCTGGAGAAAAGGCAACCATTCTTACAGGCACACAAGGCTTAACCGCTACAGGGGAAAGCAACTCTGTTAAAACTTTATTAGGTGGATAGTATGGCAGATGATAAAAGAGCAGTAGCAATATTAAACCAGTTTAAAACTTTAGAAAATCAGAGAACAAATTGGGAGTCGCACTGGCAGGATCTTGCTGACTTTATATCTCCTAGAAAAGCAGACATTACTAAGAAGCGAACTGCCGGGGATAAACGATCTGAGTTAGTCTTTGATGGTACAGCTATTCATGCAGCAGAAATGTTAGCAGCTTCCCTACATGGTATGCTGACTAATCCTTCTAGTAATTGGTTTAGTTTACGTTTTAAAGATCGAGAACTAGATGGGGATGATGAGGCAAAGGAATGGCTAGAGGGTGTTACCGATGTCATGTACTCTGCATTTCACCGTTCTAACTTTGCAGAAGCAGTACACGAATTATACTCAGACCTAGTGGTATTTGGTACAGGTGTATTAATGATTGAAGAAGATGACGAAACCGACATTCGTTTTTCTTCAAGGCATATTGGAGAATGTTATTTAGCAGAAGATGCAAAGGGTAGAGTAGATACAGTATATAGAAAATTTAAGATGACCTGTGTTGCTATGCGAACTATGTTTGGCGAAGAAAATTTACCAACTCGTTTATTAAACAAAGCTAAGATGTCTCCCTACGAAGAGATAGAAGTATTACACGCAGTGTTTCCAAGGGAAACGTATGATGTTACTCGTAAAGATAAAGGTAATAAACCCTTTGCTAGTATCTATATTGATCCGCATGATAAAGTTATAATTCAAGAAGGGGGTTTTGATGAGCTTCCTTTTACTTGTCCACGTTGGTTAAAGGCAAGTTTTGAAAGAGGATATGGAAGATCTCCGGGAATGACAGCCCTCAGCGATACTAAAATGTTAAGTAAGATGTCTGAGGTGACTATTCGTTCTGCTCAAAAGCAGGTAGACCCGCCTCTTATGCTACCTGACGATGGTTTTATGATGCCGATCAGAACTGTTCCCGGGGGTTTAAACTTCTATAGATCTGGAACAAGAGATAGAATTGAACCATTAAATATTGGAGCAAATAACTCTTTAGGCTTGAACATGGAAGAGCAGCGAAGAAATGCAATCCGTTCTGCTTTTTATGTAGATCAGTTGATCCTATCGCAAGGCCCACAGATGACAGCGACCGAAGTAATACAAAGAACAGAAGAGAAGATGCGATTACTTGGCCCGGTCTTAGGAAGATTACAAGCAGAACTACTACAACCTTTAATAGAGCGTTGTTATAATATATTGATTAGAAGAAAGTCTTTTGCACCACCACCAGAGTTTTTAGCAAACATGGATGTAGATATTGAATATGTATCACCATTAGCAAAAGCTCAAAGAATGGGAGATGTACAATCGGCTATGCGATTATTTGAGATGTTAGCTCCACTATCCCAAGTCAATCCACAAGTATTTGATTTTGTTGATATGGATGGGTTAGCTAAGTACGTTATTAATATATTAGGTGTGCCTGCTTCTACAGTAAAGTCTGATCAGCAAGTAGCTCAAGAGCGACAAGAAAGGCAACAACAACAACAGCAAATGGCAGAACAACAAGAAGCAATGGCAACTGCTGAGGCGGCAGGTAAAGCTGCTCCTGCTGTGAAAGCGTTAATGTAATGCACGAAAATTATAAAGTTATTTTTAATAGTGATGAAGGTAAAAAAGTCCTTCAAGATTTAAGAGAACGATTTTACGACAGAGAAACATTTGTCAGATCCGAACCTGATACTAGTGCATACAATCAGGGCGGTAGAGGAATGTTTATGTATATCCTACGACAACTAGAAGATTATAAACCATTACAAGATATAGCAAAAGGAGAATAATATATGGCTGAAGAACAACAGGTAGCGGAAGCTCCAGTAGAAACTGGGCAGGCAACGTCTGGAGATTGGAAAGCAAGCTTACCACAAGATATCCAAGACCATCAATTAATATCAAATATCGATAATGTAGAAACATTAGCCAAGACAGCTATTCATAGTCAGAGCATGATTGGGGCTGATAAAGTTGTGATCCCGGGAAAATGGGCTAACGATACAGATTGGGATAATGTCTATACTAAATTAGGTAAACCTGAAGCAGCAGAAAAGTATGAACTGCAAAAAGAAAATGGAGTTGCTGTCGATAAAGATATAGAGGGTTGGTATAAGGGTATAGCTCACGAAGCTGGATTAAATAATACCCAAGCTAATAAAATATTTAAAGCGTATCTAGAACGTACAGCAGAGGCAGAAGCAGCGAATGCTCCTCCATCTGTAGAGGCAATAGAAGTTAAAAAGAGTGAAGCGGAATTATCCTTAAAAAAAGAATGGGGTAAAGCGTTTGATCAAAAGATAGGAGATGCTAAAAATATCTTAACACAATTTGCTCCAGAGGGGTTTGATGCAATGGTAACGCAAGACGGTATACCATTAGGCAACCACCCGGAGTTTGTTAAAACACTAGCAAATATCGGATCGTATATTAAAGATAAAATAGGTGAAGATAAAATTGTAGGAGATAGACAACCACAAGAATTTACACCGGCAGACGCAGAAGCAGAGATCGCTAAATTAAGAGGTGACCCTAGAGACAAAGGGCCATACTGGAATAAATCTCATGTTGATCATCAGCGTACTGTAGAAGAGGTGTCTCGTTTAATGGAGTATATGTACCCAGACGAGCAATAGAATTTATGCAGCAATGTATGATAGTAAGATAAGCGAAAGCCCTTACCGGTAGTTCCGACAACTAAAGGTGACTAACCTTAAATAGAGAAGTGTCCTGTTTACAGGGTAACAGTTCGTTTGATTTTTTTTTAATAATAACTAATGGAGAATGTTTGTGAGTACACAAATCACAACAAGTTTTGTCCAACAGTTTAGTTCAAACGTGACTATGCTAAGTCAACAAATGGGATCTATTCTCAGACCAGCAGTAGACACAGAGAGCATAACTGGGGAAAAAGCTTTTTTCGATCAAATTGGTAAAGCCTCTGCTCAAGTAAAAACAAGCAGACATGGTGATACACCATTGATGGAAACACCCCATGCACGAAGAATGCTAACTACTGCTTCTTATGAATGGGCCGACTTAATCGATGACAGCGATAAGATTAGAATGTTATCAGATCCAACTAGCAATTATGCTAGAGCCGCAGCAGCAGCTATGGGAAGATCCATGGATGATGTAATTATATCAGCAGCTCTTGGATCAGCATCTACCGGTGTCACAGGATCAACATCAACAGCATTACCTGCCGGGCAAAAAATTGCTCATGGTAGTGCGGGTTTAACACAAGCTAAACTAGTAACAGCTAAGAAGTTACTAGATGAAGCGGACATAGACCCATCTCTTCAGAGATATATCGTTGTATCTCCTGAACAGATTGAAGATCTTTTAAATATTACTGCTGTTACCAGTGCTGACTTCAATACTGTAAGAGCTTTAGTACAAGGAGAGGTCGACACATTTGTTGGTTTTAAATTTTTAACATCAAACCGTTTGACTTCAGATGGAACTAGTCGACAGGTTATTGCCTTCACAGAAGATGCAATTAAACTTGGCGTTGGTAAAGACGTGACTGCAAGGATCGAAGAGCGAGCTGATAAATCATTTAGTACTCAAGTGTACTATTGTATGGATATCGGTGCTACTCGAATGCAGGAAACATCTGTAGTTGAAATAGCTTGTAATGAATAGGGGGATTGAATAATGGCTAATAAAAATGGAACGCTAATAAGCAATCTACAGGCTTCACCTCAAGTGAAGTCTCCTGTTTATCAACTAGGTGGTACAATGAAGATCGCTCAAGGAATTGTTGAGTGTGTAGCTGGTGACTTCACAGGCGGAGACACCATTATGCTTGCACCAATTCCAACAGGAGCATCTGTTGTATCGATCAAGCTTTATCATGATGACATTGATAGTGGTACGACTATTACTACTGATGTTGGTTTGTATTCTGATTCAACAACCGTTACGGCGATTGATGATGATGCTTATGCAAGTGCATCAACAGCACTTAGAGGTGCAGTAGCAGCTCCGGGAACTGAGATGGCATTTGAAGCTAGAGACATTGATAAAACTGGGCAACGCGTGTGGGAAGATGGGGGACAGAGTTCTGATCCCGGAGGCCTATACTATATTGGTTTGAAACATGACGCTGCTGGAGACCAAGGCGGAACTATAGGTTTTGTTATAACCTACGTTATAGATTAACAGCTTATTAAACTAAGGGGGGTTAGCGTTAGCAGCCCCTCTTTTTAAAAGGAAATATTATGGCATCAGAAGTAGATATATGTAACTCCGCACTCAACAATATAGGTGCATCTACTATTAACTCTTTAACTGAGGATAGTGTACCTGCAAGAATTATGAACCAACGATATACGTTTATTAGAGATTCTGTATTTAGATCACACCCTTGGAATTGTTTAGTACGAAGAGCAGTGTTAGCACAAAATACTACCGCTCCTACTTGGGAATATACTTATAGTTATAACTTACCTACCGATCCATATTGTTTAAGAGTTTTAAGAATAGAAGATTTAGACACCGATTATAAAGTAGAAGGCAGAACGATTGTATCTGGTAATTCTACGATGAAAATAAAATATGTTGCTCGTATTACTGATCCTAATGAATACGACACATTATTAATAGAAACCATGTCTGCAAGATTAGCGGCAGATTGTGCTTACTCCATTACAAACAATAATAGTTTAGTATCAACTATGTATGCTTTGTATGAAGCTAAACTAAAAGAAGCAAGATTTGTGGATGCCACAGAGGGTATGCCGGGAGGTAACGGAGCAGATTTAGGATCATTACAAGCTGATACATTTATTAATGCGAGATACTAATGTCTTATCAAAGTCCTAAATACACTAACTGGACAGCAGGAGAAATATCCGACAGGTTAGATGGTCGTACAGATCTAACAAGATATTTTAATGGAGCAAAGACTTTAGAAAACTTTGTAGTCTATCCAGCAGGAGGAGCTGCTAGGAGACCGGGTACACAATTTATACATGAAGTAAAATCTAGTGCTAGTGCAGCACGATTAATACCGTTTGAATTTAATACTACGACTGCTAATACTTATGTTTTAGAATTTGGTAATAATTATTTTAGAGTATACAAAGATGGAGGAATTGTAACTGAAACAGGTAAAACTATATCAGCTGCAACCAAAGCAAACCCAGTTGTAATTACTGCAAACTCACATGGCTTTAGCAATGGTGATCATGTCATTATAAGTGGCGTGGTAGGAATGACAGAGCTTAATGGTGTTACAGGAATTGTAGCAGGTAAAACAACAAACACATTTCAATTAACGGATGTTGATGGAACAAATATAAATAGTTCTGCATTTACTACCTATGGATCTGCGGGAACTGCTAGTAAAATAGTAGAAGTAGTAACGACTTACACGACAGCACAGATACCAGAANTNAANGTNACCCAGTCTGCCGATGTTATGTATATTACGCAAAGTGACCATCCTGTACGAAAAATATCTAGAACTAGTGATACAGCTTGGACATTAACCGATGTTACTTTTATTAATGGCCCGTACTTAGATGAAAATTCTACGACTACTACAATTACTGCTGATGCACGATCTGGAAGTAGTTGTACTTTAACTGCATCGACTAGTACATTTGTTAGTACTGATGTTGGTAGGTTTGTAAAAATATATAATGGTTATGTAAAAATAACTGCGTTTACCAGTGCAACTGTTGTAGTGGGAACAGTGGGAACAGATGAATTAGGAATAGCAGAAATACTACCAAGCTATGCAAGTGATACTATAAGTTTTGTAGAGGGAGATCCAAGTAGTACAGGATCATCACACAATGATTTTATAAGAGATAGTGCCAAGCAATTTGTAGAAGAAGGTTTTACCGAAGGTATGATTATAACTGCAAGCGGTTCAGTTGTATCTAGTGGTGCAAACAATAAAGACTATGAAATAGTTAAAGTAACTAGTGATGAAATAACACTAGTGCCGGTTGATGATGTTGTAGCAGAAAGTGCTAGTCCTACGATTACTTTAGTAGGAAAATTAATTGCTACTACAGATTGGTCGTTAGGAGCTTTCTCGACTACTACAGGTCATCCAAGAGCCTGTGCTTTTTATGAACAGCGTTTAGTATTTGCAGCCACAACCAGTCAACCACAATCAGTTTTTTTTAGTGTAGCTGGTGACTTTGAAAACATGACAGATTCTACTAGCGATAGTTCTGCTATGAACTATACGATTGGTAGTAATCAAGTTAATAGAATATTATATTTAGCATCTGCTAGAAGTTTAGTTGTAGGCACGACAGGGGGAGAATTTGTTGTCAGAGCATCTGGTACAGACGAGCCAATTACACCTACGAATGTACAGATTAAACAACAAGCAACCTATGGTTCTGCTGATATACAACCAATACAAGCAGGCTCATATACATTATTTGTACAAAGAGCTAAAAGAAAATTAAGAGAGTTAGGGTATGTGTATGATACCGATGCGTATCAAGCTGTTGATCTAACGATCCTTGCAGATCATGTAACCGAAGATGGAATTGTAGAACTAGCATACCAACAAGAACCCTTTAGTATTGTATGGGCTTGTACAGGTAATGGTCGTTTAGTTGGAATGACTTACCGAAGAGAAGAACAAGTAGTTGCATGGCATCAACATAAAGTAGGTGGCAGGTTTGGAATAGCTACTATTACATTAACAGATTACGATAACATTAGTGCAGGCACGACAATTAAAATTACAGACTCAGCCGGTACGACAACAACTTTTACTTCTACTGCATCTACAGGAAGCGGAACAAACTTTCAAGTTGCAACAAACAATAATACAAGTGCTAGTAATTTAAAAACAATTATAGATGGTCAAAGTAATTTAACAGCAACCGTTAGTTCTAATGTGGTTACCGTCACAGAAACTTCGCATGGCTCTACTGGTTTTTTAACGATAGTTACTACAGACACAGTTCGACTAGCAAGTACAGATGAAGGAATTGCAGTTGTAGAAAACTTAGCAGTTATACCCGGAGATCTAAACCAAGACAATTTATACATGGTTGTTAAAAGAACTATAAATGGTGTAACTAGAAGATATGTTGAAGTGTTAGCTAATATTGATTTTGGTTCAGATGTACAAGATGCTTTTTTTGTAGATAGTGCCTTAACATATTCAGGAACTAGTACATCGTCTTTATCTGGCTTAGAACATTTAGAAGGACAAGCAGTTAGTATTTTAGAAGAGGGATCAGCTCATCCAGATAAAACAGTATCTAGCGGAGCAATCTCTATGGATCGTTCTACTACAAAAGCTCATGTAGGATTAGCGTATACTTCTACGTTAAAAACAGTGCGATTAGAAAGTGGATCTGCAAGTGCTACAGCACAAGCAAAGATTAAAAAAATCCATTCTGTAACAGTACGTTTTTTTAGAACTGTTGGTGCTAGTGTAGGAACAAGTATTAGCAATGTTGATGTAATACCTTTTAGAGATAGTAGTGATAATACTGATAATGCTGTTCCATTATTTACAGGAGATAAAACTATTGAGAGTGCATCTAGTTGGGATACAGAAGGTAGTATAGTTGTAAGACAAACACAACCACTACCCATGACAATAGTTGGTATATATCCAAGAGTAGTGATACAGGATTTCAGTTGAGGTTAATAAAGTTTATACCTGAACACGCTAAAGAATTAGTACTAGAGGGAAAGTTAAGCGTAGGAACAATGACACCAGAACATAATTGGGAACATTATATACAAAGAGCAGCAGATCATGATTCCTGGACTATTGTAGAACATGGACACATTATTTGCTCGGGTGGTTTTATAGATATGTGGGAAGGTGTTGCAGAAGTTTGGTTTATAGGATCAGACAAAATACAAACAAAAGTAAAATTTGTTGTAGAGACTACTAAAGATATTATGAACAAATCACCTTATACAAGAATACACGCAAGTGTCAAAGCAGACTGGAAAAAGGCAGTACGCTTTGCAAGTTTTTTAGGTTTTAAAAAAGAAGGTTTAATGAAAAAGTTTGGCCCAGAAGGGGCAGACTATTTAATAATGGGAAAGGTAAAGTAAATGGGTACTACCATGATGATAGCCGGTACAGCTTTAACTGTATCAGGACAATTAGCAGCAGGTAAGGCAGCAAAAAAAGCTGCTGATTATAATGCTAGTATTAGAGATAGAAACGCTGATGCTATGGACATCGCAGCAGAAAATATTGAAAGACAAAACAATATTAAAGTATTACAAGACCGAGTAAAATTTAAAGATTTAAATGATAAAACACAAATGTTGTATAGAGGTCAAGGTTGGGCTGCATCAACTGGTACTCCATTAAAAAAATTATTGCAAAATGCTCTACGTTTTGAACAAGACATAGAAGTGCAAAATTATAACTCTAGAGTTCAACAACAAAAAGCAAAAGAGAACGCAACTAATTTAAGGTTACAAAGTGAGCTACAAAGAATGGAAGGTAGAGCAGCAGAAAAAATATCTAGATATCAAGCTGCTGGAACATTACTAACAAATACTGGTGCAATTCTATCAATGAAGTAATAGGTAATTATGAAAGTACAATTATACGAAAATCAAGTAAATAGAACAGATGAAACAGGGGCAAGACCTATGACCGCTCAAATTAACACTGGTATATTTGCACAGTTAGGAGCAGCGGCAACAGGTATTGGTAAAGCTGTTTTTGATATGGGAGCAAATAAAGTAAGAGCGGACAATGCTTCTAAAAAATTAGACGCTGAAAATTTAGCTACTGCTACATTATTATCTTTAACAGATGAAGTTGAAACATTTATAAATACTCAAGAAAACAATGATCCTACTGTTGCACATACAGCAGTACCAGATGGTATTAATAGAATTTTTCAAAACAAAGTAAAAAGTTTAGACGGTAATAAATTAGCACAACAAAGATTTGGAATACTAGGTTTAGATTATTCGATAAAAAGAAAACATAAATTTTTAGATGTTAATATTGTAAAAAAAATAGAACTTGGAAAAGCTAATTTAGATATAAGAATAGGACAAGATGTAAGTATTGCAGGAGATGCAGGTGCAGATATAAACGATAGAATACAAGAAGGTAAAAACGCACTTGCAGAAATTAACATTGCTAAAGAAGCACTATTAATTGATGAAGTTACAGCTAATAATAAAGTAGCTCAACTTAATTATGATATAGCTAAAGGTTCTTTAGATAGCATGATGAATGCTACAGATGATGCTTATGCGATAGCAGAAGATGTAGAGGATAATACTTATGAAGATCTTATGTTTAATAAATACTATTTAAAATTAAATCCAGAGCAAAAAAGAAAAAATAGTAACATTTGCAAATAACAAAGCTAAGAAAGTAGAAGATTTAAAAAAAATACAATCAGAAAAAAACTTAAAGAAGAAACTCAAAAAATAAAGGTATTAAAAAAAGAAGCATACAACTCAAATGATATTGAAGAGAAAACTAGAATATATAATTTGTTAATAGAAATGAATGGTTTTGATAGCGAAAAAGAAAAAGATGATTATGAAAAAGAAATAAATATAGGTAGTGACGGCACTACAAATGTCATGTCTTATGCGGAAAAAGATGACCCAGTATTTGTTAGTGAATTTAACACTACCTTAGATACAACTATGAGTAGAAGTATTTTATTAGAAAATAGAAATAAACTAACAGAGGTAACATATGAAAAATATAGAGGATTATTAACTACAGAATTAAGTAAATCTGGATCTTTTGGTTTGAAAAGAATTAAAGTATTAATGCAACAAACTGAAGTAGCTGATAAAATATTTGAGCCATCAATTTTATCAAAATTAACAGCTATGGCAGAGCCTTATATTGATGAGTATTATCAATTTTTAGAAACTAACCCATCAGATGATCAATTAAAAAATAAAATTCAAACTATTAGAAAAGAATATTTACAAGATAAAATTCCTACTTTTGATGATGTTTTTAAACAAGAAATTATTAATACACAAAAAAGATTAAATACAAATAAATTTATAAAAGATGGTTTTAAAATTGACAAAAATGCACCTATAGAAAGTTTAACAAAATTATTACAAGATGTTGCCCCACAAAATAATACAACTTTAAATACCAAAATAAAAAATTACATAGATATTTTTAAGAGTTTAAAAATGGTAAGCGAGATAAATTAATGACAGATCCAGTATTTGATACACTATTAGATAAGTATGATAATTATAATTATTTTGCTGAAGCTAATTTATTAAAAAACCAAGTACAAGATAATACCAACAATGGTGTTGAGATAACTGTAGAATTACCTCTTGCAGAAAAAAAGGATTTTGATTTTACTCCTATACCAGATGATTTTAACTCAGGAGATAATACATTAATTAAATATCATCAAGACACTATAAAAAATAACAATGTATTGTATGAAAAAAACCAAGAAGGAATAAACGAACCAACAACTATTTATATAAATGGTATTAGAAATCCAGATGATCCTGCTAGTCCTATCTACGCAGTACCGGGTTATGTAGATGGTAGAAAAATAGAAAGCGAACAAGAGTTACAAAAAATAGCAAAAGAAAAAAACTGGTTTAATATTTACCCATCAGATCCAGATGGTGCAAGTCATCAATTAAGAGTAAACAAAGTTAAAAACATTATTAATGCAGATGGTCAAAAACTAAATCAACAAGATAGAACTGTAACAGATAGAGCAAAAGATTTTGGTTTAGATACAGTGCAATCTATGTCTACTGGTGCAGAAAAAGCAGGAACTAACTTTAATAATTTTATTGCAGAGGTTGCTGCAGCTCCAGATAATTTAGCAGATTTTCTTGGACAAAAGATTACAGATAATCCTGACTTTAATTATCCCGGTCTTGATAAAGAAACAGCTACAAAAAATATACAAGCAGGTCTTTCATGGTTTGATGAAAACTTATGCCAGAATTTGCTAGAGGTTCTACTGCAAATATTGAAAGGAAATATACTAATCAAATTTATAGTTCTATTATGGAAGGTATATCAGAGTTTGCAACTGGTGCAGTACCAGCAGCAAAAGTTGTAGGACTTACAAAAGGTATGTATGGGTTATTTGCACCTAGTGCAGCAGTACGAGGAATGGCTTGGGGTATGATTGCTGACGCTACTGTTATAGATCCTGATAGTCCTGAAATAGTAGCACCATTAATTAGAAAATTTATTTTAGATTTAGATGAAGATGAAAAGTCAGAATTAACAGATACAGTTTTATCTATTTTAGAAAAACAAGATCCAAACAGTGATGAACTTAAAAGACTTAAAACTGCAAATGAAGGGGCTGTACTCGGAGCATTAGTTGAAGGTGTTATAGCTAGTGCAAAAGTATTACCTTGGAAAACATTAACTAAAGGACTTGGCATTCTTGGTACAGCAGCAATAGCAACAAGTAAAAAAGTAGTGGATACTGTAAAGCGTATAGAAATAGATGACAGTACACTAGGTTCTACCAATATACCTTTAAGACTAAAAGATAAAGTATCTAATGGTATAGATTTAATACAAACAGATAAAAACCCTATAGTAGGTACAGGTAAAAACAATAAAGTTTTAGTTAATGATATTATGAATTATTTTGATCAAGGTAATAAATTAGATTTAAACAATCCTAAAGATATAACTAAAATAGTAGATAATAGTGTTTCAGAAATTAACTATCAATTAAAACAAGAAAATACTGGTTTAGGTTGGTATGATGATGATGTAAAAGAAGCAATGAATTTACTTGATCAAATAAATCCTAAATTTGTTAATAATGGACAAGCTAAAGATTTTGTGATTTTTTTAACAGCAATAGCATCACCGGGTATAGGAGTAGGATTAGATTTTAGAGTAGGCACA
>JGI24006J15134_10001752_pt1 | contig 12211 bp, 13 predicted proteins | sample LinPmetageLP53_FD_15134 | JGI IMG/M metagenome (IMG submission 15134) | reverse complement strand
GTACCTGCAGTCCATAGAAGAATACCACGATTCTGCCAATCTTGTAATAATAGATTGATTGAACGTCGGGCTGATACAGGCTCATTACCTAGTGTCTGCTCCCCACCTATATTCTCTAATGCTTCTTGTATGACCTCATCAATGTCCATACTGAAGTCATAAGTACCACTTGTAGCCATGTTATTTAATATCCCTTAAGCTTAAGTCTTCTTAGATTTAGTCTTCTTAGTTTTCTTCTTTTTAAGTTTCTTTTTAGCTATATCGAATTTCTCTAAACCTTTTTTATCATACGAAAACTTTTTATTACCTAGTTTAGGCATTAATCTCTCCTTATTTATTATCTGCTTGATATGTAATGAATCTTAGAAAGTACTGTACTAGGATTATCTTCTCTTGAAGATTCGTAATTAGTATCAGTTGTAAGACTATGTATGATATCTAATTTTTTTTGAAGAGATGTAGTCTTAACTTCATACTCATCAAATTTCCATTCAATATCCAATACCATTTCTTGTACATCTATATAGCTTAAACTATTAGCTATTCTAGTGCTATTCTTTCTAAGGAGTTCGTTTATTAATTCCTCTTTAAGAACTTGATCCATGCGATCTAAGGACTACCGGGTACTAAAGTATTGTCACCACCTACAGGACTTAATGGAGCTTGCATATCATCTCTTCTAGTTCTTCTAGCCTGATTACGCTGAAGATCAAGTAACTCTTTATATATATTTTGAAAGACGACCATTGTAGGATAATCTTTCTGGAACATCATAGCTTCTACCATTGATGCATTCCATAGAAGATCATAAGCAAAGTCAGTAAAATAATTTGAAGGAGCTATACTAGTTAAAGTATCAGGTTTAATTACAGATACAACTTCACCTGAATATGTACTTACAGGAGTAGGAGCGATTAATACTGTAGTGTTATCTCTTCTAGCATAATACTTAGGCTGAGCAACTGATGCTGATACCGGCCAATAATCATTAATAAATTCATCAGTTCTCATTAGCAAGTTAATCTTACTGCCATTAGAAACGATATTAATATTCTTAACTATTCTAGTATTAGTTGGAAGGGTAACTTGATTAACATTAACTGTCACCGTGAGTGCTGTATATATAGTTAACCCAGAGTCGTCTAAGTCTTTAACTAAACGCTCCTCTGCTCTATCAACCATTTTAGGAATATAGGCTAGAAACTCAGCACTTGTATTTTCACATGCAGCTATAAGGTCATCAACTAAGGTTATATAAGTACCCATGATAAAAACTTACCCGTAGAAGATTGTGGCAGTTGCAGCTGATGTAGGCGCAGAGAGGAATACCTCAGAGGCCATATATACACCTCGTTCAGGAATACCTATATCTGCATTTGTATCACCGGATAAAGTTGTAAATCTAATATTACTACCTTTAGTATTTCCATAAACATCTGTAGCTACACCTGTAAATAAAAAGGTTCCTATACCACTAGTGTTTATACCTCTAATTCTAGTTCCTGAAATAGTTACAGAACTAATTGAATCTACGAGCGGACCTGAGCCTACTCTATAAGCGACTCTAACATTGGTTGACATATCTTTACTATCCTTACTTATATGTATACGGTCTACATTATACCTTAAAGTTTAATAGGATACAAAAAGAAAAGGACACTAGCAGTATTTTAATTCTACTAATGCCCTTCTCTCTCTCTTTTCGTATCTTCTTATTTTAAGGTTTACCTAGTGTTCTTATGCTCCAGCAGCGCCGTAGAAAGAACGCCAATCACTAAACCCAAAGCTATAACGCTCTCTAGCTTTATAGCGAAGATTGCCTGTATCAAAATCGGGTTCCATTTTAGTTTGTAGTTTAGTACGTACAAACATCTTAGCCCCGTTTGGACAGTCAGTTTTAATGAAGTAAGCATTAGTGTCAGTAAATCTACGGTTAACAAAATAACCGTTAGGAACTGCACCCTGACTCTTGATTGCATTAATGTCATTGCGATTTGTTACATTTGCACCACCTAGTGTGGTTGACAGTGTGCTATTCAAGATTTGATCAGCAGTGAAGATTAGATCAACAGGGATATGAAGTGATTTAGCTTGAGCGCCAATCAAGATACCTCTGTCATCTTCAGATTTCTGAACTAAGATCAAAGCAGTCTCAAGAGCAGCCTCTGATAAATCAGCTGCGTCCAAGAGATTAACCTGATCCCCATCACCTACAGTAGGGTGATTGTCACTGAAGAATGCAGCACCATCCCCACCGGGGAAAGCTGTATTGAATGAATTATTGAACACGTCTGCAGCTTTAACCTGCTTAGTGTTTGCCATCGCTCTAGCTAAGCCTTTAGCACGTAGCTTAGAGAACGTATCATATAAGTTATCTTCCATTGCTTCTTCAGTGATAGCAAATGCAAGTGCTACAGTTTCAGCCGTATAACGTGCAGTGTAGCCTTCTTGTGCGTCGTCATACTGAACTCCTGCGCCTTCACTCTTAGTAGGTGCAGTACCAAATCCTGTAAATAGAACTTCTTCTTCAAAAGCTCTATCGCTTGATTCAACATCAAATAAGGCTGCGTGCTCATCGTCAACACTACCATATTCAACGCCAAAGACAGCGTTAAGACCGGGAAGGAGTTCTTTGGAAATACTCGCTCTGTTAATAGCCATTAGATATTATCCTCCTTTCCTATACTAGGGTTGATGTACCAGCAGAAATATATGCATCAATATGCTCATTGATACGTACTTCTACTTGTAAAAAAGCTCGTTCCGCTGCAACATCAACATCATTGCCGGGAGCGTCGATTAACCCTACAATTCTAAGTGCTTTAGGTGTAGTAGCTCTAGTACCAGCTTCCAGACCAAAGCCTGACTTACCAGTTGTAGTACTACCTGCACCTAATGTAACATCAAAATTGATATCATATAAATCACCTAGACTAACTGATGCATCAGCTTGAACTGCAAATGTAGCACGGGGATCATCAACTACCATAGCTCTAATATTAGAAGCTGAAGTACCTGAAGGCCAGTGCCTAGACCATTTAGGCTCACCGTCCTGTTCATAGTTACAACCCATGAACACACCAGTAATCTTTTCAGTTACAGCGGCGTGAGGTCGAATAAATCCTAGTGAAGTACATACTAAATCACCTGTGAAGATATTAACATTTGTTGCGCTTGCAATACGATATTCTGACATCCCCCCAGAGTAGGCACCACTACCTCTCATACGGAGAGGTCTGAAGCCGTTTAAGGCTTTACTTGTAGTCATAAACTTTCCTTTCTCTCTCTAGTTTATAATGTATATCAAAAATAAGAGGGTAAGGAAATAATCAGGTATCTTAGTCTTGAAAAGATGCCTGTCTCCCCCTACTTACTTTAGTTTTACTATTGTTACTAATAGGCATTCTAGAATCAGAAGCATTCATCAACTGATCATTAACAGCTTGCACTGCTTGCCTACTTTTGTTCTGATAGAACTCTTGGCGTGATTGAGCTAATTGAATTGGCATCTTAGCCAATGCTAAGTCTCCACGGCAGACTGCGCCCTCATACCTATTACCTGCCTCCCTCACGAAGGAGTTCTGAACAATCTCTGGAACTTCGTCTGCCTGAACTATTTCCCATCCTTCAGAAGTACGCTTACCTACATTATTGTAGTCATCGTCATTCTTAAGTAGGACTCTAATCCACCGTAGTTTCATTCCTTGGCTGGCGAACCTTCGTGTGACGCCTTCTGGAATATCAAGTGGACTATACTCTTTAAATTCATGCCTTTCAGAATTTTCCCGATTAGATGATTCGTTAGTACGTGATGTGTTTTCCCGTGTCATTCTTTAGTTTCCTTTATGTCTTCCACGCTTTGTGTTCTATCTTTAGTATTAGATATCATTATAAACATCAGTATATTCGCCGTCAGCCTTCTCAGTCTTAAGCTTTTCAGCGGCATACTTATCAAGAGGAATCCCCCATTTTTGAGCTAACCGGACATCGTCCTTAGTTAGCTTGACTCTGTTTTTACCAGAGCCTTGGGCGTTTTTAGGTGTACGTGATGCACCAGCTACAACTTGAGCAGAACTTGACGTTACGTCCTGCAAACGAGGAGTCTCGACTTGAGTCTCCGGTAACGGTTGTTGAGATTGAAATCTTGCAGGATACTGACCTCTAAGACGAGTATCAATTTCCTTATAGAAATCTTCATCTTTAGGATCATATCCTTCAGATTTCAACGCAGCATCAATTGTGAGTGCAGCGGTTGTTAACATCTGGTCTTGTCCAAACCACGAGTTATTAGTTGCCCACTCTACAGCTTTAGGATCATACTCAGCAACATTATTATTTTGTTCCTGTTCAGCGGTAGCTTGAGCCGCTTCATTACTCTCCAAGCTATTATTGTATTGATCCCAAGCCTGTCTCTGCTGATTAACTTGATTTAATTCTGCATAGTTCTTACTCATAGCTTCTTGAGCCTTGAGCATCGAATCTGTATCGCCTTGGTCTACAGCTTGCTTATACGCAATCTTAGCATGTTCAATCCCCTCAGTAAGCTGAGCTTCTGAACTTTCAATATTAGTTTTTAAACTTGTAGATAGTTGCCCATCACGTTCCTTTACGGAACTTTTAAGATTTGTAACCTCTAACTTAAGTTTAGTTAATTCTTCATCCCGCTCTTTACGTTGCCGGATTAGTTGCTTAATTCTTTTTTGAGCACCTTTAGTTTCGATACCCTCTAATTCTTCTGGTTCTGATGCTTGTTCTGTCGGTTTCGTTTTAACTTCATCAGCATCTTCATCTACTACTGCATATTCAATTGGTTTGGCAGCTTGTATTTTTTCTTCTTCTTCAGCACCTAAACCATCATCAGGCAGTTCAAATTCTACTTTATCTTTATCAGCAAGAGCACTAGGAGTGATTTCATTCCACTCTTCAGTCCCCTCATCTTCTTGAACCATTGACATATTATTTTATTCCTTCCGTTGGGCAGCGGGTTCCCCATACGAGTTTTATACGCTGTACTTTTAAAGTATACCTTACAAACTATATGATATACAAATATTAATTAGATAGATTATAAGTTGTATCTAATACATGAGGATCATCAACCTTCATTATAACTTGATCATCATAGATTAATAAGAGCTTATAGCCCTTATAGACAAACTTCTGACCTGTCATCTTAGCATAACAAACATAGTCTCCAACCTCACACCACGGCCCTAATGGAAACTTATCCTGATCGTCATAAGCTAAACTACCTAAACCAATTACTCTACCTACTGTAGTTAGATAAGCAATATCATCAACTACCTTATCAGGCATAATGATACCACCTTTAGTTTCTTTCTTAATAGATACAGGTCTAATTAATACATGGTATCCCGGTAACACAGGAAGTTCTTTAGCTGTTAAGTCTTCAACATCATCTGGAGTAATCCAGAGTGAATTATCCATTGCTTTACCCATTGGTACATTTTGCATGTTATTATTATTAATCCTCATCTTCATGAATACGATGTTTTACAATATGCTGTAGAGAATCCTTAGCCATATTTAATCCAGCTATTTTACCTACAGCAAGTGAGTATTCATTATAATTCTCAGCGTGTCCTTCTGCAAGGGAAATCTTAAGATCGTCAATATTTTTATTTATGTGATTTGTAATCTCATCCCAAAGGTTCACTTTATATACTAGTCCTTCTTATTATTATTCTTATTATTCTTAGCTTGAAGTTCTAACATCTTAGCCATCATATCAGCAGCTTTCAAAGTTTGACTATTATCTAATTCTTCTTCCTGTTGAGCTAAGTCAGCTAGAGCTTTTAATGCAGTATTGACAGTCTTGTTATGTCTATCCATTTCTTTCTCTTCTTTAGTACTTGTAAGCTCAGCACCAGATTTGAACATGTCCATTTTAATCTGTAGTTCTTCTAAGTCTAGTTCTCTGTTCTTAAGTTCAGCCTTAGCACTTTCAGATGCTGTATCAGCTTGTAGTTTAGCAGCTTCAAGTTGAACTCTCTGTTCTTCAAGCTTAACCATCTGTGCTTCAGGTGTCAATGCATTCTGCTGTTGAGCTTGAACTGCATTAGCTTGTTGAACTTCAACTGCAGCTTGAGCTAGAACCATCTCCATAACTTTAGGATCATTAGGATCAACACCTGCATTACTAGCTTCTTGACCNTACTTAGAAATGATATCTTTAGCTACACCATTAACTTGTTCTTGATACTTAAGTAATACATGTTCCTGCATATTAGCTTGTAAAATAGGTACAATTCGTTGCATTGCAGGGTTACCACCATTCATAGGGTCTTGTAGGAAAGCTGTCTTAGCTTGGAGATGAGCATCATGATTCTGTCCTACGAAGGCTTTAATAGCTAACCCTTTAACTGCAGCTGCTACATCTGAAATAGGATCAAGAGGAATAGGCTGTGGCTTTCTAGGCATAATCTTATCTAAGTTAGGAATATTAGCAGCTGATAAGATAGTTCTATTTAGTTCTTCTACATTGAACATGCCGGGAGGTGCAGCTTGTGACAACTGAAGTGCCATCTGTGCCATCATCATTCTATGTGCTGAAGAGGGTATGTTAGGATCAGAGACAGGGATGATATCAATTCTACCATCAAAGTCAGCTTTAGAGATTATGAGTGTACCATTAGCTACATCAATTAAAGATGAGTCAGGTAAATATTCATTGTTAATTCTACCTAAGATTTTAAACTCATCTCGTTGAGCCTTGTGAATTCTTTTATGAACTGCAGTAAAGAACTTACTACTAGCTTCTAATAGAGCCATTGTAGTTCCTACAGGGCCGTAGTTAGCCCCTTCAGAAATAACTTGCTCTGTAGTGTCAGCAAACTTCTGTGCTGCACCAGCTACGAAGCCTAGCATCTGGAATAAAGTTTGTGAAGGTTCTTTATATGGCAGAGGAATGATCATCTTAGAAAGATCATTACCTACAGATTCAACTTCTTTGAATTCACCGGGAGCTATAGGATCATTGTCACCTACAATCCGTAAACCTTTAGCTTTGAAACCACCGGGTAGATTTGCAAACTGACCTGCATCAACTAAGCCTCTCATAGCTGCAGTTGCAGTCATAGTTAAGTTACCTAATAGATGGATTAATCCTAAGCCATAGAAGCCAAAGCCGGGTACATATCTATAATGTGTAAAGAAAAGCTTTTTCTCTTTTCTCTTATCGTCCTCATTCCAATTCCTTCTAATTGAAAGAATCTGTCTGCTAACCTCTTCTATAGTTACAATGTAAGGACACATGTCCATATCTAGAACAGGTTCATCCTCGTCATCACTTTCACTCTTTTTCTTTTTAGAAGGACCATCTAGATTTATACTTAAATTTACATGCTGCTCTAGTAGTGTGTACTGTGGATCATTCTGACTTGATGGTGTCAAGCCTGTAATGTTATCCATCTTCTCACGTAAGGTACCGGGAGTTGGATTGGTTGTAGCTTTAGGTAGGTCTACATCTTCAGAATACATTCCTGATGAAATACATCCTGCCATCTCATATGGACTCTTATAAAGTACATGGGTATATCTATCTGCACGTCGTAAGTCAGTTGCATAGTATGACACATAGAATTGATCAATAGGGACAAACTCTGATACAGGTCTATTAGTATTTGAGTCAAAGTAAATCTTCTTGAATGCTGATCCTATAATAGGTAGTTGAAAGAGCATCCTTTCAAACTCATCGAAATACTCAGGCATCTGTTCAGTAGTCTGGTAGTTCATGAAATCTTTTACACGAGTTCCTTGAGCTTCCTTCTCTTCTGAGACTGCACCCATGATCTGTGTCTTAACTGGGCCTGAAGGTGGGAATAATTCTTGAGTAGCTTTAGATTGGAACTTAACTGCTGATTCAATTAATACAGGATGGACTGCAGTACATGCGCCTTCAAATGGTTCGGAGGTTTCCTCTAGCTTTAATCCTAATAGATCAAAGCCTCTCTCAAACATACTCTCCCACTCTTCTCTTGAATCTTTATCAGCTATGAAATTATCATATACTTCAGCAGATATTTCTGTAAGCTGCTCTTCATCTAGATCATCAACTAGATTTCTATAAAATTCTGATTCTTCAGCATTAACTTCAGAGGCATCATTGTCATCTTCATAAGAACCAAATTGAACTACGACACCCCCGTCATCTTCAGGCATAAACTCAACCTCTTGTTCCTCTAGGAATTCCATATCCTGACCTTGGTCTGTTCCCATAGATGAAGATTCATAGGATACGTTTATATCTTCCTGTTGAGGAATTCTATCAAATGGATTACGTTCAGTTGCCATGTTATCTATATTGCCTTTGGTTCATAGTTATAAGGATTCCTCATTACATTGGAACCTTTAGAAGGAGAAGAAGAAGAAGGAGTTTTAATCATACCGCCTTTTTGCTTACTTGCTCTGTGATCGTTCCAATTTTTCTTTTTTGTATTTTCGAACTTAACCTGTCTAGGATACATTAACATGATACTATCTTCAGCATCTTCTAGAGGCATGGGTTTATGATGACCTTCATTATAATTTTTATATTTGAATGAATCGAAGTTATGTTTTATACCGACTTCTCTTAACTTATTAAGCCAGACACCCTTTCCNTCAGCTGTATCCCAGTAATTTACCCACTTTCCATCTTTGAAAATATCCGTTTGAAACTGTTGATGTTGTAATACCTCTTTAGCTGCTTCTTTTAAATCTTTTAATATTTCAGGTTTTATAGTAACCTTATCACTATCTAACAGTTCCAACCAGTTGTTAGGATTTTTAAAGGCTCCCATATCTGGTATATCTAAAGTCTTTAATTTAGGATCAAGTCTTAATGGAAAAGTACTTTTATGTTCAAACCTATTTTTTAGTTCATTATTAAGCCTATCAATCTGAAGATTTTTTATATAAACCTCCTCGTCATCGTCTATGAAACCTTCCTCTTTTAACTTTTTTATATCTAGTTTATTAAAAACTATTTCTTCCTCTAAACTGCTTTTATAATTCATATGAAAAGCTGCATTATTAGATGTCAAAGGACTAAAGCCTACATGAATACCTACATCAGCTGTAGCAGTATTACTGACAGGATTAAATACATCTGAATCAATTATAGCTTGACCTGATGAAGTACTATGAAATACTTTCTGACCTTTAGCGTCTAAATCAGCTATCTTTTTTGTAAGTTTCCCAGCTGTTCTAGGTATTGTACCTAGTACTGGTACTACACCTGCAGCAGCGAATGCTGACATTAATCCTTGTAAACCTGATTCTCCGTAGTCACCTTTTTTAAATGCTTTAATTGCTTCAAGTCCTGATTCTTTAGCAACTATCGCAGATTCAACTTCATCAACTATAGGCGTATACATCATATCACCTGCAGTACTTAAAGCTGATGATCCTCTAACTACACCGCTTGCACCAGCTTCAGTCTCAGCCATGTGTGTAGCTGCAGTCTTAGGAGATGCGTATTTTAATAGTGGCGCTGGAACTGAAGTCATATATATATTTTTCTTTAAAGTCTCTGTGTGATCTGTTTATAGATATATGTGATAGATAGGAAGAAAACATATTATCACTAGACTCTCCAATATGCAACTCTTCTCTTTCCTCGCTTGTTGTCATTCATGTCATCTTCCCAGTTAGGATCATCAGGATGTTCTAGTCTCCAGCTATCCTTTACATATAGAACTGCCATTGCCATTGCATCAACCTGATCGTCATGCTTACCAAAAGGAAACATGGTACATTCTTCATAGAGTTCTGTAGCCCAAGGCTTATTATCAGGGAGCCATACTCTACCTGCTTCTAGTAATGGTGATATTGCATATACCCTAGCTACCTTATCCCTATCAGGCTCGTACTCTAAGACAGGTAAGCCACTCCTTCGCATGTCTTGTATTAGTGACTGACCACTAGCTTTCTTTTCTACAATACATATATCAGGCTTATGGAGCCTATACTCCTCGTTAGCTACTCTTCTAAGCTCAGGGTACTCAAACCTATCCCTTCGTGATCCTAGAAGTATTAGACTAGCTGGCGGTCCACTCTCAATACCTGAAGATTCATCTTCATAATTAATATCCTCATAGTTAGTGAAGATACCCCATGTTTGAATTACACTATAGTCAGCTGTAGTTTTAGTTGAGAATGCAGTATCATACGTCTGTATTATAAAATCAGCCTTGGGAGGATCGGAGTATCCCCACCATTGCATCCATCCCTTCTTAATTATATTACCTTCATCAGGTGTAGGGTTCTGCATATACAGGGATTCCCAGTACTTAGACCCATTAGTAGATCGTATGTCCATCTCATCAATCTTAAGGGTCTTATCATCCTTCCACTCAGGGAAATAACTTGTACCTTCAGGTAATCCTAATAATTCAGATGATTTAGCATCCAACCATGCAGGGATACTTAGTACATCCCACTTCTGTTCTGAACCTATATCAAATTTAGCCTGTTGTTTTAAGAGCCATCCACAGATATCATCGTAATGATACCGTGTATTGATAATTATAATGGCACCGTTAGGCATAATACGTGTTCTAAGCCCACTAGGCCACCATTCTTTGATATATCTTCGCCCTGATTCAGAGAATGCGTCCTCTTCGGACATTACATCGTCTAATATAGCTATATGAGCGCCTCTACCTGCAATTTGGGTGCGTACACCTGCAGCAAAGTAGCTACCATTCAGGTTAGTCTTCCATTTACCTGCAGCTTTAGCGTCTGCACGTAGGTTTACACCGGGGAATGTGTCAGTAAAGAACTCAGTATTGACAATATCACGTACACTTCTACCAAAATCAGCTGACAACTCCCCTGAGTGTGACACTGTAAGTATCTCATGGTTAGGATTCTTACCTATATACCATGCAGGAAAGAGTTTAGAGCATATTACAGACTTGGAGGAGCGAGGTGGAAGGAAGACCATTAATCTTTTGATCTTACCTTCTAAAACTAACTGTAGTTTCTGGGATATAAGCTTAATATGCTCTCCCATCTCCCAATCAGAAATTAATGTAGGAGCTACTTTACGTACAAATGTTAAAAAATCTGTATTGGATTGTCTATGAACTAGCTCCTTAATTTCGCTTCTAAGGTTTAGAAGGTTGGAGTAGTATATTTCTTCTTCAGTTTGTTCTATATCTGAATTAGTTTCTCTGGACACGTTTGACACCATCAGGGGATGACAACCTCCCACTATATTTATTATTATTATTATTATAAAAGAAAGAGAAAGAGAGTTCTCTTCTATATAGAGTCCTATAGGACACTAAGGCATATGCGATTTATCACAATTATACATCTATTTTCTATAGACTAGAAGGTGTAAGTATGTAGGTTAAGAAGGTTAATCTTCATAATGAGCTAGTACTAGCTTGCAAGAACAACTTTATAATGTACTGTCTTTCTCTCTATAGAGATATTATAACCATCACCATAAATATATACAATAGTTATTTTTATAAAAAAAATATATTCTATATAAGTTGTATGTTTAGGTACCCCCCTGTTTTCTGAGGTCTGTATGTGTCATTGGTGTCTCTCCTTAAAAAATAGGCGGGGGGTTTTTTTGGGGTGGGGTAGTCAAAATAAGCCTACACAGATTCTATTCCTACGATAGGATTCTTTTCCCACAGTGGGGGCGTTAGGAATTTATTCCTATGTTAGGATTTTATTCTTATACCAGCCCGATAGGATTATATTCCTACGATAGGATTTAATTCCTATGCAGACATAATAGGATTCTATTCCTATGTGATGGGATTATATTCCTATGTAGCATTCATGGGATTATATTCCTACGTGATAGGATTATATCCCTATATCTGCCGTTTAGGAATGTATTCAGTAGTCTTAGGAATAACTGCCTAATAAATAAGCAACTAGGAATACTGTCCTATATATAGGCATATATGTGTTGTCAAGCCTTATTCCTAGCCATCTTATCCTATTCATAGGAACTATATCCTATAGCCCAATGATTATAGGATTATATCCCTAAGTCTAGGAATGCATGTGATATGCCTAGGACTGTGTATGACATCGTAGGAATGCTCGCTTTGTACCCCCGAAAACCTAGGAATATATGTGTTGTCAACCCCTAATGTAAGGATTCATATCCTAATTGCACATTGGAATCATTCTAATATACGCCATAAGCTTATGATATCATTGAATAAATTATTATATT
>JGI24006J15134_10001751_pt1 | contig 12218 bp, 16 predicted proteins | sample LinPmetageLP53_FD_15134 | JGI IMG/M metagenome (IMG submission 15134) | reverse complement strand
TTTAGTCCTACGTATCATGTGATATCCCTTGTTCGTTTGATTTGGTAAATTTTCTGGTAATTGGGGGTTTACTCTCTCACTTCGTAAGAGAGTAAACACCCAGTTCTGGTACATTCTGTGTACCTGTAAGCGACCTACTCTGGCAGTGAAAAGTCCATCCTACGTGTGGAGGGAATGTCCTCCCAATCAGGTAACTCTGCGAGCATTGACTCCTCACATGAACGCTCCAAAGCTATGTCAGCCTCAATCTTGGCTAACACGTGTGCCTTCAGGTGCTTGATATTGTCCAACATTTGCATCATCTCAACACGTGACATGTGCGAAGTAGCAAAATCCTCCACGTCGTAGTACTCAGGTGTAAAAATCCATGTAAAAACTGCGTCATTTTCAGTCATAGCGGTATCCAATCAGGGAATGTCCTCCCAATCAGGTAACTCTGCGAGCATTGATTCCTCACATGAACGCTCCAAAGCTATGTCAGCCTCAATCTTGGCTAACACGTGTGCCTTCAGGTGCTTGATATTGTCCAACATTTGCATCATTTCGACACGTGTCAGGTCAGATGTACCAAAGTCTTCTACGTCGAAGTACTCAGGTGTGAATATCCATGTAAACACGGCGTCCGTTGTGGAATTGTCAAGTGGCATAATCGTATCCAATCATATGTATGTGTAGAGGGCGAATTCCCTCATGTGAACCAGCTACGAGAGGCAACTAGCTCACATGAAGAGGGGAGCGAAGCTCCCCGCCTCACACATGATCAGGCTGCTAAAGCAGCAGCTATACGTGGTTGGTAGCTGAGAGCGAAGCTCTTCGCACCTGCTGCCATTCGAGTTTCGAAGACCAGCTTCAGAGTTGCTTTAGCAACTTTACGTGTATCTTCGTTCCGAAGATCCTTGATGCATGTGTTGACAACTTTGTTGGCTGCTTTGTTAGCAAGGCTGTAAGCCTTGGTACCACGTGGTGACTGATCGGCCCAGACTGCTTTAGCAGTGGAAGCCTTCGGCTTACGTGAAGCCTTCGGCTTCGTTGTGACCACCTTGGTGGTCTTAGGTGCTGGCTTGGCAGCTTTAGCTGGAGCTTTTTTCTTGGCTGGCACCTTCGGTGCCACAGGTGCGGCGACCGTTGCATCGAAGATGTTGTTCATGGTGGCTAAAGCCACCTGTATGGCTTGGAATTCGTCATCGGAGATGATTACTGGCATGTGATTTTCCTTTGATTTTCAGTCCCGACAATTTGACGGAACTGTGACTAATGCAAGAAGCAAATTTTTCCTGCTGCAAATCACGCTATCACCGAACCACTGCGATTAGGGGATATTGTTTTTTAATCAGCCCAGAATGACGCTCAAAGGTTGAGTAGATAGGCTTAAAAGAAATGTTACAAATATGTTACAACGCCAGCTTGACCAGTAAAAGGCTTAAAAACAGGACATCNGATNNCTTCCATATCATCACACATCACACCACATCACATNACGCATGACGTGATCACATAATGGNTCATCGATGAATGGTTGCCGATTCTGCCAGCCGTACGGTTCCCGTTGCATTATGCGTAGGGGAACTGTGANGAATCTGCCATGAAACACAGATATTTNCTGAGAATCCTCGGACCATGATCGCATTATGCATGTGGTCCGCAACGCACCTGCGCCCATGATGCGACGCCACCCCCCTGGGGGGGTACCCTTCGATACATACTCTATGTATAGATAAGGAGAGACAGTGCGACTACGATTTTAATTCTACCAATTATTTTGCTTATATACTTGCAACTGTCTGCGACATTGTTTAGTTTACCTAGTACCATCCCCCGCAGGGGGCGGGGGATGTTTACTTAGTACCATCTCCCACTAGATGTGGGAGATGTTTACTTAGTACCAGTTCTTGTACAGTAAGTCTAACTGTCCCAAATAACATTGAAAAGCTATAGTGGGACATAGAACTCTATAGGTGAGGTAAAGGTTATGGCACAGAACGGTGGAGGGAAGGGTTGGATAACCGACCCAGACTCAGGCATTGCTAAAATGCCTCGACATTGGGAGTTGCTTTTGGAGTGGCTTTTGTTGGGTCCTGAGAGGCAGCCTAAGTACCAACAGGACTTTGCTGCTGAGCATGATATGCATGCTGATTCTTTGCGCCGTATTAAGCGTGATCCTCGTTTTATTAAGGAGTGGGATAGGCGTGCGTCTGAGTTGAACATTAACCCTGAGCGTGTGCAGAGTGTTATTGATGCTTTGTGGGCTGCGGCTGCTGGTGGGGATGTTAAGGCTGCGTCTTTGTATTTGCAGTATATTGATAAGTTTACGCCTCGTAAGAAGATGATTCTTGATGATGAGCGGGATGTTGCGGGTTATAGTAATGAGGAGCTTGCTTCTGCTTTGGAAGCTGAAGTTATTGGTTTAAGGATGGTTGAAAGTGCCTAAAGTAAATGGTAAAAGCTACTCGTATTCTAAAAAAGGTGTTGCTGCGGCTAAGGCTGCTTCTAAGAGCAGTGGTAAGAAGATGACTAATGCTAAAAAGAAAAAGAAGTGACCGACGATATAGCGCAGGATTTCAAGCAAATTCGCGTAAGCAGGCTCACCCTTGGATTAATTATGACTGTGGCTTCTGTGTCGGCTGTAGTTGTTTGGAATGCCGCTGCGGTAGCTAACCGCATTGATGGTATGGAAAGCTCTGTATCACGCTTACAAGCGGAGATGGAAGAGTATGGGGAACCTGATGCTCAGGTTCTTACTCGTCTTACTTCTATTGAGCGTCTTGTTGAAGAGTTTGATGTTAAGACTATTGAGGGTCGTCTTACTACAATTGAGACATGGGCCTACGTAGAACTAACTGAACGTTTAGAAGAACTTGAAGAGTTTTGGGATGAACTAGAGCGTGACGGGGAGCAACTTCGTTATGAGCTAGATGATTTACATCACCATAAAGATGCGTTTAGAGATATTTTGAGTCAGGACCCTCGATCGTTTGCTGTTGAAATAATGAATCAAAGGTTTAGTTGGTAATGGATAATGAACCGCAAACATTAATGGAAGTTTTTGAAGAGTTTCCTGAGTTGATGGGTGAGCGTTACAATCCGTTTGATGATGATACTCCGTTGGAGTGTGGGTTAGAAAACCCTGATGTTTGTGAATCGTGTCAATGAGGGGGCTATATGTCGTTGGAGGAACTGGCTGATAAGTCTGTAGTTTGGGAAAAAGCAATTAAGCGTTTAGTTAAGTCTTTTGCTGCTATTGCTGCTGCTGTGGGCGCAGCAATTATGCCTTTGATTGTGTGGTGGCCTTTTGGAGGCTCTGCCGATAATGAAGTTAAAGAGACTGTTGTTATAGAAAATTGGGGATATAGCCCTCAGTGTTCACAACTATTCAATACCATTGACTGGGGTTGGTCAGAAGAACAGTGGTCTAAATGGGAAACACTACGCAGAGATATGAGGTGTTGAATGGGAAGAGTGAGCGAATTACGCCAAGAAGCAGAATGGCGTAAGTGTGTTAAGAGTGAGAAATATTTTCTTGAGTCTTATTGGCACGTTGCTCACCCTGGTCATGGTAGGGTTTTATTTGGTCTACGTGATGCTCAAAAGGAAGCTCTTGAGCGTTGGGCAGATAATAGATATTCATTAACTTTAAAAGCTCGTCAAATTGGGTGGACAACTTTAGTTGCTGCTCATCAGTTTTGGTTAGCATTTTTCAAAGACGATCAAAACATTATTGATCTGTCACGTACTGAGAGAGAAGCAGTGTTGCTTCTCCGTAAAACTAAATACGGGCAAAAGCATTTGCCTGACTGGATGAACGAACGGGGGCCTCAATCTCTGGTTGATCATCAACAGAGAATGGGATTTTCTAATGGTTCACAAATTACTTCGATGCCTTCAGCCTCCGATCCTGCCAGAGGGGAATCAGCCACGCTTGTGGTTGTGGATGAGTGGGCATTTTTGCCCAACCCTGAAGAAGCATGGGCATCAATCGAGCCTGTAGCTGATGTAGGCGGACGTATTATAGGGTTAAGTACTGCTAACGGTTCAGGAAACTTTTTCCACAAATTGTGGACAGGATCAACTACTGGTAATAACAAGTTTGATGCTATGTTTTTTCCTTGGTCTGCGTCGCAAGATAGAGATGAGGCTTGGTATGAAGGCAAGATTGCCTCTATGCTCCCTTGGCAATTGGCCCAAGAGTACCCGACTACGCCCGAAGAAGCATTTGTCCGTTCGGGCAATCCCGTCTTTGATTTGGACGTTTTGGGAGAACTTGGGAATATGGTCAAACCAGGTAAACAAGGTTATTTACATGAGCTTCAAGGAGCCTTGGAGTTCAGATGTTAACGATTTGGGAAGAACCTCAGAGATGGAGCGGATACGTCCTTGGCGTGGACACGGCTGAAGGTCTTGGTCACGGCGATTATTCTTGTATTCAAGTAATTGATTGTAAAGATGGCAAACAAGTAGCTGTTTGGCATGGACGTATACCTCCTGACGAGTTAAGTCAAGAGGTATACAATCTTGGTGTTTGGTATGGAAACGCTTTATGTTGTGTCGAAGCTAACAATCATGGTTTAACTACTATTGTTGGTTTAAGACAATTGGGTTACCCTAATTTGTATCGTCGTAGAACTTTGAACTCAGCTAATCAACGTACTTCAAGCGAGTTTGGTTGGCTTACTACTCGTACTTCTAAACCGCTTATGATAGATGAGCTTGCTCAAGCTTTAAAAAATTATGAGTTAAGTCTTTTTGATGAGTATACGTTAGCTGAATTACGTACTTATACTCGTAATGACCGTGGTGGTATGTCTGGGTCTCCTCATGATGACCGTGTTATGGCTTTAGCTATGGCTAATCAAATGAGAAAGTATGCTTATGTTCCTGAATACGTTCAAAATGTAGATGATACATTTACTTTAGATTGGTGGCATAGACAAATACCACGCAATAATGTAGCTGGAGGCTCTATTATTGGTTTAAACTCAACTCGTGGGACAGTATAAGTATATTGTAGTAACAAATTTACGCTAGGAGCGTTTAATGTCCAATAGAAAATTCAATGCTTCAGGAATGGGCGCTCAGCCTGTACTAAATGATGCACAACTTTGGAACGGTCCAATTTCTAGAGGTGGAGCGCAAACAGATGTGCCTGTCTTTGGTGGAACTGATGAAGTTCACCCTGGTGACTTGGCTGCTTCTATGGTTATTCGTGAGACCCCAACTAATTTTCAGGGTCCTGATGGAAAAGTAGAGCGTGTAGCTGTACAGCCTGATGGGTCGGTTAATAACACTTGATACCAAAAAATGTCACTAAAGAAGAATATTGTTTGTACATCGTCGGGAAGCGAGGACCGCTTCCTGACGATGAGCTAAACGATCTTTGGGAGTGGCATTGTAAAGTTATGGGAGTCACTATGACTCTTGGATCTACTGGCCCTTTACATCGTGCACAGTTGCCTGTTGAAGAACAACATATGACTCTTAAAGAACGAGAAAATAAAGTTATTGCTGATGCTCAGGCCGCAGGTCATGAGCCTGAATATGTAGGCAGACGTTGGGTGTAAAAAATGGCAAGTGAATCACGGTCAGATCGTTATGAAAGAGTACATGACCGTCTTCGGTTGGCTGCTAGGTGGAGAAGAGACGAAGGTTACGACAATAAATGGCAACGTTTAATTGACGTTTATCGTGGCAAAACTTATTGGAATGCTAGTAACGCTAATGATAGTGGCAATGTTACTGATGATCGCATTTCAGTTAATATGGCTTTTTCGACTATAAACGTTATTAGTCCTGCTGTTTCTATTAATCATCCTAAGATTACTATTAACGCAAATAAAGAATCAGATGCTGATAGAGCAGTTTTTGTTGAAGCTGTAATAAATTATTTGTGGCGTCATTACGACTATAGGAAACCTTTTAGACGTTCAGTTAAAGATTTTCTTATAGTCGGTCATGGTTGGCTTAAAGTAGGTTGGAAATTTGTTGAAGAAGAACGTGCGCTTAATGATTATGAAATGGATGACGAGTATCAACGTTCAGTTGAAGAAGTTGATATGTTCGCTCAGGAAAGCCCTGAGTTTGCTAATGAGTTACCTACAGATGAACAAATAAGATCAAGTTTGCCTCATACAGAAATGATGATTGTTGAGGATCAGCCTTTTGTTGAACGTATTTCTCCTTTTGATATGTTTGTTGATCCTGAAGCTACTTGTTTGGATGATGCAAAATGGATTGCTCAAAGAATTGTTCGTCCTTTAAACGAAGTTAAAAAAGATAAACGGTTTAAATCTTCTGTTCGTAGAAATTTGCAAGCAGATTCTGGTGTTTTGTTTCGTTGGCAAAATGATACAGAACGTGAACAATATGCTGATGAAGTTGATCGTATAACTCTTTACGAATATTACGATCTTGAAGCAAACACTATTTCAGTTTGTGCTTATGAAGCAGATGATTATCTGCTTGAACCTCAAACTATGCCTTACAATTTTGGTCATCCTTTTGTGATGATGCGTAATTATGATATTCCTGATGTTTTTTATCCAATGGGGGATTTAGAACAGATTGAATCATTGCAAGAAGAGTTAAACAAAACTCGTTCTCAAATGGTTAACCATAGAAAACGTTATGCACGTAAATATCTTTATCATGAGCGTTCTTTTGGTCCTGAAGGTCGTGAAGCTTTAGAATCTGATGAAGATGGACGTTTTGTTCCTGTTATAGATGAAAACAGGCCGTTAAGTGAAGTAGTTACGCCTTTGGCGCAAACTCCTTTAGCTCCTGAGATGTATAACCATTCAAGCATTATTGAAGCAGATATAAACATTGTAAGCGGGGTATCTGAATACTCTCGTGGTCAAATGCCTGAAGTCAGACGTACTGCTACTGAAGCAAGCATTATTGCTGATGCGGGCAATGCTAGATCTTCCGATAAATTAGCTATTATTGAGTTAGTTATTGGTGATGTAGCTAGACGAGTTTTGCAGCTAATGCAGCAATATATGACTCGTCCTCAGATGGTTCGTATTACTGGCAAAGATCAAGAAAACTTGTATGTCGCATACACACGCTCAGACATACTTGGCGAATACGATTTTGAAGTAGAAGGCGGCTCTACGCAGCCTTTGAATGAGACGGCTCGCCGTCAGCAAGCTATTTCGTTGATGAATGCGGTTGCTCCTCTTGTTGGTACTGTTATTGATCCTACTGAACTAGCTAAATATGTGTTGCAGTTTGGATTTGGTGTCAAGAATCCTGAAAAGTTTTTAGTCCAGCAACAGCCTATGCAAGAGCAGATGGCTCCTGAGCAAGAAGCTGGACCTGGGGGGGATGGGGGCGGAATGCCTCCTCCCCCAATGAGTGGAGGAATGGGTCCTGGACCTATACCTGATCAAGTTTTTGAGGCAACGGGTGGAGTGCCTCCAGAATTATTAGCACAACTACAAAACCAAATGGGTTTGGAGTTGCCTAATATGTAATGGGACAACAGTCCCTTATTAATAGGAATAACCGAAAGTAGGATTCCAAATGACCGAAGCTACGGAACTGGCTCCCAGTAATCCTGATGTTTCATCTGAAGCGTACACCATCAAAGTTGATGGAGTTGAACGGCAAGTTAGCTTGCAGGAGCTTCAAAGTGGGTACCAACGACAAGCGGATTACACACGTAAAACGCAAGAGTTGGCCCGTGAACGCGAAAGACTGTCTCAAGCGGAAACAATAGTACAAGCATTAGAAACTGACCCACAAGGAGCTATCTCTGCTTTAGGAGATGCTTTTGGGGTCAGTATGGGTAACCAAATGTCATCAATTGAAGAAAATGAAGATTTTGAAGATATGGACCCAGACGAAAGTCGCTTGCGCCGCATTGAATCTGCCATTGAAGAACAAAATTCTCGTGTAAGACAAAACAATTTGCAGAAAGAAATGAGCAACATTAGAGAAAAGTATTCTACTGATATTTCAGATTCTGAGCTTTACGCTCATGCTTTAAAACATAATATTGGAAATCTTGAAGCAGCATATGCTCATTTAAATTATGAGAATGTTGCTGTAGCTGCGACGGCAGAAAGTCAAGAAAACAAAATTATGGAAGATAAGCGTGCAGCTAACGTTGTGGATGCAAATCCAGGTTCTTCTTCTGATTCTGTTGGTAAAGCTGTCTCTGCTGTTAGTTCAATTCGGGAAGCATATGAACAAGCTAGACAAGAAAATTTCACTTAATTAGGAGTTAATATGGCTGGAAACGCCGATTTTGACGCAATTCTGAGCACCACGCTCAAAAATTATGTCCCCAGATTAGCTGATAACGTTTTTGCTGCTCGTCCACTGTTTTATGCGCTTACCAATGGTCAGACCATTAGGCGTATAAATGGTGGAGCAAAAATTGTTGTCCCTATTATTTATGGAAAGAACACAACCGCTGGTTCATACAGCGGTGCTGATACTATTGCTATTACTGCCCAAGAAGGTATAACTGCCGCTGAGTATGCTTGGAAACAGTATGCAGCAACAGTAACCATTACGGGTATTGAAGAAGCAAAAAATAACGGTGAAGCACAAATCATTGACCTCCTTGAGGGCAAGATTATGCAAACTGAGCAAACCATTATTGACAACATGAACACTATGTTGTGGGGTGATGGCGCTGGTAACGGCGGCAAAGACTTTAGTGGTATACAGCAAGTTGTTGCTGGTGGCACATTGGGTGGTATTAACCCTGGTGCTGCTGGTAATGCTTGGTGGCAACCAACGCAAACTAATCATGGCAACGCTGCGTTAACTCTTACTGCTATGAGCAGTATGTACAATACGATTTCGGAAGGTAACGACCAGCCGACAATCATATTTGGTGATCAAGCACGTTATGAAAAGTATGAAGCATTGCTTCAGCCACAGTTGCGTTACACAAGTGCAGCAGTTGCTGACGCTGGTTTCCAGAACTTGTTGTTTAAGGGTGCTCCAGTAACCTTTGATGACAACTGCGAAGCTAAAGCATTTTACTTCCTTAACACAAAGTATCTACGACTTGTAGCCCATAGCGAAACTTGGTTCCAACCAACTCCGTTTGTGCGTCCTACAAATCAAGATGCTCGTTATGCTCAGATTCTCTGTTACGGAGAATTAACTTGCTCTAACCGAGCACGTCAAGGACGTTTGCATAACATTGCTTAAGTCCAGTTAAATAGATAGGTGGGGGATGGAAACATCCCCCACCATTATTTGGAGAAATTATGCAAAGACAGCACGCTATTGGTTACAGCAAAAATGCAGAAGTTGCAAACTCTAGAGGTGTGCGTCCATCGCATTATGCCCCAGGTCAATCATCTGGAGCACGTATGGTTGCTGGTGTTTCCGAATGGATTGAAGAAATAGAAGAACCTGTTGAAAAAATGCAATGGGGAAGTATTTGTTTAGCTATTACAGCTAAAGGAACTCCTTGCAAGGTTACACCTGTAAGCGACACTGACTTATGTTGGAGTCATACAAGACAGGAGAAGTCGTGACTTTTACGGCATTAACTTTAGCTCAAATTAGAACTCAAGTAAGAAGTGTTGTCGATATTGATACAAGCGATATTGACGACACAACGATAGATATTATTATTGGTCAAGGTTTTGACACTATTGTTTATAGCGAAAAACGTTGGCCTTTTTATGAAGTTTCAACAACTTTTAATACTGTTGTAGGTCAAAAAGATTACACGCTTACAGCTATTGCGGCAGCACCTGATGCTATTACTCAAGGGATAAGAGAGATAGTTGCTATAAGAAGCAACGATCATGTTTTAAGATATATCGGTCGCGATGATGGGGATTGGAATAATCCTTTAGATGTAGACACCAGTGGTACTTCTTGGGAATGGAGTTATTGGGATGACAAAATTCGTTTGTATGCAACACCTGGTTCAGTTGAAACGATGCATGTTCGTGCTGTAAGGAATCCGACTGCTTTTGGTTTAGGTAGTGGAGCTTCTACAACTCCTGATTTGCCTACTGCGTTTCATCCTATTTTGACAACGTATACTACTGCTAGAGCTTATATGCAGCAGGAAGATCCTGTTATGGCTAATCAGTATCAAACTCAATTTCAGATTGAACTTGATAATGTTGCACGTCGTTTTGCTGATGCGCCTGCACCTCAACCGATGGTTGCAAATAGTAGAGTATCTAATCGTTTTGCTGCTGGTCTTGGCAGATTGCGGTTTGCTAATACTGGTGGTATTAGATGGTGATAATTTATGGCTACTAATCGACAGTTTTCTCTTGAAGTTTTAGAATCATTTTCTGGTGGATTGAATTTAAGAAGTGATCAGTTCAATTTGCAAGATAATGAATCTCCTGATTTGTTAAATGTGACTGTTGACCCTCGTGGCGGCATTCGTATGAGAGATGGTGTTGATAGAAGAAATGTTGCGCCTTTAAGTCACGATGTTCAAGGTATGTGGGGTTTTCACACAGACACTGGTTCTAGTGCTTTAATGGTTAATTATGGTACTAAAGTTGCTTATTCTTTAGTTAATGATTTTACTGATTTAACTAATATTACTCCGAGAACTGACAAATCTCGTGTGTATGGCATGACAATGAACAATATTGCGTATGGTGTTAGTTATGATAAGCCTTCTTTTCGGTGGAATGGTTCTGTTGACGCTGATCTTGGTTCTGCGTTTGGCGTTGCGGGGAACATGCCGCAAGCTCAATATGTAGCTTTTTGGAATAACTTTGCATGGGTAGCGAATACTTTCGAGAGCGGAACGGGTTACAAATATCGTCTTCGGTGGTCAAACAGCAACAATCCAGAAACTTGGTCAGCAGAAGATTATGTAGATATAGACAAAGGAGAACACGGAGACTTCATCACCGCTTTAGTTCCCGCAGGTGATCATCTTCTTGTTTTTAAAACTAATAGTGTTTACGCTGTTTATGGTTTTGATTCTGATTCTTTTCAAGTTGTTACTTTAAGTAATGATATTGGTTCAGTTCCTTTGTCTTCTCCTGTCAATACGCCTTATGGCACATTTTTTTGGTATGGCAGAGAAGGTATCTATGTTTACAATGGGGATACTTTTACTTGGCTGTTTAGCAAGTTAAGACCTGCGATTGATAATGAAAATATTGTTTTTGCAAAAAATCCTCAAATAGCTTGGGGTAACAATAAGCTTTATGTTTCTGTTGATTATCAGGATGCTGGTGCAACTGGTAGACGTACTTTTGTTTATGATCCAACTTTAGGCACTGAAGGTGCTTGGACTTTGACAGATATTTCTTCTGGTCCTTTGTTTTCTTATAGACCTCCTGATGCTGCTACAACTGTTTTTGCAGGATGTGTAGAAAAAAGTGGTGTTATTCCTAAAGGTTGCGTTGTTGATGTTGAGGATGAACAAAAACGTGATGCAGATAGATATACGTCTAATACAGAAACCCACATTTCTTCTCATTTTGTAACAAGATGGGTTACAGGCAAAGATCCTATTGTTAAAAAGCGTTGGGGTCGTCCTCGTACTGTTGTTTCTGCTGAAGAAGATTTAACTTTGAATGTAGATGTTTTTAAAGATTACGATAAGTCAACTGCTGCTGTTGAGTTCCCTATTTTAGTTTCTGGTAAAACTTCGGCTTCTCGTTGGGGTACTGCCGAGTGGAATGAGACAGCAGGAACAAAGATAGCTAAATGGGATGCTATTGGTCGTGATGTTACGGCTGAAGTAATAAATCTGCCCACACTTGGGACAGGTAGGAGTGTTAGTATGAGGATTGATGGCCCCACAAGTGTTAATTTGCATTGGGAAATTAATGCTTTAGCGTTCACGTACACACCGAGAAGGTTGCGTTAAATGACTTTAAGCATCCCTAACGATTTTGTTTCTGGTACAACAATTGTTGCTGGAGATATGAATGCTAACTTTACTGCTGTTGAGACGTATGTAAATACTTCCCCTGGCATGGTTGAAAGAGACCTTGTTAATAGTAAAGGCGATATTCTTGTTGCTTCTGCTAATGATGTTGTTACTCGTCAAGCAGTTGGCAGCAATGGGCAAGTATTAAGCGCAGACAGCACTGGTACTACAGGTTTGGCTTGGATTGCGGCTCCTGCTGATGCTACTAAGATGCCTTTGGCTGGTGGCACTTTTACTGGGCCAGTCACTTATCAAGGCGCTAGCCCAATACTTCTTACTGGAGCCACTGTTGTTAACGGATACGAAATTACGTTAACGGTTACAGATCCTA
>JGI24006J15134_10001750_pt1 | contig 12219 bp, 20 predicted proteins | sample LinPmetageLP53_FD_15134 | JGI IMG/M metagenome (IMG submission 15134) | reverse complement strand
GGAATGAACGCTTATCGGAACGGACTTATCAATACCGTCAGTCCGTTTGGGACGAAAGTAAAACTAAAGGACTTTGGCTTAAATGACATTGCCGCAGAGTTTACCGATGCCGGAGCAATGAAGGGCGCAATGGACAAGCTGTTTAGGGGCACGGGGTTCAAGCAGTTGGACGTGGCGATGAAGCAAAACAACATGCGTGGCGCTCTCCGTCAGGCAAAGAAGCAGTTGGCGAACAAGGGATCAAAGTCATACAAGAAGTTCATTGAGGAGAACCGCCCATACTTTGAGGGCGAAACCGATGACTTGGTGAATGCGTTAAAGCGCAATGACATGGAGAACGAGAACGTGAAGCTGTTCCTGTTCACACGACTCTCAAAGACGCAACCCATCTCGTTGTCGGAAATGCCGGAAATCTATTTGAATAGCAAAGCGGGTCGCCTTGGTTATGCCTTGAAGACTTTTACCGTTAAGCAACTGGAAGTGGTGCGTGCGGACATTCTCCGCAAGTTAGCCAAGAAGGAGACCATGAAGGAAGGCGTGCAGAATGCCGCTCGTCTTGCCGTCTTGTTTGGTGGTGGCACTACGGGGATTAATACCGCCAAAGACTTTATGCTAGGGCGACCAGTGGACTTGGAAGACTCTGCGCTGGATGCCTTTCTTTCCAACTTCGGCTTGAGTAGATATGCTACATGGAAAGCTCGCCAGGACGGACTAGGGGGTCTAGCGCAAGCGATACTAACACCACCTGCCCCCGTTCTAAATGAAGCGCTCAAGGTTGCTTTTGCGGATGACAAAGAGGAAGCCCTCCAGAAGCAGTCCAAAGAACTATTAAAGTACGTGCCGGTTGTAGGTAAGGATCTTTACTGGCGAGTGGGGGCTGGCGTAGAGAAAAGTAAAAAGCAAAGACTAGATAAGCTTAAAGGCAGAGACTAAACCCCTTGACTTACCCCACCACCACCCAATAAAACTTTACCTGTCGTAGGGGAGACGTCCCTTATGTTCCTTTCGGGAGGGCTGGTCTGTCGTGATTCCAGCCCTCCTTTTTTGTGGGTGCACAATCCTGCGTGATTGACCGATGATGCCATTTTGATAAGTACCGATAAAGTGGCTATTCAATCGGACTAATTGCAAAAATACCAGACGAGTTTGAGGTGAGTTTTTGTCATGGGAAAAATAAAAAAAAGATTTATTTGGTGATTTTTGTTTGTACCATGCATGGGCAGTGGGTTTGGTTATGTTTGATAAGAGCTTAATTTGAATGATTAAGCTTTATTTAATTGCCCTTTATCTTAATATGCCTCCTTTATTAGCGAATCAAAAATGGATAAGAACCCAATATTAGTTCCCTCCCTTTTCCTGTTCCGCTCAGCGTGCCAGGGTAGCTCAGTTGGTTAGAGCAACGGAATCATAATTTCGCATCTAGCCACTAAGTAAAAGAGTGAAGAAACCGACCCAAGTTCTTGTCCCCAAAAAAAAAGGAACAAAACGGTATGAGTAAAAGTAAGCAAGCGGCAGTAGGTATGGGGCATGGCAACGAATTAACGAGGGATCGTGTAGTGGGGGAACGGATTATGCAACTAAATGATCTTGGCGAAAGGGAAAACAATCCTATTGCTAGTGGTTCGCCCAAACCAAAAACCCTAGTAAAAATGTCCGTTCGTCCCAAAACGCATAACGGCACATACGAACTCATCCTAAAAGAAGATGACGTTCGCGTGCGCCGCTCCCTAAAAACGAAAGATTTATCTGAAGCAATAGAGTTTGCTCCGGGTGAATACGCAAAACACGTCCGTGAGCAAGTCGCTCTAGTTCGTCCACTGATAGAAAGGTTCTTCTTTTTTTATCTGGAAGCTGCGGACAAGGGGCTGAAGAGGGGAGCGGCAACCTATAAAACCCGAAGGGGCAACATGCAACGCATGACTAGGGTGCTGGAGTACTGCGGTATTGATCCTGCGGAGGATGACATTTCAGCGTTCGCGAACAAGCGTGACGGGTATCCCATTTGCGAGTGGTACATGGCCCAGCGCCGCAGGAGCGGAGACAGCGAAGGGGCGATTGCGTCAACCATGCGTCAAGCTTGCTCGCTCTTCAGTAAAGTAATGATGCGGTACTATAAGAAGCAGGGCATTGACGTTTCATGGCTTGCCGATTGGGTAGCGTGTGACATTGAAGCGCCTGAGATACAGCCCTTCAGTGCGAGTCGCGAGGAAGAGGCTAGGATAGTGGCGAAATGCTCGTTACTGGAGTTCAGTCATCCCGAAATGTATAAAGCGTACCTGTTAGCGTACGGTTGCGGGATGCGTAGCAGTGAGATCCGCAAGGCGCTGTACTCTGATTTCCGCGAGGACTACGACAACGAGACTTACTTCTTGGTGCGCAACCCCAAGGCTATCCACGGTGGTCAACTGAATGCCGTGCAGGAGAGAGTCTGCGAGAGGGAGTGGTATGACAGGATCAAACGCTTCGGCAGTGGCGACAATCTCATTGTGGACGCACCTAAGAAGATGACGCTTCGGGACTTTCCACGCTTCCTTCGCTCGGAATGCGGCATGGGCGAGGAAGTGGACAAACCATTGCACCGCTTGCGGAAGTGGGCTGGTCACAGGATTTTCCGTGAGTACGGCAACAACATGGAAGTCGCGGGACATGCCTTGGGTCATAAGACTCTGGACATAACTAGAAAAATTTACACGGGTAGACCGTCCTTGGCACGACGTCGGCTGGATTCTCAATCCGCCTAACCCCCGCAACTTCAAGCATGAACAACCATCAACCTCAAAGAAACAACTATGGCTACATTAAAGGGCAAGAAACTACGGGAAACCGTAATCATAGATCAACTAACACTTAGTATATATGACGATGAAACAATCAGAATTGAAACGAGCGGGTGCTGCGAAATCAGCCTCAGAGACCTTAACGCAGAGCTTGCCATCCTCGGTGGATCTCATTCCGATCAACGAGGCTGCGGAGCGGTTGGGCATGACGCGAGGCGCGTTCATGACGTTGCGGAAGTCGCTAGGAATTAAAGCGGTGGGCTACAAGATCAACTGGCCCACAGTAATAAAGCGTCTGGAAGACTCTACTCTTTAACTACCTTGAGCTTAATCGGAAAGGTGAGTCGGAAGTCCTCTTCGGCAATGGCGGTCAGAGCCGCATTACTCAAGAGGTCATACAACTGGGTCTGTGGAAGCCCGGTTGTCATGCGAAGCTCCTTCATCATCTTATTCGTACTAGGACTAAACCTAACGCTGATAGAACCCAGCTTGGCTGGTTGGCGGGAATCATTTTTTGGTCTCATACGACCGCATTAACAGACAAACAACTACAAACACAAGCAGAAAGTAATACATTATGTCATTCTTACCTGACAACTACAAACCACTCGCCCCTTCCGGTGGCGGGTACATGAAGCTCACGCCCGGTGAAAACCGCATCCGCATCTTGGGGAGCATGACCGATGAACCACCTACCGCCATTCGTGGCATGGTTGGATGGGGTACGGACTCCGAAGGCAACCGCAAGCCAGACCGCACGCCAGCCGGCGAGAAGGTGGACGCTTCCAAGTACGAGGATAAGCCCAAAGAGTTCTTTGCCATGATAGTCTGGAACTACGGAGCGGAACAAATCTCCATCCTTGAGGTCACGCAAGCGAGCATCATTGGCGAGATTGTTTCATTAGCTAATGACGAGGATTGGGGCGACCCAAAGGAGTACGACATCTCTATAGTAAAGACGGGCGAGGGTATGGAGACGCGCTATAACACCGTCCCGAAACCGAAGAAGGCGCAGACTAAGGAGATCCAGCAAGCATTCGCTGACGCAGAGATAAACCTCATGGCATTGTTCAGCGGTGGTGATCCGTTCGCCCCGGCTACAGGTGAAAAGGAAGTACCCTTCTGATGGACGGACTGACGAAAGGAATTAGCAACTCTGAGTACCACGGTGGTAGTGAACTCAGTCGTAGCACGGCAAGCTCCCTGCTTTCCACTTCACCCGCAAAGGTGAGGTGGGAGCGGGAGAATCCCCGTCCCTCATCTTCACCGCTCATCATGGGCGGTTGTTTCCACAGCATGGTGCTAGAGCCTGAGTGTCTGGACGAAGAGTACGCTGTTAAGCCGAAGGAGATAGACGGGAAGTCACCACTTACCAAGCATTACAAGGAGGAGTTTGCGGCAATGCAAATGGAACGACCGGATGCTCAGTGGCTGAAGGCTGATGAGTGGAAGACTTGCTTGGGCATGGCTGATGCAATCATGAGCAATCCTGTGTACACGCACTATGCGTCAGACATAGACGCGATTGCGGAGGGGACAGGGTACTTTGATTATAATGGAGCGAAATGTAAAGTACGACCAGACCAGTATATCTCTGACGGCACGATAATTGATTTGAAGAGTACGCAAGACGCTTCCGAAGCGGGATTCCGTAAAAGTTGCCGCAATTTCGGGTACGATTTTCAGGCCGCGTGGTACTTAGAAGCGATGCGAGCAATGGGTCTACCCGCAAAGCAATTCATCTTCTGTGTTGTGGAAAAAGTTGCCCCTTTTAGCGTAGCTAATTATACCCTCACCGCGAGCGAGATAGACCGCCAAAAGCCAAGGATGCAGAAAGCTTGCGAGATTTGGGCTACCTGCATGGAGTCAGGAGTATGGCCCGGTTATCCGGAAGAAGTAGTGACGCTGGATCTCAGCCGATTCGGCGACAATCACAAGCTATCCCTGTCCCAAGTCGCTGAGAAATTTGGGGTAAGTCGTAGCTTCGTCTACACGATCATCAAAGAATACGAACTTGAAACAACTAACGTAGGCAACCAGCGGCGAGTGGATCTTACCGCTTTTAGNAACGCCCTGCGAAACCANAANGANGGAAAGAANGCAGCATGAACGAACTGAAACAACATATCATCACGGCTCTGGATCTAGCGCAAACGCATCTGGACGAGGGNAACNTAGAGGGAGCACTCATTTGTCAGCAGGGAGCATTGAGGCAAGTTGCCGCACTGCTTGGTGGCGAGACTGAGACAACGGTACTTGAGGGGGCTACGGTGGATTGCGAAGAAGCATGAAATTCTGGATTGCCTGTAACCCGCCCCGTAGCACTGCCCAGTCGCAGAAACGGATCGGGATGCGGGGGAAGATCCCAATGATGTACACCACTGCTAAAGGGAAGGCACAGGAAGCTGACTTCATGTCGCTCTTGCATCCCTTCCGACCGGTACAGCCCTATGATGGGGCATTGAGGTTGGGCATCTCCTACTGTCTTCCACTGCTGAAGACTGAGAAGAAGGCAATCAAGGAGCAGGGTTGGACTACGCATAGTAAGCGCCCTGACTGCGACAATATTTGTAAGATGTTCCAGGATACGATGGGCAAGCTGCTCTTCTGGACGGATGACTCACGAGTGGTGCATCTGACCTTTAGGAAATACCGCAGTCAGAGTCCCGGCATTGGCGTAACGCTTGAGCATGTTACGGATGAGCAGGTGGGAGATCCACGACAGTTTATACAAACTAACCAAGGAGAAAATTATGACTGATGCAGACACACAGCAACGACAAGCAGGAATGCAAGCCGAAACATGGGCAGGGGCTTTTCTGTACAAAATGCGCAAAGACAACAACCTGCGCGATGAACCCATAGACATGGATGCTTTTGATGATAAGATTGAATTTAGCGAGCAAGTGTTCTCTGCTAAACTTATTGCGGCGGGATTGGATGAAGTGGCAATGAGCTTGAGGATGATTGCTGAGACTGTGGTGGACTCGTCCGCCTTGGATTCCTCTGCGTCAATGGTAGCCTCGTCACTGGATGGAATCGCTGAGAAGCTAGGCACGGATGAAGACAAAGAGGATTCACCCAAGAAAGAACCGTTCAAGCCTACAAAGTATTAGCTCTTAGGCTACACATAAAAACACAACTGTATTCGTCTGCTTGCAGGTAGACGGTGCTACCGCATGAAAGGAAATCAAATGTACATAGAGATAGATAATCACAGGGTCAGACGGCACGACAAGATGAACTTTGCCATTGAGCGAAAGAAGGGCAAAACATGGCAGCACATAGGCTGGTATAGCTTCTTTGACGCTGCGCTCTTAGGACTGCTCCAGTACCTCATTGAACACAAGCTACCGCAGAATGCAGAGGAGTGGTCAATTATTGCCGAAGAGCCAAGCAAGCACAAGAAGTGGAAGGACTACCTTAAGAGATTCCCTCAAGGCGATGCTGAGAAGGTCAACGGGGTTTTCCGCAGCGCCTTTCAATTACTGTTGGTCATGGACGTCATACAAGAGGCTAAGAACGAGATCCTAGAGGCTGTGAAATGAACAAGGAACTACGCTTGAAGTTCACTCCGGCAAGCTATACCATTCTGGAGAACCGCAAGGCTGAAATCAGCAACAAGACCGGCGACAACATCTCGTGGTCATACGCCATCAATCACTGCATGGAAACCCTCTATCAATTGACCGAAGAACACAATGGTTTAGTGCAAGAACACGAAGACTTAATGCGCCGCTACCATGCCGCTACCGCGCCACCACCACTCGTTCCTCACGTACGGGAGACAGTAGACTTATTTAATATCAAAGAAAAAAAATATAAACAAAAAGAAAGCGCCGGTCTTGAAACGCCAGAACCGAAGAAACGTGGACTTCATCTTTTGCCCAAAGATTTCGCCCCACCACATTCCATAGCTCAAGAGGCTGGCATAGATTATCAAGGAGCATTGGAATGTTTCGCTGACTGGGCAAACTCTCGTGGCAAAAAGTACAAGGACTGGACTGCGACATTTCGTGGAGCTTGCAGGTCATGGCTGAAAGAAAGGTATCCTGATCTCAGACGCGCCCCGATCAAGCCTCATGGCAATACTGAGATCCTCCGCAACGAGGACATGAGCGACACCCGCCCACCGCTAGACCTAGGCAGCGATTGATGGAACAGAGGATTGAGAATCCGTTGTTGGCGGAAGTCGCGGTGCTCGCCGCGATGATGGCGGACGACAGCAACCGTTCTTCGGCTCTTGCTATGGAGCACCTGACGGTTGATGATTTCACCAGCGACACCAATAAGACTATCTTTGAAGCGTGCCGCACGCTGACAGCCCCATACAACGAAATTGACGTGGCCCTTGAGTCCGGACTCAACGCCTCGTGCATGGAGATTGCAAAACAACACGGTGGCGGTGACATCACCCGATATATTGATCTCATCATAGCTGATCGCCAAACCAATCAAGTGCGTGCCGCATTGCTCAAGGCAACGGACTCCCTCGCAGAAGGTGACCCCCAAGAAGTTGCTTCCGCTTTCATTGCAAGTTGCTCTACCGCTTTAGCGTCAAGACGTCATGCCGTCTCGTGTGGCGTTGCGGTGAAAAGCGCCTTGGCAGACTTCTTGGCAACCAACGAAGGAGGGCCAGACGCATTGCCAACAGGCTTCAGTAGCCTCAATGAACTTCTTGGCGGTGGATTTAAACGCTCTACCGTTTCGGTGCTCGCCGCCAGACCAGGTGTGGGTAAGTCCGCACTAGCTTTATGGTTCACCCTTGAGGCAGCACGCCACGGCAAGAAGACTGCGTATATTTCTCTGGAGATGAGCGCCACGGAGTGCGGCGCTAGACTGCTTACCGCTTCTTCGGGGCAGAGACGAGTGTACTCCAAGGGCAAGTACACCCCGCAAAACATTTCTCATCTGCATGACACCGCCAACGCCATGAGCACTTGGCCCATCCGCTTTAAGGATGATGCAGAGGATTCGCTAGACTCCATCATAGCTTTTGTGCAAAGAGAGTCCGTGGAGCGAGGCGTGGATCTCGTAGTCGTGGATTACCTGCAACTGGTGAACGCTCCCGGCGAGAGTGCCAACCAGCGGGTTTCTTATGCGAGCCGTGCCTTCAAGAAGCTGAGTATGCAGCAAGATGTTCCTGTGATTGTACTTTCTCAATTGAACAGGGCGCTTGAGACTCAAGGCAGAGCACCCGCACTCTCCGACTTGCGTGACAGCGGAAGCATTGAACAGGATGCTGATATTGTAATGCTTCTTAGTCGTACCGAAGAATCCTCAGACAAGGACTCCATCTGCGTACACCTAGCGAAGAACCGCAATGGCCCAGGCGGAAAGGTGAACCTCGTCTTTGAGAAAGCATTCGGGCGTTTCTCCCCATCTCCTCGCCTCAATTGACTACGGTTAGCCTCATCTAGTGGCAGGAATAGTCATTAAAGGGTGGAGGCAGGACGCTGAGGGGGCTTTACGGGTTCAAGGTAAGCAATCTACCACGGAGAAAGTTAGAGACCCCTTCAGTGTCCGATATGAGCTTGCGCGGTTTCTCCCCATAAAAAAGCGGGGCAAGGATCACGACACCCTCACCCCGCCAGCTTCGCACGACTGAAACAAATTTATTTATAACGCCAACCGCTGTGCCTTCTTTACCAGTTCCAAAGCATCTCCATTAGGGAATCCATGCTCCTCGCTAAACTCTATGGAGCTTAACGGAAAGCAAGGATCTCTCAAGCCATGCTTCTTTATGGCTTTAGCCAGTACCGCAGGATCAGAGGAGCGAGCCAAGGTTTTGCCGCAGTCGGCATCTAACAGTATCTCTCCTTCATCCGCCGCTATGAACGCTATCTCAGCAACCTCGCGACTCATGTGCCAACTCCCTCCACTCGTTGAGCAAGTCCAAAGTCTCTTGCCCTAAGATGCGGCGGATTGATTTATCGCTACCATCATCAGTGCGCTCCATCCATTTGATGGCAGAACGCAATGCCTCCAATCGCTTTTTTTGCAGGTCTTCCCTCTTCTCCATGAACCCAGTGGCGCGATTGCGGATGGCTATCAAACGCTTCTCTTCCTTCTTATTCAATTCTCTGGTTGCGTCCCGCCACCGTTTGTCCTCATGGACTCGCAGGTATTCAATCTCTGCGTCTATGTCCACCTCCTTGAGCAAGATTGCTATGATCTCAGACGCTTCCTTGTGGATCTCAACAGCCTTCATAACGCCGGGACTCCGTGCTCCCATGCAGTGAAGACTCCGTGACTTATCTCCCAAATGTCTCTCCCGTCCTCATTGTAAAAACTTACGCCAAGACTTTCGGTCATGCGGTCAAGCGCTCCAGGTGAGTTAATGCCCCACTTCTCCAAAATCTCTTCGTCAGCTATGATATGTCGGGTAATGAACTCAGCCATCATGCTTTGCTCCCCCTCCTCTGACGCTTGCCAAGTTCCCTTAACGAAACCGTCCTCTATTTTTGTGATTTCAAACTCAAGTTCTAACTTCATAGTGCTGTTGGTTGTTGGTTCTTCAACGGACTCCATATTCGGTGCGCTCACTTCCTTTTGTCCTCGTTATGGAGGTCTTCGTTCCGGTCTTCGTCAAGGAAACCATACTCTTCGTTAGTGCCAAGTAGTCGGATTGAGTTGTATTCAATTTCTCCCCTCGTCAAACCGTCCTCGTTATCCTTTGTCCACTCAGCTTCAAGAAGTGAATGCGCGGCCCGTGCTTCGGTTTCAGTTCTGAACCATGCGAATTCAGAAACCGCGCAATTGCCGATTTCTATTTCGTATTTTTTGCCAGCGGTGAACTCCTTGTCTCTGGTCTCGCTGAAATCTACTGTGTCGTTTAATGTTGTCTCCATATTATTTCTCCTCTCCCTGCAGTTGAATCGTTACCTTTGCGTTCTCCTGCTTCACCAACTTTAATTTAAAAAGTATCCCGCATCTAACACGTGCATTTGACGACTCCTTACCGGGCCATAAACTCTCTTTCCATTTGGCCCACTCCTCCGGGGTGAATTCCACTGTAGTCGTGAACTTGATGGTAGTTGGTTGTTCAACGGATTTCATGTCTGGTGTCTCTGTCATGTTTCTAGTTCCTTTCTTGCCGCATCTTGTCGTGATTGCGGCGGGTTTCAATGTTTTAGTTAGTCGTGTTTTAGTTTGGCGATTTTTCTCGCCGTGATAAGCGTTGCGATCAGCGTTGCCAAAATGAATGTGGTCATTTCTCGCCTTCCACTTTGGCGAGTAGCTCGCGCAGTTGATCCAATTCCAAGTCCGCCCCGCTGTCCCCGCTCATGATTGCCTCAGTGAGCACTTTCTCAAGGAACTTGCATTGCGCTAATAGCTCAGGTGCGGCGGCGATTAGGCGAGCGTTGGCTCTTGCCTCATTCCAGCCGTCAGTTGTCCTTGCGATCACCGTATCCTCAGAGTTTATCGCAAAGCATAAGCCTTCGCTTTCTCCCGGCGTGCAGTCCTCGCTTTTCCACGGGCCTTTTGTAAATGTTGGTTTGTTCATGCGTGTTTCTCCTATAGTTTCCAGGCAAAGTCCTCAACCGAAACGGCAATCCCGCTTGCGGTTATGTAAAAAAGCGCCTGGATGCCGGTATCCATCTCAAGCCAACGCGCCCCGGCTACCATGTATTTTAACCATGCCAGCGTTTCAAGCCTCGTGTATTTTGACGGTGAGCCGCCTTTCTCAATTACCAGCATACCGTTTTTAGTGTACCGTTTGCGTAACCATGTTACGATTTTAAGATATTTGTCAGGTTTCATGTCGTGATTCTCCTATGCTTTGAAGTTGAGTTTCATTTGCCTTGCCCGGCGGATCTTGCGTACCGGCTTGCGTGCTTTCCTTGCCGGTTTCTCGCTTGGCGGGAGCTTGCCGGTCGCGATTAGCTGGTCTATTAATTCTGAGATGTGTTGCGGTTTCATGATGCTTTTTGTCCTTTCTTGTCGTGATTTGTGCGCCATCTGGCGCTTGTCGTGTAGTGTAAAACTTGCGCTAGTTATTCTTGGCAATCTCTGCCAGGAGAGCGTCAATGCGTTTTATAAGCCCTTGGTAAAAGGATTGCATTTGTTCCATGCTCTCAGCTTCCCAAAGGTTTTCTACGTATTGGCGTAGTTCTAATAGTTTGTCGTTCATAGTTGGATTATCTGGCCCAGCTGTAATCGTGAGGTCGGCAACCTTGCGTTGCCTTGGGGCAAACCACCGTTTGGATTACAAAACCGGTCTCATCCTTTAGAGCATCTCCCTTGGCGCGCAATCCTACAATCACGCCGGTTGGATCAGTGAAACGAACGTCATCAAGGTCACCATCTATAATCTTGAAACCTCTCCACCTTACCGGCAAATCCTGACCTTTCTTGGTAGCAAATACCGCCGCCACGTTTCCACCTTGCGCCAATACGTCAAGCGCCAGCTTTTCGTTCTCCTCACTGCGGGAAAAGGTCAAATGGTAGTTTGTCGGTAGTTTGCCTTGCGTGAAATTTGCCATGCGTACCGGGTTTTTGGTGTAATCGTAAAACGTCACTTGCGGGAAATCTCCCATTGGGAAAACTTTCTCCCAAGGCAAGTCCGATGTGCCGTTAAAGCGCACTGCCGGTTTCATTCCATGCTTTTCCGCAACCTTGACAACTTTCTCAACGTCTTTCTTTAGAGTTTCAACAAAAGCTTGCCGGTCTTTTAAATAGTTCAAAGTCTTATTGATCCTTGCGTTTTGCACGTTGGAAAACTTGCCATGCCCTGCAGTGTATAAACACGCTAACCGGCAACCGGCGCTTGCATGTGAGCAAACGTTCACTTTACTGGCTTGCGTTGCCGGTGCGAGGTACAAAATGCCGGTCAATACACCTTGCGTTTTCTGGCCCTTGGTAGTTTTTGCATCTCCACCAATACGGAGAAGCTTTAAGTTTGCTGTAATTGGTTTTGCTTTCATGAAATTTCTCTTTCAATTTGTGTGAGGCTAATGATTTTGCCTAGCTGGGTTTCAAAGTAAGATTCGCCTTGAAAGCTCCAAAGGTAGTGAAGTTGGCGGTCCGAAATGTAGTTTTTTAGCTTTTCGTTCATGTGTCGTGATTTTATGGGTTTCAATTTTGGGCTTTGTAATCAAGGCAAGCTTGGTAAGTGCCGGTGAAAACAATTTGGTAAGAGTTACGAGTTACGGTATCGCCGCACACTATGATATTACCGTGTGCATTGATTTGGGCGCTGTAGATTTTCATGATCGTGAATTAGTTGGGTTTGAAGTCGTGATTAACTGCCCAAACTTTTGCCATAATATCGGCTTTACGTCAACTCACTACGATTGACTTTGCGTTGATACGCTTCCAAATGGGTTGATTTGCAACGAGATAGGGAATGAGAAAAAAGTGAAATAAATCTTGCGTGGACTTGGCTTGCGTGCCGGCTCGCGCTTTTTGGGTTGGGATTGGCAAGGGGTGATTCATTTCT
>JGI24006J15134_10001742_pt1 | contig 12251 bp, 20 predicted proteins | sample LinPmetageLP53_FD_15134 | JGI IMG/M metagenome (IMG submission 15134) | reverse complement strand
CAAGCTCGATGAGCTACAACAAAAGGACAAATGATGAAAAGAACTGAAATCAAGCACGACGGTCAGGAGATCTCGTGTTTTGGCAAGTGGGAAGAAGACTCAAACGCGGTATGTATTTTTGAGGACAAGGACGGCTACAGTTTTGATGAAATCTTCGCGGATGGCGCGGTCAATTGGACCGATGCCGTGAAGAAGGTATCGAACTGGGCGAAAGATAACGAATGCAAACTGGTAGAAATGCAGGTTTGCTAAATCAACAAAAGGAAGACTGAAATGGATCTATTGATACCACCGGTCAGCAAGACGCTGACCAAGACTATGATCGACAAAGGAAACCCGGACTGCTTTAAAGAGCTGGTCCGCTTGGCGCGGTTGCTCGGCGTTGATTTTGACGCCATGACGAATGGCAACAAGAAAGAACTGCCTTTGCATTTTCCGGACGGCACCGAAACGACAATCAAGTTCTATGTCGTGACAGGCAAGAACGGACGCAAGGACAAGCGGTACAACATCCCCGCTCCTGTCCTACGTGAGCAAGCTGCCGAGGGTGACACCGTCGCGTTCACCTTTAAGCGCGATGCGTCGGGGAATGTCATGTTGTGTGCCAATGTGACCCGCAACCCCGAGTACTCTCATCTAACCACTGACGAGATCAACGTCACTGCGTTACAGGAGGCNGTGTAATGNANGAACAACTAAAAGAAGCAAGGAACCGTTTGGCTGACCTGTTTATGCAGGTCGATGCGGACGTGTCCGAGGATTGCCGGACGAAAGATCTAATTGAGGCAATGCAGGACGCCAAGTCGTTCTTGGACGGCGAGGCTGCGGAAGAAGATACCGAGGCGTTTGACAGGTCATTTCCGGAGTTATCCAACGCAGCAGCGGGACTGATGGCGTTGAAAGCCATGCAGCAAGCGGATTTTGGAAACCAGATCGCTGATATGCTTTATGGCAAATTAACCAAGGGGGAAAAATGAACAAAGAAATTGACCACAAAGAAATTCTAGAGCTTGGCAACTCGTTATCGAACGCCGAGCTTGCAGAGTTGATCACGCAGCAAAGCCACAGGCTTTGGGTGTTTGTTCCCGATGGNGGTGATCGGGTGCAAGACGCCACGATGAACGGCGCGTGTATCCAGATCAACGTCGGAGTAGACGGAGTATGAAGGTGGGGAAATTTGATATCACAGTCGTTTACAAAGTTGGGGAAGAGATCAAACAACGCGCCATAAATCAGATACCCCTATCTGAGATTCAAACGCACGTGCCGCCTGGGGCTGAGATTGTGTCGGCGGTAGCCAAGCGACATTTAAATCCTCAATTAGGGGAATAGCGGTGCCGACTTTGTTAACCCTTCTGGAGGAATTTGCCGAAAAGTATGGGATTGATGCGCTGGGTATGTCGATCCCAAATTTGGAGAAGCACTTGAGTGCCGCGGACCGTGAACGGTTGGACGCGGTAGTGAAATCCTCATGGTTGGCGGCGCTCGAAGAGATCAAAGGTTCTCCTACGGAGGGGGAGCCTTAGCCGTGGAGCGGGGAATTTTTAACGTTAGCGTGCTGTACCAGACAAGCGACGGCGTTGAATCAGCGGAACTGAGGGGAATTTTTCTTTCAGACATTCAAAAACACGTGCCGCGAGGCGCAAAAATCGTATCGGTCGTGGCGAAGCGCCAACCGAAACGCAACTAAAAAAGGAGCTAGGGAATGATTTTAAAAGACGAGAGAGTGAAGCTTGAGAAGAAAATCAAGCGGTTGGAAAAGAAAATCGTGAAGTTGAAGGCTGACATTGAGACTTCCAGTGAAATGGAAGAGTTTCGCGTCAAACATTTGGTGCGTGGGAATCAGGAAAAAGAAGAACTTCGCAGCAAGATTTTTGAGCTTGAGCAGCAGGTTGACGCACAGGAAACCAAAGGCCCGGTCTTCCAGATCTGTGACCCGTCGTTGCACGGCATGCACAAACGCCGGGACTTGGGTGTAGACGTCTATGTCGAGCGGCATACCCCTGTATACGGTCACCGGGACCGCACGGACGACAAGAAGCTGTTGCTGACCCGCATTCCGATCAACATTGAATATGACGTATACGAGCGCATGTCGTTTGAGCGGCGGGCCGAGGTATTGGAACCGCTGGTGCGTGGGCTGCGGTCGGCGTACAACAAATCGGACGAAGCCATTGTCCACATCGAGGCATCGGTTAACGAGATGTACTGGACTGACGACGCATGACCGATTCTTATGTCTTGGTGTTTTACGTCGAGCCGAAGGGGACCAAGGTCATTGGTCCCTTTTCCACTCGGGCAGAAGCAAACAGGTATTATCACGAGGAGGTTTTTGCAAAACAAACGCAAACGGACGCTCCGAGTTGCACAATTTGTGTGTTGGAGGAAGTAAATGCTAGTTTTCTTACAAAAATACCGGTATGACATAACAGTGGTAGCTGTTTTTGTGTTGTTGGGTGTGGACTGGGATTACACCTTGGGGTTTATGTGATGGGGATTGACGCTCTTTTAATCTGTGAGACTTGCGGGGTAAGAAAAGTATCGTCTAATTGGCATGGGAGAAGAAAGAGTTGTAATTTTTGCGTAGAAACTTGGCATCGAACGCCTTGGCGCGAAGACCGTAGCCAAGAATTACCCAACAAAAACACCACCGGAAATTCAGAAGTCTGCGACGGAATGACGTGGCATGTAGTGGACCCGAAAATTTTAAAGAAAGCGGAACAATGGGAAGATCAACACCAGCTTTATTTTGAAAGCAACGTTTCTCACAGGGTTGTGGAAGACACTCATAGGGTACTTACCATTTTAAATCAAGAATATTTTCGGCTTTCAAAACAACCTCTTCAACAAAATGTAACGCAACACCAAGAAAAACTTAAAAAAGTAAAGTTTGCAAAGAAAGAAGGACGGTATTTAAGCGTAAAACAAAAAGTTTTTTTGAAAATAAGCAGAAACGACTTAAAAAAACCAGATCACTTATTTGCGGATTACTGAAAAAAAGTAAAGCCCGTTTTGACTACCCGTGGGCCAAGCGAGTCCGAAAGGACAGTCTTAAATATCCTTAGTCTCTTTTAGTGTAAAAAATTTACTGCATAAAAGATACTGCGCCCGAAGGCGCAGTAAAGGGGACCCACGGGGAATGTGGGTTGGTTTGAGGTGAACCAGCTAGGGGTTGGTTCGATAAGAACCGTAGCAAAAGAAAAAGAAGTGTGCAACTAAATAAAGTTACCCGCCTTTTCGGCCACTCGGACGGGAACGAGCCAACAAGGCTCGGAAACAAAAATGACTTTGTTTTGTTGCCTTGACCTACAAAACGTAACCGGATACCGACCTGTTACGTCTTGGATTTAAAAGTCGGGGGTAACCTGGGCTAACAGGCCCCCCGTAATAGCGGCGCTGTTGGAGGATCGTTCTAACAGCGCCACCAGTAATGAACCTAGTGTTGATCCAATTGCCGTGCTTCGGCAACGCGATCTTCTTGCCATTCTTTAAAAATTTTACGCAATTGTCCAGAGATACTTCGTTCTTCCATGCTTGCAATTGCCTTAATTTCCCGGTAAACCGGGACTGGCACAAGGACTGATTTCCATTTTTCTGTATCCATGACGTGCAGTATAGGACCCTATGCGAATTATCGCAAGTTATTTTATTTCTTTCGTTTCGCCCCAACTGGGGCCCATGTCGATGTCACATTTGTTCGGAACCCGCAGTTCGATGGCGTTCTCCATCACTTCTCTGATCCGCCGGGCGTGGTCTTCGTCGCGCACACTGCATCCCAGTTCATCGTGAACCTGTAGCAACGGTCGTTCTCCAGCCTCGTAGAGGTCCACCATAGCTTGTTTGGTCATATCCGCTGCACTGGCTTGAATCAATCGATTAAGGGCCTTATACGTGAATGCACGGCGCAAAGGAGTCGTGTCCCCGTAAGCGATCTTTGCTTCCTTTTTCGGCAACGCTTTCTTCAAATCGTAGCCAAGGGGCTCGAACATATCAAAACGACATTTACGTCCTTTGAGCGAGCGAATGGAGCCGTCTTCTTTTTTGTCCACGGACCGTGACACGCCTTGCATCAATTGTCGCACAAAAGGCACGCGAGCATGGTATTGCTCGGTTAGCCCTTTCGCTTCGTCGATTTCCAGATCCAGTTGCTCCGCAAGTTTGCGAACTCCCATTCCATACATCATTCCCAGGTTAATAGTTTTTGCCTGTTTGCGTGGGATCTGTGCCATTTCAGCCACCATTGTGTGGAAATCGGTAGCTGGATCGTTGGTGTACGCGTCTACAAATTCTTGTGCGCCGCCCAATTGTGAACCCTTCCATTCGCCAAAGACACTGGCGTAATGGACCAAGATGCGTGGCTCCTGCTGCGAGAAATCAATGGCCGCCCACTGCTCGTCCTCTTCAGGGAGAAACAAGCTGCGGATCAAGGGGCCGAGTTCCGGGTCACGTGCCGGGATCTGTTGCAAATTGGGATTGCTCATCGAGATCCGGCCGGAGACGGTGCCGCCTTGGTCGGAGCGCAGTTGGTTGATGTGGCCGTGAATCCTTCCTTTTTTGGACACGTGCTTCATAATCGACGTGACAAACGTCCCTTGAATTTTGTTCAGGCTACGCGCTTGCACCACAAGTTTGGCAAACTCGTGCGGGTGATCGGACAAGAAAGACTTGGTAAAAGACGGCTGACCCGTAGTCGTCCGGGCATACTTGATCTTGAGCTTATCAAACGCCTTTGAAAGTGACGACGCTGCCCAGATTTCCACATCGACCCCAATCATTGCTTTAATTTGCTTGAGTATTACCTTTTCTTTTTTAATCAAATCCTGCTTGGTTCTCTCACATTTTTCCATGTCCACGCGGATGCCACGAAATGTCATGTCAATCAGGCACGGAGTCAAACGAGTTTCTAAATCAAAGACAGTCTCCAAGCTTTCCTTGTTGAGTTCTAAACGAAAAAACTTATATAAATCAAAAGCTAACCTTGCGTCTTGCTCGGCATAAGGCCCCACAAACTGGCTCGGCAGTTTCCACAGCTCGGCTTTTGGATCGACACCAAAATCTACTGCCGCCTGGGTCAAGAGCTTTTCCGACTTTGCGAGGCCCAAATAATCGTAAGAGAGGGCGTTGAGCGAATAGGAGAATCGGTTCTCGTCTAACAGCGCCGCCATGACCATCGTGTCGATAATNGGNCCGTTGACCGGCACTCCCAATGCCTTCATCCAGCCCAAATCGTAGGGCGCGTTGTGCATGATCTTTGGACAGTTGGTGGACATTTGTTTTTCGAGCCAGCGCAGCACGATTGTTTTGTCCAGATTACCGCCCCCGGCGTGAGCGATTGGGTAGTAAGCTTCAAATCCTTCTGTCGCCACGGCGATACCGACCACGTCCCCGTCACCTCTGGGCCAGCCCGGACCACTTTCTTTCAGATGCGGGTCTCGTGTTTCGAGGTCAATGGCAATTTCTTTCGCGTCCGTAAGATCTTTTAATTCAAACGGGGCCGTCCATTCTGATTCCGGCGTGAACAAGGGGAATTGCAACCTAGTTTCTTTTTCCATCTTCGTACTCCATGAGGATTTCAACGTAATGCTTAACTTTTTTCAAGTCTTCGATGCCCCCTTTCTCCCGCCATCGCGTGATGTATTTCACGATGTTGCCCTCAATGAAAGGCAACTCATTTGCCAGAATGTATTCAATCGGTTGAATCTTCTGGTTCTTGTAATGTGCCCCGGCTACCTGTTCTTCTAACGATTTCACAATGGGTAACTCCGGTAAAAGTTTTCTGGTTCAACCAAGTATAAATTCTGCTTTGTTCTGGTCACCGCCACGTAAAACACACGATGCAAAGAATCCGGGTCCTTTTCCATCGACTGTTCGGCTGCTGCGGTCAAATCGGTATAAAGCACCACGTTCTCTGCCTCGCCGCCCTTCGCCCCGTGGATCGTGCTCAGTTTAATGCGGGGCAGGGCCGTGAGGTCTTCGCCCCGGCGCAACAGTGCGTTGATGTAAGCTACATCAACGTCTGGAACCTTATCCAAGGCTTGTTGCCATGACATGTCGAGAGTCGCCAACAAACCGTTGTTGTCCCTCAGATCTTCAAACGTAAACGTATCGTCTTCTTCCCCAAGAATTTTTTTAAAGCCTCTTTCAACCCGGCCTCCGTTGCCAGACATGTACGAATACAACGTCTTGGCAAAATCGTAAGTGACCGGATGCCCGCGCTGCAAGGCTTTCCAGCCCTCTAACGCTTCTCTGATTTTTAACCGCAAACTGTGGCCGGACTGCGATTCGTAAAAATAACCTTGGGATTTGCAATGACTCTTGATTGAGTTTAAAAAATACTGCGCCTGGGATAGAAATAACCAAGTGCCGTGGTTCAAGTCGAGTTCTTCAAACCCGGTGATGCGTTCTAGCTTTCCTTCTTCTTGCCGAGGCAAATACTTCTTCGGAAACCGCCGTTTGATGCGATTACAGATGCGTTCTGCCACCTCGTGTACCTTTCGGGGTACTCGGTAACTTTGCTCCAGTACCTCACTACCGCCCGGCAGGTTGATGAAGTGCTCCACGTCGGCCCCAGACCATTTGTAAATTGCTTGGTCATCGTCCCCCGCGCAGTACATGCGCTCCGATTTTTCCTCGATAGCGTGGGCTATGTCCCATTGCAGTGGGCTTAAATCCTGCGCCTCGTCCAACATTGCCAGTTCAAAACGAGGACAGGTTTGATGTGCCGACTGGGCAAACAATTCCAGCATGTCGGTGTAATCATACAGGCCATGCGCTTTTTTGTACTGAACCAAGCACCGTGCAACGTAGTCCACCTCGACCCACTCATAATCAAGGTCGCTAAAGTTGTATTCTGTTCTGAGCAAGGTCTTTTTCAACCGGGACAGCGTAATCAACCGCAACAGGTCGGACTCTTTTTTCAAACTGTTGGACAAATCGGATTCGACTTCATATAAAGAGGTTTCGCCACTCACCAAAGAAATTCCAATCTTTTTTTCAACCTCTCTGTAATGTTGGGCAGTCATTAGCTGGTCCGATTTCAACCCGGTCAAATAAAACGCCAGTGAGTGGATAGTTCTGAAATAAGGTAAGTCCTGTCGCGGATCGAGTCCAAACCGCTCACAGGCCCTCTCCTTCGCCTCTGAAGCGGCTTTTCGAGTGAAGGCAAAGAACGCGATCTTGTTGGGGGGTGTGCCGTCCGATAGCGAGCGGTCTACTAGATTCAATAGTGTGGTCGTTTTGCCGGTTCCGGGGGGGCCAAAGATGCGTTGCATTTAGCGTTCTATTATAACAAAAATAGGGGTGTCCTTTCCGACGTAAGCGTTGATCACATTGAAATCCATCCACTCAAGNGCTTCTTCTTCCGTCCATTCATTATTTTCCATGAAAATGTCTACGCATTTGTAATAGTCGTACACCAAAATTTCGGGAAGATCAGGNCGNGTGGCCGTCCCCAAAATAGCCTCATCTAAGCCATCTGCTTTTTTCAAAACGGTATGTCCTCCTCGCTAGTAAATTGTGGCTCGGCAACAACCACCCTATTAATTTTAAAGGCGGGTATCTTCCAAAGCCTGACGTTCTTGGTGGCAATCTTAATCTGTGCAGCCTCACCGTTCATCTCTCGCAATCGCTGTGCAATCTGGTGCGTCTTGTAATGCTTGAAATTTGCCTTGACCAGATGAGCTTCCAGATCCTTCAGCCTAAAGTACGTTTCTTCTACATCCTCGTCGGTCCAAGGTCGCTTGAGCAGTATCTGTTCTTTTTCTTCGGCCGCCTGATGGCCCGTACAAAATTCTTCCAGATGATCCATAAATATGCCGTTAACCGAAACGTCCCTCGAAACCTCTATAATCGACCCTTCGGTTTCAGACATCTCGACCAACAAAGTGTTGATACGGGTTTCCCAAACGGCCTTTTGCATGGTCCGTGGCAAAAAGTTCAACTGATCGACACACGCTTTCTGAAAAGCAGCTTGGTTCAATAGATCGTCGGTCTGCATCTCAAGGGGTTTTCCCTCGACGTCCAGAAACCACACTGGCGGTATCGAATTGTATTTCCTCAAGTTAGCGATTTTCGCCGCAGCGGAGGACGCATCAATGCCAAACTTCCGGGTTCGACAAAGCTCGCTATTGCAATAACTGTTGATGGGCGCGTCCTTACATTTGTACGTGTAATCTTTTCGCTCCAACTGTTTCGCCACCGCGTTGACCTCGCCTAGCGGCAACGGTGGGTTGATAAACTGCATGTTGTGGGTAAGGATCTCAGACTCCCAGGTCTCGGGGTAAGCTTTACGAAGGTAGACCCCAACGTTAAAAAGTCCATTATTTCTCGCGCCCTCGCCTATGCCTTCCCGGCACAGGATCTGTAAACAGGGTGGGCCGTCCACAATAGGGCTTGCTGAGTCCTCTTCCAAATTTAAAGCTAACATTTGCTCGTGGGTCTGGACGTTCTCGTCAACAAGCTCAAAGAATTCTTCAATGTTTGCGGCGGTTCCATCTGCCTTAAACGCGTAGCGAAGACCATTCTCATGGTCGTAATAAGGCATGTTCAGGAAGTTTCCCACGTCACCACGCTCTAGGTTCAACACAACCTGTTTCGGAAAGATCTCGCAGCCCGCGTGTCCCAAGGACACCGATAACCGAGTCAACACGTCCTGCATGTCCTTCGCCGGAATAAAGTCGGACGTAAATAGAAAGACGTGAGCCCCACCGGATTTACTTCGGCAAACCACTAATGGCAGCTTCGCCGCCTGAACCCGTTTAATGAAAGCCTGATGGTCAAAATTGTAGACATCGATGTCAATACAACCCCACCGGGACTCGTTGCTTTCGTTGATTGGAATAATGCCAACAGACTGGCCTTTGCCACTTAGATGGCCCTCCCACGTCAACTCAGTGCGTGGTTCGCGAATAATCATGGCTTTGCCGGTAGCTTTGCCTTTTTCGTTGCGCTTTTCGATCTTAAAAGTGCCGTATGCCGCACGTAAACCATCGAAAATTGTACTAAATTTTTGTATCATAATATTTCTCGGAGCCGGTGGATGGCCCGGCGGCTGAAGACGGATGCCGGGCCTTTCGACGCCACCGCGCCGATTCGGTTAGAACGGGGTATCTTCCTCGCTCTGGGTTGAACCTTCTTGAGTATGCTTGACCGTTACTTCTCCACCTTTTATGGATTCGTAGAAAGTCTTCGCTGCTCGGTAAAGGTTCGCGTCTCCAACCTGACCGTCCAGTTCAATGTTCCACCCATGCCAAGAACCCTTGTCGTTCTTCTCCTGCGAAGTAGACAACTTGTAAACATGTGAGAAACGTGGGGGCTGAAACGCCTCCCCCTTGCCGTTTAGCATGGTCCGAGAAGCAATCATGCTGTTCCATTTCCGAGATTTTTTAAGTTGCGTGCTCTTCATCGGAATCAAAGCTGTGTTATAGGAACCATCGTCCTCTATGATCACCACATAATGTTGGTGAGTTTCTTCGATGTACTCGCCTTCCCCGCCAACAACGTACTCCTTGTTGTCGTTTTCGTCCCGTTTGGTCTCAGGTCGTTCGTCGCCCGGCCCGTACATGTTCAACGGTGCCGATTGACCAGAGCCCCGTGGAGTCCACATCAAAAATCTGCGCTCGTAATGGCACGGTATCACTTTTAAACCGTCCTTGCCCCTGTATACGGTCCCGGTGACCGTGTTAAACAAGTCCCCCGGCTTCGCATCGATCTCCCCCTCTTGAATCACGGGGTCCATCGCCGACAATACTTTCAAAAAGGGCAATGCCAAATCCTCTTGGTCCATCGCCATACCAATACCCGCATCTTCCTCGAACAAAGATGTGTTCATTTCTGCCACGCCTTTTGGCGCTGTTTCAGATACTTCTTTAACCATTATCAAGTCCTCTTAATTTCCGCTCGTTGACCGACCCAAACGCCAAACAAAGTCATGTCTAGCTCCTTACCCTCTTCGATACGGGTCTTTGCCCATGACCTCAAAGTCTGGGGGTGTACTTCGGATCTTTGCTCTGGAGACATTTGTCTTTGAACTAAGTCATCCACCAAAGCTTGCGCTTCGTTGTCCTGCTCCCGATTAAAACGTACTGTCACCGTATTTTTGATAATGTCGGCCTCGTTTCGCACCCGTAACCACTCAAAGGCGTCATCACGGTTATCCTCGCTGATGCGAGCGCCGTAAGTCGCTTTCAAGGTTACTTGGCTGCCGTCGCCCAAGGAAAAGCTGCTGACGTTCAACTCCTGCATCGCAGACGGTAATTCTTCGTCCGTGAGCTTGAGCAGTTTCGCTTTCACTTTCTTTAGGTTTTCGGTGAGGTTTTCAACTTCCTGCTGTTTTGCTAAGATCTGTTCCGCAATCTTCGCAATACTGGAAATCCCATCATTTTCGGGCAGATCAAGACTACTTTCACTGTCGCCTTCGATCTCTGCGATCAGATTATCAAGGGGGTCACCCATCGTGCTTCCTCTTTCGTTTTTAGTAAATTAAGTGCCTTTCGACACTTCCCAAGCAAAGACTACTCCCATATACTCTCATGTGTCAACCACAAAGAGAAGAAATGTATAACTTTAAAACGGTGCCCTATCAACACCAATTGACGGCGTATGACGAATCTTGGAAAAAACCAGCTTACGCGTTGTTTATGGAGATGGGGACTGGAAAAACCAAAGTTGCCATCGACACAATGGGGTCGTTGTTTGTCGAAGGGAAGATTGAAGTTGCTCTAATCATTGCTCCGAAAGGCGTGTACTCTAATTGGGTAAACAAAGAGATTCCACAACATCTTTCGGACGAAGTAGAAACCGATATATTGTTGTGGCAACCGAATCAAACACAAAAGTTTAAGAAAAGACTGACAGAAGTAGCCCGCGGCACCGGTAAAAAGGTTCTTCGTATTTTAGTGATGAACACAGAAGCTCTTTCAACGAAGAAAGGCACGTTAGTTTCCAAGCGGTTTTTAGAAATTAATAAAGACAATTTTGTGGTAGTGGACGAAAGCACCTCGATTAAAAACCGCAGTGCTCAACGCACTAAAAACATAATCAAATTGGGTAAAGTTGCAAAATACAAACGAATACTGACAGGTTCTCCGATTACCAAGAATCCAATGGATTTGTACTCGCAATGTGAGTTTTTAGGCCCGGACATCTTAGGGTTTGAGTCTTATTACGGCTTTCAAGGCCGTTATGCCGTGGTGCAACAACGCCAGTTTGGCGCAAGAAGCTTTCAACAGATTACCGGTTACCGGAACCTGGAGGAGTTAAACAAAAAACTAGAGACGTTTTCTAATCGAGTGTTGAAAGAAGACTGTTTAGATCTGCCTAAAAAAGTTTATATGACCCGTAACGTAGAGTTAACGAATGAACAGGACAAAGCTTACAAACAAATGAAAGAATATGCGCTTGCGTTGCTTGAAAAGGGCGAGTTATCCACAACCCAGAGCGTTTTGACCCAGATTATGCGTCTTCAGGAGATTTGTTGCGGGCATTTACGGACGGACGACGGCGACATACAAGCGTTAGACAGCAACCGAATGAATGAAATGCTCAATGTAATTGATGAAATGATTGGAAAAGTCATTATTTGGGCGTCTTATGTATGGGATATTCGTCGCATTGCGGACGCTTTGGCTACTCGGTACGGCCACGACTCGTCGGCCGTGTTCTACGGGCAAACTTCTCAGGGCGACCGGGACGAAATTGTTCGTTTGTTTCAAGAACCGGAGTCTGAGTTACGTTTTCTGGTAGCAAACCCCAAGACAGGGGGCTATGGGCTAACTTTGACGGAAGCAACGAACGTCATTTATTACAATAACTCTTACGATCTTGAGATACGACTGCAGTCCGAGGACCGTGCCCATCGAATTGGACAGGAACATCACGTCTTATATGTAGATTTGGTCAGTCCAAACACCGTCGATGAAAAGATTATCAAGGCGTTAAAGAACAAAGTCAGTCTGGCTCAACAAGTGCTGGGCGAAGAAACCCGAGATTGGTTGTCCTAAGTCGGAAGGGTCCCGATACCCGTCTGCATAGCCTGTTGCTCAATGAGCCCTGAAATAGGGTCGTTAGGGTACATAGCCGCGTAGCGTTGTCTAAGCTGCGGGTTTGGTGGAGCAGCTTGCGCTTGCGGAGGGGCAGCTTGCGCTTGCGGCGGAGGAGCCGCGGCCGGTTGAGGCGGATCAATAGGTGCGCTGTTGCTTTGGTTTTTTCTTTCAAAACCAAAACCGGGGTAATTACTTTGTTTTATAGCATCG
>JGI24006J15134_10001739_pt1 | contig 12261 bp, 20 predicted proteins | sample LinPmetageLP53_FD_15134 | JGI IMG/M metagenome (IMG submission 15134) | reverse complement strand
TACACACATCTGACCATTCCACATCAAACCTCTTCCACAACCACCTGCAGGTTCAACTGGGGCAGGGCCAGCAGGTGCAACAGGTGCTGTACCAAGGTTAGGGCCGTAGTTTTCAGGATCAAACAAAGTACCACCAACTGTTGTATACTTAGTTGGATCAAAGGTTCCTGTAGGATTAGCAGCCATGTATCCAGCAGTCCCACCTTCTTGATAACCCATGAGTCCACCAGCATTAGCAGCCATAATAGGGTTAGTAGTAATGGCTGGGCTATTAGCTTGTTGCATCTGCTCAGGTGTTTGTGTTGCAGTAGTCCTAGGTACGTTGATACCTCTTTCACCAAGAATACGCATAAGCTCAGGATTCTGTTGTGCTGCTGCACCAATCTTAGCAATAACTTCATCAACCTTTCTAGGGTCAACGTTCTGGCTATTAGAAGGAATACCTATACCAACACTACCACCAACAGCCATTTCAATGGGTATACCTGCAGCTTTCATACGCTCATTTACTACAGGGTTTGTACGAACAGCATTAAGAAGTTTGTCCATCATGCGACCTTGAGCTAGCCCACCATCAGCCATGCCTTGTTGTGACAGCATACCTTCAAGTTGAGCTAAGTCTTGATCAGAAATCATCTGGTCATCAACAGGTTCACCGCCTATTCTACCATCAGCTTCCATTTGTTGCAAGCCCATTTTTGCTTGAGTACGTAAATCCTCAAAGAATTTTACACCGTAGTAACGTACAACATCAGCAGGTACAACGTACTCACCTTCGGATAAACGTGCAGGTATATCATCACGTACCTCAACAGGAAGAGAGCCCGGAGGTACATCATTGCCTGACACTGGGTCTACTGTTTCTGCTTCGCCACCTAGGGCAAAAGCCATCTGTGTTTGGTTGTTCATTGTTAGGCCTCCTTGAGCAAATTCTTTTGGTTTTTTAGTTATATATTGTTTAATAGCATCTAAAATTTCTTTTTGTTCTGAACTATAAAGATTGTTTTCTGTTTCCTTATCAAACTGCTTAAAAACATACCCCCTAAGTAATTCGGGGTATCCTGTTCTTTCTGACCAAGAGTTAAAATCTCTTTCTTCATTGAGATTTTCTTTATGGTATTTGTATCTTTCTTTCATTGTTTCTAAAGAAACAGAATTTTTAAAATCTTTGTATTTTTTTGAAAGGTATTTATCTTTATTAACAATATGATGAGATATAATATCTCCTGCAATATCTTCAGATCTTACATCTTTAAATATTTGTAGCCCATACTCTTCTAAAGGTATGCCTTTAGGTCGGGGCATTTCTAAAGAACCAATTTCTCCCGGAGGAAAATGCTCTAGATAATAAGGACTATCTTTATTTGGTGTGTCTACTATTTTATAATCATACTCATTTAAAATAGGATACATTTCTTTTGCAGCCTCATAACTACCCATCAGCATTAACTTTTAATCTAAGCTGCTTTAGAGCTTGTAATGCGTATATCTGTCCCTGTACCCTGTACATAACATGTTGCTCATCTGATTGAGCAAACTGTTTGTAACTAGCTTGAATACGTTCATCCAGTTCAGCTTCAAATGCAGTCCATGCTTCAGGATTATTTACTAATAGTTTTAAACTCACTGCATTGGTCCTTGTCCAGTGTTAGCTGAGAAGCCCTGTTCTCCCGGTGTAGGGGCTGTACCTGTACCTATGGTACCCCCACCACTGCCTTGGGTATCTTGTACCTGTACGCCTGCTGGTGGCTTCTGTGGGCCTCCCGGTGGTGGTGGGCCTGCTCCTGCTGGTGGAGCTGGGGGTGGGTTTTCTTCTTTAAACTTCTTAAGAACTTCAGCTTGTACTGCAGCATCAGCCATATTATTAACTAGTTTATCTGGGTCGAGGTCCATAGACTTAGCAATCTCACGCACAATGTAATCCATTTTAGCAAAAGGAGCTAGTACAGGATTTTGTACAACTCCAAGAAATTGCATTAATCTTTGACTACGTACTTCGTTAGCCATAAGACTTTCAGTACCACGGGCTTTAACTTCAAGATCACCTTTAATTTCTTCATCATAATCAAACTGCATGTTGAAGTTAAAGAATGCTTTAGCTAACGGTGCTAGTAGATAGTCATCAACATTCTTAACTACATTTCGTATAGAACCATTAGCAGCAGACATAAGCATACTAATACCAGAAGCTGTACGTCCAACACCTGAGACTCCTGTCTGCCCATGAGCAAAGCTAGGAAACCCTGTAGATTCATCAGCTAATACTCTGGCTTTGTCAAACATCTGCATGTTTTCGTTAGATACATTNGGAAACTTAGTACCAAAGATTGCNTGTCCGGGTGCACCTCCTTGGCGTCTAAAGACTTTTCCGGGGTATACTGATAGATCTTGTCCCGGAACTAGGTTAGTCTCATCTACTTCAATCAGCATATTACCTGACAGTGCAGCATTATCAACAGCCATACGCATAAAGCCATTCATNANNGTCTGAGTATCATCCATGTTCTCAGCAATACCTACACCAAAAAGACTATAAGGAGTTACTTCGTATGGTACTGCATAATAAGGAATGATAGAAGGAGTGAATGGGTTCATAACTAAACGTAATACTTTACCATTACATACCCAGATATTTACACTAACTTGATCCATGTCAGCTAGATCAGAAGGTACATCTACATCATGCCCTTCAAGAACATCTGTATCTACACTACCCCAAAACTCAAGGACTTCAAAACGTTCAGCTTTGGACTCTTGAGTATCATCCTCCATTGCCTGTTCCCACCACTCTTTTATGTAGGATTCCCCTACTTCTATAGCAGTATCAATAGCATTGGATCTAAAAAAAGGACGTCTTTTAAGTGCTCTTATCTGAGAACGAGACATCTTATGACGTTCTACAACATACTCAGCCTCATCCATATTAGCTGCATCAGGATCAGGGTAAAAGTTCCAAAGAGATACACTAGAAGTTTGAGGAATAGTTTTAATTGTAGGATTATACTCTCCCTCCTCATTCCAACTAGGGTATTCTTTGTCTATAGCAAATGGACCTTTCATAACACCTGTACCAAAGAGAGAACACTCAAATGCAGCTACACGTAATTGTTTATTAGCATTAGACTCCTCTAGTTGATCATGAATTTTCTTTTCCATTTTCTTAGCTGCAACCATTGCAGGATGAAATGTAACTTGTGTAGGAGTAGTACCTACCCCCTCTTTTAATTGATCTATTACTGGTTCTAGTTTTTCAGTTAAACCAGCAAGACGTTCTTTAAGTTCAGGCATAGTTTCACCCGGAAGAAGTTTTGTTTCTTCTGTTGTAGGTGCTCTAGCTTTTTTAATTTCACTATTAGATTCAAAATGAACTGCTTCTTCTACTCCTTCAGGAAGAATTGTAGGATCTACAGTAACTGGAAATTTATTGTTGCCAAAGAGTACTTCAATGATTTGACCATATGCAGCTAGTACTTTAGTCTTAGTAACTTTAACAAATACTTGAGATTTTTCTGTAGAAGTAAACTGTACATCAGGACCATATATACCACGATAATTTCTATATGCTTGAATCCAACGAGTTTCTTCTGTCTCACGTGCATCAGAAGCTTTCTTGTAATGTTTTTTAACTAAATCTACAACATTACCTGCAAGAGGATCACTATAAGTATCTTCTTTTATATCTTCTAAAGAACTAGCATCCTCAGAATCCATTATCATGCTTTCTTCAAATTCGTCCATATTATTTCCTTAATAACCGAAAGTTGGGTCACTTGCTTGAAAGCCACTGTTTTGTGTGGCTGGATCAAAATCAAACAAACTACTTCTTGGTCTTGTCATTACACCATAACGCAAAGCATCATACAGGTGGTCTTCTGAGTGTGTGTCTACATCTTCTGGATTGTTTTTGTCAAGTGGTATTGCAGGTATCTGTGAAATACTATTACTACAAGTATTAAAAAATACTAGTCTTGGTTCTTCAGTAAACTCATCTACTTGTAATCTTCTGTGTATTTCATTCTTTCCAGCAATCCTAGAGCCTTTAGATCTATCTGCAGGTCTCCAACGACAACCTTTCATAATCATCTGTTCAGCTAGGCTTGGACCTGTATCCCCACGTCTATGCCACAAGGAGGAGTCAAGAACTCCATACCGTATTTTTTCTTCACCTTCAGCCTCTAGTACCATGTCAGCTAAGTCAGTAGCTATTACTTTTGATACGTACATCTCACGGTAAACTATGAGTTGTTCATCAGGTGCTACTGCTATCCATACAACCCCTGAGTAAGAACCATATCCATAGTCACAGGCTCTAAACCTTGACCAACTTCTAGGTATGTCAAAAGGTTCTATTACATGGATGTTTCTATTCCACTCAGGAAAAGCAGCACCTTCATTTACATCCCAGTTACCTTCTAGTAATTGCTTACGTTGATGCTCTGGTAGTGATAATAGATTAGCCTCATAAAGACCGTCATCTGCTAGATAAGGATTATCAAATAGAGTAGCAGGTATAAACCTGCGTTTAAATAATGGTTGGCCTTCTTTAGTATGTCCTTTAGGCCAAGCAATTCGTTCTCCTGTTTCTGGATCAGTAGCATCAAAGCTTGTATTATTTGGTGCAGGATCTACAAAGGTTTTCTTTACCCACATATGCCCAGCTCCACCGGGGTTAGTTGTAGCTCTTTGATATAATTCTAACCCACTATTTTTAGTTGTCCGAAGACGTGACCTCATATAATTCCAAGGATAAGGGCTAGGCCATTGTGTAAGTTCATCAAAACCAATCCAGTTAAAAGCTTGCCCTTGGTACCTTTGTACATCATCATCCCTATCTAAATATGATAACCAAAGAGTAGCCCCACTAGGAGCTACCCACGTCTTGTCTCTTTCCATGAACTTGATCCCCGGAATTGCTTTAGGATAAAGTTGTTTTGAGACTGAGATAAGTTCCCTGAGTTCTTCTGTGCTTCTTCGTACAAGTAGCATAGAAGATAAAGAATTATTAAAATACCTAACAGGATCGGCCAACATAGCAAAAGACTTACCACCACCAGCCGCCCCTCCATATAGTACCTCCTGTTCTGACGCAGACAAAAAGTCTGTCTGTGGTCCCGGATTAGACTGAAATATTACTTCTTGAGCTTGCTCAACCTCTATCGGCGATGGCTTCGGGGTTGCGGGTATGGTTATACTCTCTGGCTCCGATACGGTTTCTTTCAAGGGTTGCCGCTTTTTGTGCCGCCTCTTTGTAGCGTTGAGCGTAATACTGTTGCGTTGAAGCTTCTGCCTTACGTTGTCGTTCAAGTTTAACTCTTTTCATTAGACCTACGTGAGAGATATATCTACCAGACTTCTCACTTAACCAGTTAGCTACATCTCTGTAGCTGTATTGTTTTAGAAATCTTTTTGCTTCTTCTAAAGTTTCTAACTCTTCTGGAATTGGTAGTAGTATATCATTATCTTCAGGGTCTTGTCTATAGCCAAATGGAATTATTCTACCTACTCTAACGACAGGAAGCCATTCGTATTTATCATCAACCATTTTAGGTTTGGGTAACTTCCAAGTTTTATTTATCTTCATTATTCTTCGGAGGTAAAATAAATACTGGGCTATCGGTTTTTACTTCAACTTTGTCAGTCTTAACAAAACCTGCTCTGTCAAGAAAGTCTTTAGCTGCAGCCATCTTTTCTTTATTGCCAAGATCAGTAGGGTTAGTCATTACTTGCATCATTGAATATGCAGCTTTACTACCGGCAGTAGCAATAAACTTTTTAGTAAGTTCTGTAATCTCATCCTGCAATACAGCAGTAATAGTTGTAGAAGATACAGTATCAGCATATCCTGCAAGACGTTTAGCTCTTACAGGATCACCTTGTGCAGATTCAAAGAGTACATCAAGGAATAGCTGTTGTTTAGGTGTAAGTTTTCTCATTCGCACTCACACTTTTTACAAGTGCAATCACGATTAAGTAGTGCACACCAGATACGTTGAAAGTATTTTCTCATATTTTCTTCCTATAAGGTTTTATTTTGGCTGCAACTTTTTTCGGTTGAGCCACAAACTGTTTACCCTTAGCAGTGCCTTTTCTCTTGGCTCTAGTGGTAGAAGCATACTCAGAATCACTAAGAGACTTAATAGCCCTCTTAGGTAGATACCTTTCGCCTGTGGCCTTTGGCCCTTGTGTTGAGGGCTTACCACTCTTAGTAGTCCACTTCTCTTTAGTCCACCTGTCAAGACTTTTTTGACTTTTACTTTTTACCATTGTGTTTTTTCTGCACAGCAAAATTTGCAGTAAGTGATGCACCTTTATGAGGTACAAACTTATCTGCGTGTTTCATAAGTTTAAGACTACCATCGGTTTGTTTCATCCAATGATAGCCTTTAGGTGCATCTACTTTCATGAAGTGTATCCCCCGCCTTTGGCTTTATATTTTTTGGCAACCATTTGAGCTTTACGAGCCGACCACTGTCCGGGCTTTCCACCTTTGCCACCAGCTTTAACGGAGGCAACAAGAGACTTACGCATAGTAGGCTTAGTATAATTACCAGCCGCATTAACGCCTGTCTTCTTCTTTGTAGAACCTGTACTCGATCTCACCACGATGTATTCCTATATCTTTGAGCATCTGATCTGACAAGTTATTTAACTGCCGATACTCTCTGCGTTGTTGATGGTATTTCTGTATTCTATTTACTAAGCTTCTAAACATGGCTATCTCCTTTTACCAGAGACAGTTATACCACACTTTAGTGTATCATACTACAGACAATATTGCAACCCCGTTATGCATTTTTCTTTTTGAGATTATCCATTTGTGTTTTAACCATACCACCTAGATTATAACTCATAACACCGGGTTTAGCCATGGCTTTATTATTCATCCCCATAGGTTTTTTCTTCATCATATTATTACTAGCCATACCACCCATATTCATCTTACCAACACCGTCAGCAGCATAAGCTGGTACCTTCTTGCCATCTTTCATAACCATAGGCATTGAGCCACCTTTGTTGTAGCTTGACATTTTCTTTTTAGTTCCGTACATTTTATTTTCCTTTATTTTTTCCAAATGCAATAGCTTCTTTTAATGCTCTCATTATAGCTGCTTTACGTGCAGGAGTATCAGCAAATTTTGCAGCTTGTCTTGGTGTTGATTTTGCTGCAGAACCTTGAGCACTACTTTCTTTAGCTGCTTGTATTATTGGTTTTTTAATTTCACCTTTTAATTTTTTTATTGCATTTTGAGCTTCTTTACTTAAGCCATTTATAGGCCTAGTAAATACCTCTAAGTCTTTTTCAGAAACTTTATCTTTTTTGTAAGCATCGTATGCTACTTTAGCTATTGCTGCACCTGCACCTATATTTGCAATTTGTGCAATACGTTTAGCTACTGGTGTTATGGTAGGCTTAACAGGAGTTTCTGTTAGTTTCTTAGGTGGTTTCTTAGGTATAGATGTAGACTTTGGTCCAACCTTACCATAATTTTTCATCTTACTAAGAGCAATCCTTCTGCCTAATGCAGACTGACCTCTACCTCCTGCAGTAGTCATTAGACTACCACCTGTTTTTGGTCCTGCTCTACCAGCACCGGGTTTAATTTGAGAAAGAAGATTAGGTAAATCTTTTTGAGTAATTGGTCTTGCATACTTCTTATAGTCTTTAGCTATTCTAAAACCGTTCTTTTTAAGATATTTTTTAACTGTTTCAGAACCTACTTTAACTGCTATACGTCCTAAGACCATTATTATAGGTACAAATGCTGCCATTTTTTCTAAACCTCTATGTCTAATCTACCACTTGACTTTGTGGGACCAATATTTTGCTGACAGTTTGCTCGTTGTCTTCCCTTGTGCATCATGTCTTGCGTAGTAACTTTTTTTACGGGCTTTATCTTTTGCTGTCTTGGGAGCCTTACCTGCCCCCTGAACTCCCTGCTGCCCAAACCTGATAAATTTATAGGTATCTCCTTCTTTAGCCATAACGCAGTGGGATTTAGTTTTATGTTTAGGAGTTCTCTTAGGTTTATTAACACCCTTGAGTCCTTCCTTCTTCATCTTAGTTTTTACTCGTTCAGGTATAGCCATATTAATATCCCATAAATATTGGGGGAAACACTGACGCCCAGCTTAACCCCCAATTTAAATTATTTGAATAATCAAATATGACGTCTATGCAAGAATCACTCTTACTGTAGCATTACTACTAGTAGCCCTCAACAAGTTCATTTTAATTGTTGATGCTGTAGGACTTAAAGTTTTTGCTTCTGTAGGATCTACAGCATTAGGTACAACAAGAACATGTGTTGTAGGTACATACACTACAGAATCATCAGAAGGTGTAAGTAGCCTTGGAACTTCAAGTATCAAGTCATTGCCTGTTACAATATCTGCCTCTGCTGTAGTAAAACTAACATAGATTGGAAGAGTTGTATGCAGATAAACCATACTGTTATCACTAACATCTACATGTAAAGTAGTGGTACTAACAGTTAAAGCAGTTTGCACACTCCATCCTAGAGAAGTACTTGCTCCGTATAAGTTAGATTGATATATCATTGATTATATCCTTAATGTACTGAGTATTCTAGCTCAACAGTAAATCTACCTGCAGAGGCATCACCATTTAATGTAGTAGTAGCAAATACATACAAGAATTTGTTTGCAATAGCTGCTTGCACCAATGGATCAAAGACATGATATCCTGCTGCATCCAAGTCAATGTCAATCTCAGTTACTGAGTCAGTAGCAGAAACACGGGGATTAAATGATGCAACACCTGCACCTACAACTTCTGTACCTGAAGATACAACAGCAGCATTAGTAGCAATTCCCGATGTAGGATTAAGTGCTAGACCACCTACAAGTGTTGGTCCTGCAACAGTAGTAATAAATACTACAGCACGATGAATAAAGAATTTAGTTGGGGTTACAATACCTGATGGAGTAGATGTATCTAGTGTACCTAGTTCTACTAAACAGTCTCCATCTGCATAAGCAGAAGCTGTATCTGTAGATGCAAGNGTACCTACAAATGTCTGGATNTTACGTGTACCAAANGAATGTAGTAGTCCAGTACCTGTAATAGAATCAGAAAAAGTACCTGTTCCTGTTACGTCAATGCCATCACCAAAAGTAATGGTGCTTTGGTATTCTTCAATACCTTCTGTGAGAATAGTAGTTGCCATGATATTTATCCTTTCGTGGTATTACCACTTTGTTTGTTTGTTGTGGGTATACCACTATTTTATAGTTATTAAATCATTTCAAAGTGTGGAGCATCAATGAACGGTCTACGACCTTGGGAACGACGGAGATCTACATAACTATTCATAGCTTCCTCCATTGTGCCATTCCAATCACCAATATCTCCTACAGTCCAAGCAGCACCCCACTTGATAGGTACTCCAAATTCACAACAAGCATCAGCCATAGCATCAGCAAGATCATCATACATGTTTAACTGCCATGTAATGTTAGATCCAACATAAGCCACTAGGTCTACTGCACGGCCCTCTAGGTGCTTACTCTTCATAGTCTGGCTGGCACCACTAGCTACAAGCTTCTCCTGCTCTTCTACAGTACGCATACCACAAGTAACACCAAAGTCTACTTTAGTAAGCTTAATAGCTTGAGTTACTACTCTGATCAGATCATGGTTAATTCCCTCAAGTCTACTCATGCTACGTGTTGATAGTTTAAACATTGTTGTTTTTCTCCGATATAAGCTTTGCTTGCTCTCGTATTAACTGTTGCTGTTTTTCTAAAATAATAAACTGTTTGTCTATCTCAGATAGTTGAGGTAAAGGGATTACGTTACTAGTCATTTCTTTAATTTATTTTTTTCATTAAACTTAAAAAATTTAATTTTATTGCCAACTGTTCGTCCCTCTCTTTGAGAACGACCTCCCATACGACTGCCTATAGTTTCAGTTCTTTCATCTTCTTTTATTTCTGCTGCTACTTTTTTACGTTGTTTTTTCAAGGCTTCTTGAATTAATTTTTCATTACGTCTTTTAGTTTTCTCAGCAAGAAGACTTGCTACTTTTTGTCCCTCTTCCTGAGAACGTCCACCTTTACGACTACCAATTTTCTTTTTTGATCTTTCGTCTATGATTCTTTGAGCTTCTTTAGAGATATTTGAACTACTCATTTCTTAGCTCCAAAGAATTTACTTACCGACCTCATACCAATGGAAGCACTAACAATACCACCAAGGGCTAGTTGATACCACTGGGGCATAGTCTCTAGTGAAGCAAAGCCCCTAGTAACTATTTCATTACCCCAGTCGCCACAGAATGCGAGGATTAATGGGACCGAAAACAATAGTGTGATCCATTCGTCCTTCCAACTATTCTGTGTTCCTTTCATAGCCTCCAAGTCCCAGTCCATCTCCCCGGTAAGCTGTTTCTTTTTAATCTCAGCTTCGGTTAGTTTGACTTGGGTCTTAGCATCAATAATACTTGAAGCTAAACCTGTAAGACTTCCTAAGATTGCACCTATTGCCATACCTAATTCTTCTCATTACCTAGCCATACTGCAAAGCAACCAGTTAAAGCTCCCATACAGACAGACACTAGGCCAGACTGTTGAATAGATGGATCAGGTAGGCTCATAAACCAATGAACTGCCTGATATGTAAGTACAGTAACTGCAAGCATCATGATTCTAGGCAATATCTGCCACTTAAGTATACGTTCCATTACTATTTCTGGCATAATTATTCCCAATCTCTTTTAGTACGTGGTTTAAACACATCACTGGCAGCAAGATGTCCCTCTAAATACATGGCTCTCTCAACATGATCTAAAGAATACTTGACGCCGGTGTCATTATGTATTGCTTCTCGTATATAGAAAACATCAGACCTTGGAATATGTACTCTACGTAGTCTGCTTTCGTCTTCATCAGCAAGAGCAGAGTAAAATTCTTCTAATACATCTTCACTGATGTAGGTTTTTGTTTTGGACATGCCTAGTTATACCTATATTATGCCTCTTGTCAAGAGGGAACGACAAAAAAAGTAAAAAAACTTCAGTAGGGTACTTAAAGTATACTTAAAGTCTTTACTATTTCTATAATAAAAGAGGTAATAGTACTTAAAGTGTACTTAAAGTATACTCTAAGTCTTATTATCTTTATAATATAGAAGTAATAAATACTTTAAGTTACTTTAAGTATACTTAATTATACCACATAATGTTTATTTGTCAAGAACTATTTTTAATTATTTCTAATTATTTATTGAACAGGTGTTCAAATAATACTTGAAGTGTTCTTAACGGCGAGGATGGGTATTATCTTTGAGTAGAATACCCTCTGAGAGGCTCTGTGCTGCCCTCTAAGGGGCCTTGTCGTCATTTCATGGGGGTAGGGTGCCTGTAGACATTAGAGGGCCTGTATGGAGCTAAATTATGTGTTACATTATGTATAAGTATTATGTATGAACCTATAGGTTTTACTTATGTATGTATATATCAGGTATTAATTGATGTAGTTACCAAGTGTATTTAACCCCCCGCTGTCATTGGGTATATACGTATACCGGTGGCCCCCGTATGGCCCATGCAGCCCCCTCTATCTTTTGATATCAAGACAAGTCTTTTGATAATTCCTCTATTCAAAAGATAGCTAACATGTTCTTTCTATTATGTTTCTTACACAATAGAGGATTATGGGTATCATTCTGTATAATACAATAGGCGGATTTCCGCTTAGTATAGTCTCAGGGTATGAGTCATGCTTATTCATACCTAAATACTATCAGTCAGTCATTATGATCTATTCATTATAGTACCCCCCAACCCAACCCCATTATGTCAATCATTATGACCTATCCTTTTGATAATACCGAATACAGTCATAAGTTATTTTTTATCTACTTTGATAATGTCGGTTTATTTATTCGGATATTTCTATACTGCGGTCGTTAGGGTTTTTATTGAACCCCGCCACAGCTACGTTTAACGCCTAAATAGGGCAAAACATAAAGGATAAGATAATGACCAAGATCGTGACGAAATACTTTAAAGATAATGAGATTGATGCAGGCATCATATCAGTCGGAAAACAGGCTATTAGCCTACAACAGAAGATTCACAATTTGGCTATCTCAACTCTATTGATTTGGCACAATGCGGGGGATGATATCAAAACTAAGGACAATAAAAAAATAGCAATCGCAAAAGTAAACGCAATGCAGATTGCGGTTGAACGCATAGACAATTTGGCAGGTCAAAGCACACGTCACACAAAAGACTT
>JGI24006J15134_10001738_pt1 | contig 12261 bp, 8 predicted proteins | sample LinPmetageLP53_FD_15134 | JGI IMG/M metagenome (IMG submission 15134) | reverse complement strand
CTATCAGAGGGTGAGTATGTAATACCTGCTGACGTTGTTCGATACTGGGGATTAAAGCATCTGGAAGAAATGCGTAGTATGGCTAAGTGTGGACTCATGTCGATGGAGATGGATGGTAGGTTGCATAAGGTAGATGACGATGGGTTATTGCCAGAAGAAGAAGAAAAAAAAGAAGACGCAGAAGTAGCAACAGAAGATGCTATAGAGATTGTTTCTATGGATTTTGATATAGATGAGATGCAAGAGGATATGGAAGAAGAAGAAGAGGAAGACGTAGATTTTGATGGTGACAAAGATAGGATGATCCATGCTGATGCAGGGGCAGATATAGAAAGAGATAGGCAAGATAACTTTGGTTTGGACTTTACTGGTTTTGCTACTTTATCGTCTACTAACCAAGAAATAGCAACTTCTATGGTTAACGTAGGTCTAATAAGTGCTGAAGCTGTTACAGTAGGGAATCTTCAGAGTACCATATCAAATGCATTAGGAACTGCTACTGACAGGGAGAGATCTGCTGTGGCAACAGACCTAGTATCCAATGCTGTCCAAACTCCAAGTGTACCTGAGGCAGTATCAAATATATCAAGGGGTGTAGGTTTTGCTTTAGGTGTCATGGGAATCCCCGGCTTTGATGTCGTAACGGGTAAAAGTATATCGATGTTTAATAGCACGACCCTTGATGGAACCAAAGTCGGTATAACCACTGCACTAGGTACTGGTGCCGCTGCCGCTATCGCTAAGAGATCTATAGCTGAACAAGTAGCTGTAGCATTAGATCCTAAGTCTAAAGCTACAGATTTAGTTAATTATGATGGAACTGTAGTAGCCTCTGTTACGAGAGGAAATAATAGGTCGATTGCAGGGCCAGTTCCCACAAACTTTGGAGTAAACGAGTTTGATAGGTCAATAGCTGCAGCCCTTGCGGTAGACTTTCGATCCGTAGATTTTAATGAAAAAACAGGTAGACCTGAGTTTAGTACGGCTGAACCATTAGCAGGGGTACAAACAGACCCAACCACAGGGTTTGCTACTACTGGAGGTTATAGTAAAAAAGGAGATTTTCAAGATGTGAATGGTAATATATCTGCTATGGGTACTGCATCATCTTTAGGGAATTTAAGATCTATAGCAGAATTAGATGCCCTTGAAAAAGCTAGAGGTTTTGGCCCTTTAGGATTAGATAGATCTATGGCTGATAGAGAGAGAGATAGACTAGGTAATGTTGATATGGCACAACTTGAAAAAGGTGTAGAAGACACAAAGGATAAGGATGCATTTGCAGTAGAGATGTTTGACTTAGGCTACGATGTAAATGACCTTAATACTGTTGATATGGCCCCAGTAGAAACCCTTGATGCCACTGAAATGCCATCAGTAGCTGAAGTTCAAGAGTTTATGGATCAAGAACCTGATGCTGACATCGATGAAACTATAGATAATTTAACAGCAGAACCTGAACCTGCCACTGCCCCTACTACGACTAAGTCTGAAAAAGATACAGTTACAGACAAAGATAGGAAACCAGGCTTAATGAGCTTGGCTGATATAGAACAAACACTTGGAAACGAGCCAGATACAGATCCTTCTGCCGATATGAATAGTGTTGAATCAGATGAGAATGAAGATGAGAATGAAGATGAGAATGAAGACGAAAACGAAACACCAGATTAATTAATAATGTCTGGTAAGTGGGCTACCCGATACCCCTTTCACAAAGAAAGGCTACTTGAGGCCCCTATAGAGGAGAGTATAATATGTCAATAGAAGAACAAGATAATCAATCTGTAAAAGGACACGTAGTACAAGCTAACAAAAAGTATAGAAAAGCAATGGATGAGGAGCGAGAGCTACAGCAACTTATAGAACAGCGACAGGCTCTAGAGAACAAAGTAGCGGAAGATCAGGAAGAGGTAGATGCCTCAGACCCAGAAGAGTCTACGTTTAAGAAACGATATGGCGATCTACGTAGGCACTCCCAACGTATACAGGATGAGCATAAAAAAGAAATAAGACAGCTAGAGAAGCAGATTCACGCACTAGCTACTAAGTCTGTTAAATTACCTAAGTCAGAAGCAGAAATATCTGCATGGTCACAGAAGTACCCTGATGTTTCTAAGATGATGGAATCCATAGCTCTTAAAAAATCTACGGAAGTATCTACAAGTATTAAGAAAGAGATGGAAGAACTACAAGAAATGAAGAGGGGCGTAGTACGGGAAAAGGCAGAGAACGAATTAAAAACCCTACACCCTGACTTTGATGTAATACGTAAAGACCCTGCCTTCCATGAATGGGCATCGGTACAACCTAAATCAATACAAGAAGCATTATACGACAATGCCTCAGATGCATATTCGTGCAGTAAGGCAATTACCCTGTATAAAGCAGAGAACAAACTATTAAACAAACGACAGAAACCATCTGAGGCAGCATCTAACATATCTACTAAGGGTATGCCAAAAGCAGATGCAGACTCCGCAAGAAGAGGTGCATTTAAAGAGTCTCAAGTAGATAAGATGTCTGCTGTAGAATTTGAAAACAATGAAGAAGCTATTACAACTTCAATACGAAACGGGACATTTATTTATGATATTTCTGGTGGAGCAAGATAAAAAAAGGTTGACATTACATATTTAATATGTATAACTATATCTTACAATACATACTTATGTCCTCATCCTAAGATGACCACACATTAGTATGATACTTCATTAAATAAGAAGTAGGTTGGCTACCATTTTACTAGTTGGCCCTTTATCTATCTGAAGATACAGTAGATACAGATACCTAACAAACAGCGAAATGCCCTGAACTTACATGATATAAGCTATCATAGGAGGGAACCAATATGGCTTTTAAGACCGCAACTGGTTACGGAAACCTTCCGAATGGAAACTTTTCACCTGTAATTTACAGTAAAAAAGTACAGTCGGCATTTCGTAAAACTAGTATATGTGAAGATATTACCAACAGTGATTACTTTGGTGAGATCGCAAATTTCGGTGATACAGTACGTATTATCAAGGAACCTGAAATAACGGTTCAAGAATATTCTCGTGGCACACAAATACAGCCACAAGACCTACAAGATGATGACTTCACTCTAGTTGTCGATAAAGCAAACTATTTTGCTTTTAAGATTGATGACATTGAAGATGCACATTCTCATGTGAACTTTGAGTCAATGGCTAGTGATCGTGCAGGTTATCGCTTGAAAGATCAGTTTGACCAAGAAGTATTAGGTTACTTGTCGGGTTTCAAACAAGCATCACTAAGTGCTAACGCTGGAACAGCAAACGATGTTAAGTCGGGTACTGATCCAATCTCTACTGCTGGAACAGACGGACTACTAGCTTCAATGCTACTTGACCGTGATAACTTTAATGCGAGTGGTACAGGAACTCACTCAATAGCATTATCTGCATCAAATACGTCTGCTGATGCTACACCCCTAGGTGTTCTTAACAGAATGGCTCGTCTACTAGATCAACAAAATGTTGACCGTGACGGACGATGGGTTGTTGTAGATCCAGTGTTTGCTGAAGAACTTAATGATGAAAACTCTAAATTGCTAAGTAGCGATTTTGCTTCGGGAAATCCAGACATTTTACGTAATGGTAAGATTCTTTCTGGTATGATCCGTGGATTTAGAGTTTATGCATCTAACAATTTACCTTCACCTGGAACAGGACCAGCAACAATTGCTACTGGTGGTTCAGGTTCTAACTTTGGTGTAATTGTTGCAGGGCATGACTCTGCTGTTGCTACAGCTTCTCAAGTTGAGAAGGTAGAAACTTACCGTGATAATGACAGCTTTGCTGATATTGTCCGTGGTATGCATTTGTATGGTCGCAAGATCCTTCGTCCTGAAGCTCTTGTTCGTGCAAAATACAACTTGTACTCGTAAAGGAGAATAAATCATGGCTACTTTTGATATGACCACCTCCGCTACGGCAGGTGTAAACAGTTCTTCTATTGCTGCTCACAACGCTTCTGAAAAAACTGCGTACAGCATGGAAGCAACTTTAGATATCGCTGAGTTTATTGCTGCTGGTAATACAGTTGGAGCAGCTGATATCTTTCAGTTGTTAGAAGTACCAGCAAACAGCGTTATACTTTCTGCTGGTTGTGAAATTCTAACAGTCTTTACTGGAACTTCAGTAACTGTAGACGTAGGATTAACCGGAGGTGATACTATCACTGACGGTGGAGCTACTAATGCACTTGCTTATCCAGCAAAAGCTGGTAATGGTGCTGTATTAGGAACTATAGGTACTACTGCACCTTTAGTTACTGCTGCTGATACAATCGATGTTGTAGTAAAGGCAGGGTCTAGCGACTGTACTGCTGGTAAAATTCGTGTGTATGCAGTTGTTATCGACATTGCTGATAAAAGTGCAAGCGCAGCATCTGTAGCAAGAGATGTTTTAGCGTAATTGATTTTGGGGTAGTTTATTAATTTAGGCTACCCCTCTATCTTATTTTAGGATATAATATGGCAACTAATTTTCTTACTCTTGTTAATGATACATTAAGACGTTTGAATGAAGTTGAACTGTCATCAACTGATTTTCTTACTGCTACAGGGTTTAGAGCGCAAGCTAAAGATGCTGTTAATTCTTCTTTACAGGAAATATCACAGAAAGAGTTTGAGTTTCCATTTAATTTTAATACAGGTTCTTTAACATTATCCGCAGGTACACAAGAGTACTCCTTAGCGAATAATTTTAAAGTAGCTGATTGGGATGCATTTAGAATAAATTCGGATGCAGGTAATAACATTTCTGCTAGAAAGTTACGATTAATAAATTATGATACTTTTCTAAAAAGATTCTTTGAAAAGGATAATGAAGCTAATTCAGGTGACTATGATCAACCTGTTTATGTTTATAGAACACTAGATAATAAAGCAGGTTTTACTCCTATACCAGATAAATCCTATAGTTTATCTTATAACTATTTTTCATATTCTGCTGACTTAGTTAATTTTACAGATCTCATGTCTGTACCCGATGCATTTAAACACGTAGTTATTGATGGTGCTTTATATCATTGTTATATGTTTAGAGATAATGCTCAACAATCATCCCTAGCTAAACAAAAATTTGATGAGGGAATAGAACGTATGAGAACTCTACTTATAAATAGATTCATAGATGTTAGAGATACTCGCGTAAGTAGATTAATAAATGTACCGCATGGTAATGCGTAATGGTAGATGCTTTAAGGGATGTAACAGTCCTATCTAGGGGAGGGCTATATACAAATGAAGATGCCTTATCTCTAGCTGGAACAAATCCTGGCTCTGCCATACGAATGTTAAATATGGAAATATCCCAATTTGGAGGATATAGAAGACTAAGTGGTTATNTACCTTTTGATTCAAATCATCCAAGTATACCAGGGAAAGGGCCAGTACTAGGTATATTTATATTAAAAGATATAATATATGCTGCTAGAAGAAATTCTGCTGATACAACACCAACATTAGGCACTAATCCCTTGACAGTTACAACAGGAAGTGCTACAATAACAGTTGCACATAGTAATCATGGATTAATAGTAGGTAACTTTGTTACATTTACAGGTGCTTCAGCAGTAGGCGGTATAACACCTAATAACGTAGAGATGGAAGTTTCTGGTGTACTTAACGCTAATACTTATCAAGTAGGTTTCCCTACTACAGCAACAGCTAATGCTACAGGTGGGGGTGGTTCAGTTGCAGGTGCTTATAGTATTAATTATACTGTGTATAAATATCAAACTAGTGGATGGGCAGCCTTATCAACAGTAAATTCAAGTAACTCTTCAGTTACTTTAAATAATGCCGGTGTAAAGAAATTAAGAACGAGTACACATACCTTTGCTAATGTACATGAAGTTGTAGTTGTAGATGGTAAAAATCTTCCTTTTTTATATCCTGGAACAGGAAATTTAGTTCAAGTGGAAGTATCTCCTGCAAATACTACAGGGGCAACAATAACAACAGATTTTAAAAATCATCAGTTTTATACTGGCTTTGTTAACAAACCTGATACGATAATATTTAGTATACCTAGTGACGCATCAAAATTTACCGCACTAAGCGCAGATGAATTTTCAGTAGGATTTGATATAACCGGCCTTGCTAAGTTTAGAGATGGGTTGTTTATATTTGGAAAAGATAGAATAAAAAAACTTGTAGGTAATAACATTTCTGACTTTGCCCAACAAGAAGTTACTAGTAATATTGGTTGCATCGCAACAGATAGCGTAATAGAAATAGGTGGTGACGTATTATTTCTAGCATCTGATGGTATTAGACCAATACAAGGTACTGCTAGAATTGGCGATATTGAACTTGAGACTATATCTAAACCTGTACAACAGTTGCTGCAATCACTGCCTGATACACATGACCTAACTAATATGTCTTCTGTGGTCATTAGAAATAAATCTCAATTCCGTTACTTCTTTCCTAAGACTACTACAGCAGCTTCAGATACTCCTGGAATTATCGGAGGACTAAGATTCGCTGACAGAAGAGTAGGTTGGGAATTTGGAGAGATGTTAGGAATACGTTCTTTTGTTGCAACTAGTGGATTAATAAATAATATAGAAACTATTGTACATGGAGATCTAAATGGGGAGATATTTAAGCAGGAAGTTGGGAATACTTTTAATGGTGGGATGGTTACAGCAGTTTACGCAACTCCCTTTTTATATTTCGACTCTACCGAAAAACGCAAAGTATATCAGCATATATCCCTATTTACTAGGCCAGAAGGATCATCAAGTATTAATTTAGGTATAGCCTATAACTGGGATGATCCTAATACACCAGATCCTAATACGTATTCTCTAACTACAGCAGGTGCTTTATCAAGGTACACAACAACGAATAGTACATATAGTTCTACATTTACATTTGATGGTTCGTCTAGTCCCGTACTAGAAACCAATATTCAAGGATCAGGGAGATCAATATCTTTAATTATTACATCTACAGGAACCCAGGCTCCCTACAGTATCAGTGGGTTCTCAATTACTTATCAAGATGCAGGATATAGATAATGGCAGGATACACTAGACAATCAGCAGCACAAATAATTAGTGGTGAGGTTATATCAGCTTCCCCCTTAAATGCGGAATACAATCAACTCTTAAACGCATTTGACGATTCTACTGGACATAAACATGATGGAACAACAGCAGAAGGTCCACCTATAGATCGTGTAGCTGATGTAGACCAAAAAAATAAAGTATTAATTGATACTAATAATAACGAAATAGAATTTTATGTAGAACAAAGTGGTGCGACTGAACAACAATTATCTATAAAGCATGAGATAATAGAACCCACTGTTGATAATAATATTAATTTAGGTAGTGGTACTAAAGCATTTAAAAACATACACGCAAAAGGTACAACTAATCTAGCTAATGTTGTTGTCACTGGTACTTTAAATCTTGCTGGAATAAGTTCATCTTCAGGTACGCTTGAACTAGGATCTGCCGTAAATATTGACGGTGGTAGTATAGATGGTACGCCCATTGGATCAAATTCTGCAAGTACAATTTCTGGTACAACAATTACTGCTACTACTAAATTTGTTGGCCCAATAGAAGGTGCAGTTACTGGTAATGTAACAGGAGATGTAGGAGGTAACTTAACTGGTAGTGTAACAGGTAATGTTACTGCAAGCAGTGGAAGTAGTACATTTAATGACGTTATTATTAACGGTGGTTTAAACATGGATGCTGCTTCAGCAGCAACTATTACTAACTTAACTGCCCCATCATCTGATTTAGATGCCGCAACAAAAAAGTATGTTGATGATGAAATAGTTAGTTTAATTGATGGTGCGCCAGCAGCTTTAAACACTTTAAATGAAATAGCAGCTTCATTAGCAGATAATGCTGATCTCTCAGGTACTTTAACAACTAGTATAGCACAAAAATTACCTAAAGCTGGTGGTACAATGACCGGTAATATTACTATGTCAAATAGTTCTAAAGTTACTGGATTACCTAATCCATCAGCAAACTCAGATGTAGCTAATAAAGCATACGTAGATACTATGCTACCTTTAGCTGGTGGTACATTAACAGGTGCTTTAACTTTACCAGGATCGCCAACAAATAACCTTCATGCAGCTACAAAAGCATATGTTGATACTACTATGGGTTCTAATAATGCAGCTCAAACATCTGCAACTGCGGCAGCTAATAGTGCATCTGATGCTCAAAAACTAGCAATTCAAGCTGAAAATTCTCAATACACATTATCTGATGGTTCTACTACAGGGTTCTCTGCATTACATCACGCTGCTAAAGCAGAAGATAGTGCAACAGCAGCAGCTAATAGTTTTGATTCATTTGATGATATATATCTAGGAGCAAAGTCTAGTTCACCTTCAGTTGACAACGATGGAGATGCATTAGCTACTGGTGCGCTTTATTTTGATACAACAGCCGGTAATATGTTTGTATTCAATGGTTCTAGTTTTGTTGTAACAGGATCTGCTGTTAATGGAACTAGTAGCAGACAAGTATATACAGCAACAGCGAATCAAACTACATTTGCAGTATCACACGATATTGGGTTTGTAGATGTATATTTAAATGGACTTAAACTACGTACAGGCACTGATTTTACAGATAATAATGTTAATAACATCGTGCTTGCATCAGGTGCTACTGTAGGAGATATTGTAGATATAGTTGCATATGGTGCATTTAATGTAGCTAGTCATTATACACAAACACAATCAGATGCTAGATATACACGTACAGCAAATAATTTATCTGAACTAACTGCTACAGCATCTACTGCTAGATCTAATATAGGAGCATCGCCTACAGCTAATCCAACATTTACTGGTACAGTAACAATACCTACTGATGGATTAAACTATGCAGGTACGGTAGTTACTGCTTCTGGTGCAGAAATAAATAAACTAGAAGGTGCTACAGCTAGTACAGCAGAATTAAATCATGTAACTGGTGTTACCAGTGCAATACAAACACAATTAAATGCAAAAGCTTCAACAACAGATTTAGCTACTACTAATACAGCCGTAGGAACTAAAGCTCCACTAGCTTCTCCAAATTTTAGCGGTACTCCGCAAGTTGGTGGGTCTAACATTTTAACGTCAGCAACAGCTCCTGCATCAGGTGGAACCGCCGATTTTGTCGCGCAGGGAAATCTTACAAATGGAATGGCTGTTGGTTTAAGAGCAGATGGAAAAGTAGAACCGATTGTTGGAGTTAATTTAGGCGATGGAACTTCTACTGCATCAACATTTGCAGTAAGTAATAGCGTACATCGATGCTTTAGCACTTGCTATGACAGTACGAACGACAAAACTATTATTGTGTATGTGGATGATGTTAACGTCAAGGCGGCGGTTTGTACTGTTACAGATAACGTCTTAACTTTTGGAACGCCAGTGACAATTCACAGTGGTGGCGCAGCTCTTGATACTCAAACTAGTGTTTGTCACGATCCTAATGTAGATCGATTATTGTTTGTTTACAGTGTTGCATCAGACAATGTTACATATCTTAAAGTCGGTCAATTATCTGGTGTTGGTCTAAACAGTATTACGCTTGGAAGCTCAACAAATTTAACCGCAAAAGCAAGCACCGTATCACCAATTACTACTGTTTTTCAAAAAGAACGGCCTGGCCCAGCCGACGTAAACGTGATTGTTGTTGCCTTTGCAACAAATTCTCATAATTATCTAGCTATTTCTGCAATAACGATTACTGGAGGATCAACAAACACTGCGGCTTTCTCGACTATTACAGATGTAACAAGTGCAAGTACTGCTGATGCTGACCTTGCATATTTTGCTTCTGATCAACGTGTTGTCGCAACTTATGTCAAACCAGGCGATACTTATAATTTGCAAGCGCGAGCCTTTGCTTGGTTCGGAAGCTCTTGGAGCTTTGGAACTGAAACCGCCATTGACAATGGTTATTGGACAGAATCCCAAGTTACGTTTGATCCACAAGGTAACGACAGCCGAGGATTTGTATTTGCTAGAGAGTCGCTTAACAATGGTTATTCAAGTTGCTGGGCTGTTAGATGCGCTGGTGGCTCAATTTCCGCAGGCTCGCCAGTAGTTGTTAACTCAGGTGACAACGGAACTTATTTAGGCGCTGCCACAAACGGAAAAAATCAAGCTGTTTTATTTTACCTTGTTGGCTCAACGGTAAAATCTGTGTTTGTTAGCAGAAGCAGTGCCACCATAACCGCCGCAACTCCTGCGTCATTTCAAAGCTTTGGGGGAACACACAATATCACTATTTATGATCCTGATGCGAAGACATTTATAAGTGTTTCGCGTAATCCAAGTGACGGTATTTTAACTGCAAAAACATACGCAGAGGCTGGAAGTAATAACACTTCATTTATTGGCATATCAGATGCGGTTACTTCTAACGGGGCCACAGGCGCTGTTAAAGTTTTTAGCGGAATCAAAACAGGACTGTCCTCTTTAACGCCAAACAAAGTTTATTACGTTAATGCGACAGGAGTTATAAATGATACGGCCACAGGGACAATCGCTCCAGTAAAAATTGGCAGAGCTTTATCAACGTCAAGCTTACAAATTACGGAGGCACACACTTAATGAAAACTTTAGTTGAGAAAACAACTCCAGACGGAGAAATTTCTAATTTATCCAAATATTTATTTGAAGACAACGAAACAGTAACCCTTTTAGAGTCTCATATTGTGGTTGGCGACCCTGTAGAATTTCACATTGGTTGTCACAATTCATCTGACTCAACTTTGTTCACGAATATTACGCCGCCTGATGATTGGGTTGGAAATAAATATAAGTACACAACCGATGATGGATGGGTTGAAGTAGAAGGGTGGGTCGATCCAAATGAGTAGATCAGAAAAACCGAAGGAATAAAATATGACATTAGCAAGACAGATATCAGATAATAACTTAGCCAGAACAGTTGCTGAAACAAATGTTAAATTAAATAAAGTAGTAACAGTAGCTTCTGTTGGAGGTTCTAATAAGTATTTTATAGATGGAACACAACAAGCTACAATTAGTTTGGCTAGAGGATCTACTTACGTATTTAATGTATCGAACGCATCTGTTAGTGGTCACCCATTACAATTCTCAACAACTTCTAACGGTACACATAATAGTGGATCAGCATATACTACTGGGGTTACTGTAAGTGGTACAGCAGGACAAGCAAATGCTACCGTAACTATTGTAGTTGCAGCAGATGCACCTGATATTTTATATTACTATTGCTCAAGTCATAGTGGTATGGGTGGAACTGCTAATATAGTAGATCAGCACGTACTAGGATTTGATGGTACATCATTTGTTCCTGTAGCAGCTAAAAGACAATTAAAGTCTACAAGATCTGCTAATGTTGAAGGTGGTGCTACAGGAAGTATTCCATATAATACAGGAGCTAGTACAACTACATTCCTAGGAATAGGAAGTACAAATCAAATATTAGTGGTAGCAGGAGGTGTTCCTGCATGGGCTACTTCAGACAAAGCCACACAAGCTGACCTTAATAGTCTTACTACAACTGTAGGAACTAAATCTCCCATTGCTTCTCCAACTTTTACCGGAACTGTAGCCGGTCCTACAATTAATGCCAGTACATCATTGCAAATCGGCGGTGTAGCTATTTCTGCTTCTGCCGCTGAGTTAAACTACAATGACGTAACGACACTTGGAACAACACAAGCAAGCAAAACGGTTACGGCAGACGCAAATGGTGTAGTGACATTTGACAATGGTAAAATTGAAGAAAGCACTGCAATTACATCATCAAGTAATGCGGCCGCTTTAAATTTAAGACTTGGAGATAATTTTACCCATACGCTTTCTGAGAATGTTACCTATACCTTTAGTAACCCAGCAGCAAACGGCAAGGTTTCTGCTTTTACATTAAAAGTGACACAAGACAGTTCAGCAAGGGTAATAACGTGGCCTAGTAGTGTTGATTGGGGTGCTGGTACAGCGCCAACATTATCAACAGGTAATGCTGCGGTAGATGTCTTTGTATTCGTTACCTATGACGGTGGTACAATATACTATGGCTTCACCGCTGGTCAGGCGATGGCCTAATGAGTACAGCGAAGAAAATTCTTTCTGGGTCAGGTGCGTCAGCAGATCGAACAAATGTTGAGGATGTTTTCAATACGCATATGTATCTTGGTACAGGCAGTAGCCAAACTAAAACTAATTATGTAGATATTCTTAATGAAGGTGGAATGATTTG
>JGI24006J15134_10001736_pt1 | contig 12270 bp, 14 predicted proteins | sample LinPmetageLP53_FD_15134 | JGI IMG/M metagenome (IMG submission 15134) | reverse complement strand
CAAGCTTGGGTAGAAGGTATTGGTTTAAATTTAGATATTTCTCCTACTGGCTATGGTCAAAATAATCCTGATGAATACATGAATTATGTTTTGGATTTGTCTGGTGGTGGAAAGATAAAGACGTATGGTGTAGATCCTTGGCGTGAAGAAGCAACTAAACAAATTTTGTTAAAAATTAGTGGAAATGGTGATAGTAACGCTAATTCTTTAAATGAGTATTTGACGGCTTTGGAAGTTATTGGTAATTCAAGGAATACTCCTTACGGGTTTTTGCCTGCTAATTTTGATCAGAGTTCTTTGCCTTTGCATCATCCTCTTTATCCTTGGGATGCTGCTTCTTCTGGTACTGCTTTTGATGATGGTTTAGGAGATATACAAGTAGATATTTTGTCTCGTTTAGATAACGAAACTTTAGATGCTCTTGTGACTTTGGTTGATCCTAAGGCTAGAGGTGGGTTGCCTCAGTTTGTTCGACCAGATGATAGTGGAAATTTTCCAGTTCCTAAAAACGAAATAGATCCTTATACTGACTGGTTTTTTAAGGATAATGATACTAATTTAAGACTTTGGCAAGCTTTTAATGATGCTGAGATGCAAGCTGGTGCTGGGATTGGCGATAAAGGTGCTAGAGGTGCAATGCCAACGGGGAAGCCATCTTTAGATCCTAGTGGTGCTGGGGGTAGTTCGAGTTATCTTGATCCTTTCCAAGCGTCTACGTCTGCGGTTAAAGAAACTCTTGCGATTATGCAAACTCCTCAACTTGTGAAATTGTTTGATAATGTTGGTGAAGGGCAATCTTTATTTAAGCAAGTATTAGAGTTTGTTGGTTGGCGTGAGATGATTCTTAAAGCTAATCCTCGTGTTTTAGCTAAGCTTGATCTTGAAGATAATCTTTATAGAAAAAATCCTGAAACAGTTGATGATGATTTTTTTTCAACTGGAGACTTTCTAAAAGAAGAAGGGATAAAAGATCCAGAGAATTTTGAAGATGTCGCAGAGATGATAAAAGGGGCGATATTTGAAGATATAGCAGACATGACCGCAAAACAAATTTCAAAAGTTTTGAAAACTAAAAACGTTAACGAATTTAATTATGTTTTAAAACCTGTTGATGATTTAGAAATGCAAGTTCGTAAATATTTTTATGCGACTAATCCTAATCATAATCCTCAAACGTATGCTGTACAAAAAGCTATAGCTAATCGTGGTGCTGCTAGACATGCGGATACTATATTTAAAGGCGCTTACAGTCGAGTTACTGATGGTGCAAGCAATTGGAAAAAAGAAGTTTATAACTGGCAAAGCCGTAGTAGTGAAAAAGCGCTTAGCCCTGAAGCTGCTTTGCTTGACAGCATCCATGAGCAATATCATCTTTCTTTAGCTGCTGATGGTTATGGAGGAGTTGCATATCACCAGAGCACGGCTGAGGTGCCGTGGTCTGGTTATAAAGAAGGTTTGCTTCCTGATGCTTTAGATAATGTTGCGAATGCTAATGCGCAAACTCCTGCAAAGTTTAGCCCTGTCAATAGAGGGAACTTAAAAGTTATTGCGACTAACCCTATAACGTTGCGTTCCAATACTCAGGTTCGTCAGATAACAGATGTTACTGAGATTGAAGATATTGTTACTAACGGTTTTATTGATGCTAAAGATTATATTAACTTTTTTGAAACTAAAGCTAAAGCTATGTTGGACAAGCCAAGGGCTGAGTTGAAGCAGTCAGAAAATGTAATAGAAAGTTTTGTTCAAAAGAAAGTTGATGCTGCTAGGAATTATTTACAAATTTCTGAACAGTATTTTGACATGTTTGGACGTTTAGCTGATGCTCAAAATGATGCTGTAGCTAAAGGTTTAGAGTTTGGTGTTTATAAAGAGCTTCAAAAAGTAGCTGATTTAAGATTTAAGAGATTTACAGAAAGCATGAAAGTGCTTAAAAATCTAGATGTGTCTTATCCTGATGGAAGTTTTAGTGATGTAAGCGGGGAAGTTTTATCTAACGTTGAAGCTTTAGATAATCAGTTACGTATATTAGCAATAAAAGATTTTGATGAGATAGAAGAAATCTTGACTGCTGTTGCTGAGTCGCCTAAGACTATAAAATCGTATAAAGATGCTGTTGAGCATCTCAATAAAGTTTCAAGCGTTCTTGAGATTAAAGGTAGTATGCCTCGTACTAAACCAGTGCGTACTAAATTTAATGCTGAGCTTGACAACGTTATTAATGAAACTGTTCAAGCAGGTATGCGTCCTGTTGGTACTCGTTCCCAAGGACGAGCAGAAATAGTTGAAGGCATTATGTCTTGGGAAGATATGCAAAAATTTAAAGGTGGCAAAGTTGGCGCATACTTTGATTCTGTTCATAACCTTTTTAAAGGTTACCTTTTAGCTAGCCCTGGTTTCTTTGCAAGAAACATGTATGGCGGTTTGTATATGAATGCGATGGCTGGTGTTTCAGCCAAAACGCATTCAGATTTTGTAAGAGCTTACGTTGTTTTGAGAGCTAGAGATTTAGATCCTGCTCAACTTAATGTTGGTAATGCGGCTAATAGAGCTAGAACAAAAGCTGGTCATGCGAGTTTAAAAAAAGCTGCTAAAGCAATGGGGAATGTACCTGAAGAACACATTAGTTATGTAAGAACTTTAAGAGAAGAAGGTGCGTTTGGGCAAACTCAAGCTGGGATGGAGTTCACTAGCCCTACTGCTCGTGTAGGCGGTAAAACAATAGATTTTAGTAATATTGATGCTACGAAACAGACAGCTAAGAATCTGTACAGCAACAAAGCTAATCCTTTAAGTTCTAATTTCTTTGTTTTGAAAATGAATAAAAACATTAACGTAGAAGTTGAAACTATTTTGCGTGGCAGTTTAGGTTTAGACAGAATGATTAAGAACGCTGGCGATACGCAAATCGCTTTTGATGATATTTATAAATATCATTTTGATTATGATGATTTGTCAGCTTATGAACGTGGTTTTGTTAAAAGAGGGTTCTCTTTTTACACTTGGCAAAGACACGCTATTCCTTTGATGCTTCAAAGTTTTGCTAAAAACCCTAAGATTCTTAACAACTATTTGAAAGCTCAAAGAGCGATATCTGATGATGAACAAGATAATTGGACGTTTATGCCTGATTGGCAAAAGCGTATGGGTTATGTTCCTATTAGGGGAACCAATGGTAGTTATAGTATTAATCCTGATGTGCCAATAAAAGCTTTACTTGAGCTTGATACATCTATTGCTAGAGATAGAGGAGTAGTGGGTGCTGCTACTTCGTTGGGAAGTTCAGTACTTTCTCAAGCGAACCCTTTATTTAAGGCTCCTATTGAAAGAGCTACAAACTATAACGTTTGGAAACAATATAACTTTAGTGGTGATCACGTAGTTGTTTCTGATTGGTTTGCGAAGATACCTGGGTTAATGCCTTTGCTTAAAAATGCTGGTGATTTTGGAAAGATTCAATATGATCCTGTGTCTGATAAATATTTTATGGTAGATGGTGATTACTATATGTTGGCTCAGTTAGCGCCGCCTTTGAATGTGGCTCGAAGACTTCGACCAGATGAGGAAAGTAAACAGTTGAGTCTTGTTAGTGCTTGGATTAGTTTTGCGACTGGAACTGGTATTAGGACAATTCCATCTGAAGAAAAAATGAAAACATTTGAATCGATGCGTTATGAAGCTCTAAGAAGTTACAATGCTGACAAAAAATTGGGTAGAACAATTGTTAAAGAGCGTGAACGTCAGGGACAGTGAGGACTGTAGGTATGAAATACATTTCTAGGGATGAGTGGGGGGCTTTGGACTCTGGGAAGGCTTTGTCTACGTTTAAGAGGTCTTTGGAAGGAGTTATAGTTCACCACACCACTGGTTCTGGTGTTGATCCGTGGCAGCGGATCAAACAGCATGACAAGTATCATGTGAAGACTCGTGGCTGGAAATCTATCGCATACAATTGGCTTGTTTCTGGTGAGACTGGCGAAATATTTGAGGGGAGAGGTTGGAAGCAGGGCGCTGCTACTAAGGGACATAATTCTAAAACTACTTCGATTTCTTATATTGGTTCAGGTGATGATCTCACTGAGAAAGGGAAGGTGGCTATCTTAAGTGTTGTAGATGGCTTGCGCGAAGAATATGGTGACCATTTGTGGGTCAAATGCCATAGGGATTTCGGCACAACTTATTGCCCTGGCGATATGTTGGCAGAGTGGATTAAATCTGGTATGCCTCTTAAGGAAACCCCTAACTCTCTTGATTTGCAGATCCAACTCGAGGATATGGAGTCTTTGAGTGCCGATTTCAGACGTGAACCTTTGCATCGTGGCTCTAAAGGCAAGAACGTAATTACGTTGCAGATACGTTTAAATAAACGTATTAACGCTGAGCTTGTATGTGATGGGGCTTACGGACGTTTAACTGAAAAAGCAGTACGCGAGTTTCAGTCTATGTACCCAATCAAGGTCGATGGTAGAGTGGGTCCTGTGACCTGGCGTTACTTGTGGACTGTTTAAGGAGTTACCTTGTTTAACATGAACTTTGCTAAAGATACCGTAGAGAGAGCAATTTCTACGTTTGCTCAAGCTTGGGTAGCTGCTATGGCTATCCCTGGGCCTGCTTTTGTTGATGCTTTGAAGGTGGGTGCAGTTGCTGCGCTTATTTGTGTTGGTAAAGCGATTGCTGCTACACGTGTAGGCGACTCTGAATCTGGTTCTCTAGTAGGTTAATAGTATGGACGATGAAGCGTACGCTCAAGCATTTGCAGAATGGGAATTAGCTGAAGGTGACGAGATTGCACGTGAAATATATGAAAGTCTTAAAACGGCTTCTCGTTCTTTAGAGATAGATAATGGTTCTCATGCTTCTTGGAATGAGAACAATCTAGGTATTTTGATTGTGTTGCCTTTTGAGCACGCTATGGGTTTTAGTTATGAAATAGATAATGGAGATTTTGATACTAGTCCTATTCATGACTACGTTTGTGAAACGATTACAGAATTAATTTTGCGTGCTTGTGCTTTGATGGAAGAAGATTAATCTCCTTTAGGAGCATCAGCGTCTTCTAAATTTGCTACTAGTCTTTCAGCTTCATCTAGTCTTACAAAAAAGTCTACAAATAAGTCGTTTGTCATTACGTACCAACCTGTTTTGTATCTACCTCCTCCNAATGGTATTGCTGTTTGTTTTAANTTATGATTATTCATAGCCTCTCGCTTTCATTATGTCTTGTTTGGTAAACGCGTAGCCCAAATTGGATGTGTCTCGGCCGCTGACAATGCCTTTTCTTCTTGCCCTGTCGGTTTCTTTTCTTTGCGCTGCTCTTACTCTCCACGCTTCTGTGCATTCGGCACAGCGACAGCCGTTGCTGTATTGGTTTGCGTTTGGTGTGCCATTGCATCTTTTAAGCATATTTTCCCCAACAGGATTTAGATTCGTTCCAATGTTTTATACCACCTGAAGTTTCGTAAAACAAGAAAGCTGCCATACGTGTATTCCAATAAGGATTGAAACGTATGCCTGTTGACATAGTTTCTGTGTCTGCGCTTTGACCTACTTTGGGTGCTACCCATCTAGCAGTTTTTCTTATGATTTGGAATAGCCCACCTGCTGAACCGTTTGGGTTCTTTGCTGTGGCTTTTCCACGTGATTCACACCAGATGATACGTGTAATTACTTTCATGTCTTCAAGGTTAAAGTGTTCTACTAGTAGGTCTCCCCACTGGTCAAATATTTCGTTACCTGAAGAATTCTTTTCTTGTGTATGGCTTGGGTCTATTGGAAGACTCAGGCCCATAGCTANTATTAAAGAGAGAATTATTGGCATTACTTCCTTTCATTGTCTGCCCAAATCAAAGAGGAGGGCATCGCGTAGTACGGTTTACCTTCGGGGAAATAATTTGTTTCGGACATGATACATTTTTTGTTTAGTTCTTTGAACGGCATCATGTACGTTCTTTCCCTATAAGAATCGTATATAAAAAGATAAAGAGGGTGTACTTTAGACCACCATTGCAATGCTGCAAGTTTTTCGTGTTTAACTTTTAATATCTGATCTTTGCCTAAACCTTGTACTTCTACTAACCCTTGCGTTGTCAGATAGTCAGGTGTGTGCCTGATCTCTGGTGGCAAGTGAGCCATATTAATTTTTGGACGGTTTAATCCGTATCTAACAAATTGTACTGCTGCGTGTTCTTCAAACTTTTGTTCAGCTATATCCCCCATTGTTTTAATACGTTCGTCGAATGTTTTTAATCTAAAAGTTTCCATAGTTAGATCTTTACTGCATCTACATGAACCACTTGTTTGTCGTTTGGGATTATCCCAGCTTTTTGTATCCCATCCATTAACAGTTTCACATAGTTATCTATGTCCCCACGTAGATTAGTTACCCAATCTGGGGCGTCTCTGATAGTTACTGAAGTCGAGTCTTTAGTGAAAGTTATTTCCATTTGAACTGCACAATTAAAAATTGGTGCATCGTCAGGAATAGCTGCAACTATTGCGTCTTCAGCTTCGAGTGTTGTCTGCGGTGTGTATACACGACCTCTACGTGTCATGCGGGGACGACCCTTGGGAGTGGGCCGCCCCTGCACTACAAACGTGAACTCAGTGCCTTGTGGCAATGGTTCTGGCGTGCTGGACGAGGTGTTCGATTTGCCTTTGGGCATCTCTCCTGCCTTCAAATTTTGGGCCTTCAGGCCACCAAGCACCCAATTGGGCGTCTAGCTTTGAGGTCCAAGCTACCACATCTGGCTCTGAATACCCTGCTTCCCACATGGCACGTGCGAAACGATCCAAGAATCCATGTCTACCTTTACCAGCACCAGACTGGTGAAAGTAGCTATGAGGTCCGTCTTCCCACATGCGCCTAGCTACGCCTCTTAAACGTGTACCATCGATTTGCATCAATGGCTTTTTGTCATAGGAACGTTCAGGTGGCAAGCTTTGCACAGGTGCTTTCCATAGTTTCGACACGTCTATCAAAGATTGTGTCGAGACACGGTTAGTTTCTGCGTCAAGCATGAAGTCCCACAGGTCTATAGAGTTGTTATCTCTATCTAACATGACTTGCCTTCCGTCGGGCCTTCGCCCTCCGTATGGCAGTCTCATGTAATTACCAGGTGGACCGTCAATTGAATCTTGCTTAGGGTATACAGCATCAAATTTAACTTGTGCTATTTGCACTGCCGCTAACATCGCTTTACGTATAACGTGAGCTTGAACCCATTCTTCTGTAAAGATCCACACGTGGCAACCTTTACTTCGAGAGAGTTCTACCCACGACGTTACACCTAATGCTTCAAATACTGTCGCGACGTTCTGTGCATACACAATTGAGTCGTCGCCTTCATCTATATCGACGGCTCCCCATTTGCATTTCCACAGTTCTTCTTTCATTTCACTGTAAACAGGTCTCCCGTTAGCATTTATGAAACCAGCGCTACCTACGTGTTCCTTGTGAGGATCGTAAACCATTGGATAAATTCCAATCATTTCTGATCCTTCTAGGTGACGTTTGTACGTTTCTGATGTAACTGGTGCCCACCTGCATCCGCCTTCGTCTGTGCCGAAAGCGTAAGGGAAACCTTCAAATATGTCTTTCATTGTGTCACTCATGGAGGCTCATCTGCTCCCATGTAACACCAGGTTCAAGTAATCGGCCTGATGCATCAATAGTTAAATTGACTTCGGCTTTTTCTCCTTCACCTGCTTTGTTTTTCCATAGGCCAACGCTTACTTCGTTTTCGTAGAATCTACGAGTTTCTTCGTCAAGGTTGGTGTCGTCCCATCGTCTCCATGTTTCTAACACGAAGTGGCTTTCACTGGTAGATGCGAATCTGCCAGAGTCTATGCCTCCAGCAGAGCCACGGTTACCTGCGCCTCTGCCTGATTGATGTATGACTACACCTATGACTCGCCAGTCTGATACGAGTTGCTTAAAGGATTCTATTTTAGATTGGACGCTGGCTGCGTCCCCTGATCCTCCACCACGTATCAGTTCAAGATAATCGTAAACTAAAACATCTGGTCGTTGCCCATCCCATAGCTCGGATGTGGCAATTCGCATTGCTTTGTCTAGATCATCTACCGACATACCTGTTGATTCAAAGTGTAAGTTTGTTGAATTGGATATCACTTCGCTAGTACGTTGCCACGCTAACGTGTCATTACGTATTAGTCTGCTGATCCAATCCTTTTGACCTATCTGCATTTTTATGGCTGCGTAACGACCCCAGAACATTGATTCTGTTTCGTCAGGTGATACCCACAGAGTTCTGTGACCACTGTTCCTTGCAACTATGTTCATCGCGAGTAGCGATTTGCCTGTATGTGTTTTCCCTATCAGAGTGACGAGGTTGCCAGGTCTAGCTCCCCCCATCGTGACTTCATCGAACCTTCTGATGCCAAATTTCCATTCTCCACCTGCTTTAAGATCGCTACGCATTAGCCGAATCTGTTCAGACTTAGGTGTGAATAGTCTTTTCACATCGTTGCTCGAGACGCCTTCCACTTCTGCCTGTGGGGGAACCACGGTCTCTGCCGTGGTCCGCCCAACTAACAGACGTGCATCTTCAAGGTCTAACTTTTCAACCACCTGATGAGGCGAAAGTATCGCCTGATACAGGTTGTGGTTTGTCAGCCCAATTGAATGGTGAATGTTTTTGCATACCACCGAAGTAGCCACTTTTTCCTGCTTGGGGATGATTTCCATCTCCCTGCTGAAGTGACACATTACCTTCACCGTCAACGAACACGCCACGTTTGATTTTGAAATCACCTAGAGCGCATTTGTTGTTCTTAGTTGAGGGGATTGGTTGTCCTCTCATCTGTTCGGACCAGTAATTATCGGGGTAAACACGTGCTCCGTCAACCCACAACTTCCTTACGACTTGGTTATCCATAAACGCAGATTCCTTTGAGCCATAAGTCACTCCACTAGTTCGTTCAGCTAACCAAAGTTTGTGTACGCTCGCATATTCTGCGTCGTCAATATATTTTGATTCGCCACGTGGCTGTGAAACAGTTGCACCAGGGAACGCGTTCTCGACTATTGAAAGCACAGGTGCGATTGAATCAGTATGAACAATTGTCTGTTCGGCTGATGAAAGCGCACCGTTTAATCCTGCTTTCAAATCTATCAACGTGTTCATTAGCACCCCAGAATTGTCTGCCAGTAACGTAAGTAAATCTTCGTTAGGGTCAGATGTTCCTGAAGCCAGTTGAGCACATGTAAGCTCTACCGTGCATTTGATTAGAACTTGCGCCTCAATTGACGCACGTTCTGATGGTGACATTGGTTTAAATGCCATTATGTGATACCTCCTGTAGCACCTTTACACGATGTCCAATTTGGACACCATTTTTCTGAGCACCACCAACCGTTGTCACCTAAAGGCCATTGACCTCTAGGTGCGTTCTCAACGAACTTGGCGAGTGCTAAGACCTTTTGCTTCATCCATTCTGTATGCGAACTGTCACGTTCCAACTCGATGTATGAAACCCCTTTAGGATGTATGATCCCAAACCTGAATAGCGGAATGTCAGTTGCCCAACAGTACATAATTGATTGCACATCCCAACGTTCGTATTCCCATTTGTTTCTGGAATAGTCACGTGATGGGAACTTCCAATCCCAGACACGATTCTCTTCAACTAGGTCTATCGTGCCACGTGCATAGATCACACGTTCGTTGTCTTCCCACAAGATCTTGTTGAAGTCTTGCTCTATACCTGTAGGTATTATCTTTTCATCTGCGTTATAGATTTGGTTGTACCAGTCTGTGATACGTGAGTATCCTTCGGCACCTATTGTCTCAGGTTTGTACTTAGTCCACTGATCATCATCGATCAGTAGCTTTGCTTCATCCCAATAGTAATCAAACGCATACAGAAGCCCATCAAGGGTTTCGTCTTTGCCATTCATACGTGCTTGTAANGCATCTTCGGCTACTGCGTGGCACGCTGTACCGAAAGTGTTTACGTCTTTAGGTCTTTCCGCCGACAGGCTGTAAATGTCTTTGCGGAATCTTTCCATACACATGTCTGCTGTTTTGATTGACGATTGACGAACCCATGTGTGAATCCATCTACCGTCTGCATCCCTATGCAGCGGGTAATCCATATTTTTCTCCCAATTGGTACCTAGTACCAATAACCACTTAAGGTGGTTATTGTTTACTTAGTACTAGTACTTAGTTTAGTAAGCTTTTAAAAAAAGCGAACACCTGTAACATAAATGTCATATAAAAGTTCGACAAACGGGGAACCTTAACGACTCACAATGCTAGTCGTATGAACCATAATCCGTAATGGCAGGTTCCCCTTCACCCGAAAGGATAAGGGCTAGTCTGTCGAAGATATTCGCGCTCTGTATTTCGCTTTCCTGAGCGCTTCTTGCGTTCTTTTTGGTGCTCTAGCTGCCAACCTACGTGATTCATTTGATTTGAACACGTCCCATCTGTCCCAAGCTGCTTGGCAAAGTTCACACCTACATTCACCTATGCTATAGGTGCCTATGTAACCGTGCTTTACGAAGTCAGACTTCTCTACACGCAGGTTGCCGTTTACTTCTATCATTTTTTTCCTTTTCTAGTCGTTGTATGCGACTGTTTAAACGTTTAATTTCGTTTTTTAATTCAACGATTTCTTGTGTCTGATCTCGCACTAAAGCTTTACGTGCATTGTTTACAGAAGCATCTACCTCTTCTAAATGTGTTGGGTTACAGCAAGAAGCTGTTCCACACAGGTGATCTAAATGTGTACTAGGTAATAAAGCACCTTTTGCATGTAAGTACGCTGCTCTGTGAACAAGGGAATTGTTTTTAGTTCCTACTGCTCGCGCTATGAGGACTGAGCTTACCAGTCCGTAACCTGCGGGCAGTCGGCACCTTTGCCATATCCAACAACCTGTTTTTTTGTTTATCTTTATGTATTTGTTTTTGGGGTCCAGGTACCAGTCCATTCTTGATGCGAATGTTTGGCCGCTGTTGTTGTAATATTTTCTCATACTGCTATCCGTTCCTTAGGTGGTGTCCATTCCTCGTAAAGAATCTTCGCTCTTTTGGAAGAGTTACAAGAGGAACAACAAGGAACCATGTTATTCATTGTGTCGGTGCCACCTTTCTTGAGTGGCACAACGTGATCGCCTTGTGAGAACTTCCAACTGTGACCCCACTTTGTATGCCAAGCATCACAGTATGTGCAACGTTTAGGGTCTATGCCTTTGGCTCTCCAGTATTCGTGAAGTTCGGAAATCGTGTGCTCGTCGCTTTCAGCTTTGTGTTGTCTAGCTCGATATTGCCGAGAACTAGCATTGTGTTTCGCTTGGCCGCCGTTTGGTAAATAAACGAGTTTGTTCCAGTGAACATGACAATAGGTAGTTTCGCCTGATTCGTTTTTTTCGCATCCATCTACTGAGCAGGTGCGGTAAATACCTCTGCGTTTAAGCATAGAATGAGATAGCTCCGTAGTACCTGTTCTTTTTAAACGGTTATTGCAAATAGGACACATGCCTTTAACAAATTTGTCTACTTCGCTTTTGCACACCTTGTTACACCATTCGACTGAACAGATTAACCCAATGTTATGTTGTTTTATTGTGTGTAAGCGTCCACGTCTTTGAAATAATATTCTGTGAGCATTGCAATAAATACTTCCACCTTGCCATCCTCTTGCTTCTTTCTCACAGTCAGGTGCAACGCATGGCGGACGCTTAATGTGTTTCTTGATTGCCATTATTCCCTTTCTAAATAGCGGCAGCCCAGCACATGGAAACCACGTGCCAGGCTGCCTTTAGGTCCACCCATCAGGGGGAGGTACAAACGCGATGGGTAGACTTGACCCTATATGTGAAGCATACCCTTAAGGTATTCTTCACATGCGTCTGCAATAGGTGTTTTACCATCCAAAGTTTTAGCTAACCCCTTGGCTTCATCACGTACATGACTCTTCTCCAATTTCGGAGAGTTCCATGTGTGCTGTTCAACGCCTTGGACAACGTTGTAAGCGGTCCACATATTCTGATCTTGTGTAAAGGATCGTGTCTGTTTAGACCAGCTTTGATTAAGGGCAGACATTTTCTTGATACGTCCATTTTCTGCACGTTTGCTTGCCGTTGCATCATAAGGAAACAGATCGTTGACTAGTCTCGTGAAATCTCCACCACGAAAGTCGCAATCTTTGAAACCGTTTGCCATAGCAGCTAACTCATATGTCTGATCGATGCTAGCTTGCATAATCTCAGCAGCTAACGTGAGTCTGTGATCGTGATTAGTT
>JGI24006J15134_10001733_pt1 | contig 12287 bp, 12 predicted proteins | sample LinPmetageLP53_FD_15134 | JGI IMG/M metagenome (IMG submission 15134) | reverse complement strand
CTTAACAGGTTCAACCTTCTTAACTGGTTCAACCTTCTTAACAGGCACTTCAACTACAATATAAATCGGGGGGTCTTTGTAAATTTTTCCAGATGTTCCGTAAAAATCAATAAATTTATTTTCTTGACCCTTCATTGTTCTTATAACAATATAGAACGTCTATTGTTTAAGTAACAATCGGGATACTTAAAGACAGTAGGACTACTTAAAGCATCGGGACTACTTAAAGCATTCAGTCGCTACTCACCAATCCTTTAAGTATTAATAGATTTAATTTTATCCATAATTAATTTCAACTCTGTTGATTGTTCTGTATACTTTTGAATCAATTCATGGTTTTGTTTTTTTAATGAATCAACTTCATCCATTAGATGTTTTTGAATTGATTCATTGTTATCGCGTTCATATATAAATAACCTTCTAAGCCAGATAATCTCTTCAACGCGGTCACTCATTACTGTTTTTATAACAAGTTAAAACTTTAAACCTTTTTAGTTTTCAATTCTATTCACAGCAATTTCATATATTTCAGCATCTAATTCAAATCCAATAAAATTACGATTCATATTTTTACAAGCTACACCAGTTGAACCACTACCCATAGTTGGATCTAATACAGTATCCCCTTCTTTAGAATAATATTTTAATAACCACTCCATGAGAGCTACTGGTTTTTCAGTACTATGTTTACCACGAGTTGATTTAATTTCAAGCATTGTAGTTGGTAAAGGAGGTTCAAACCTACTACCACCATTTCTACCTTTAAAATCAACTTTCTTTTCTAAATATTCAGCATCATATATTTGTTCATCTTTATTGTTATTATCTTTTTCTTTAATAACTGATACGGGTAATGGCGGATCATATTTCGATATTGTTTCCATACCTCCCTTACTTCTATTTTTAATCATACCTTTATTATCAACTCCATCTTTTCCGGCTCTTTTCGTGGGAACTTCTTTAATAAATTTATGAGTATGTGAAGATAAATCATAAAGGGGTAATTTTTCATAAAATACATAAACCATTTCATGTTTACGCATCGGCATCTTTTTAGCACTTAGAAACCCAGCGGGAGCTGACTTGACCCATACTAAATCATATCGAAAGGGACACTTTTTAGGAGCCGAGTTAATTAATGAAACGCCGAATTTAGTTGTAGTCGTACAGAATATTGGTGTATGTAATTTTTTAACCCTCATCACTTCAATCCAAAATTTATTTAAATCAATACAACAATCCCACTTACACGATGTTTGACCGTATGGTAAATCACAGAAGATAAAATCAACTGAATCACTATCTAATCCTTTCATCAATTCTAAACAATCACCATGTAATAATAAACTCATCTTTATAATTAACTTATATTTAATTTATTAATTACTAACTATTTAACAAATACAATCTGGTCAAGAGTCCTGGCTCTGCTTAGGGCGGTGTATAACATATTAAGCGAACGAAATTTATTTATGTCAATAAATAGTTTGTGTTTAGCTGTCTCGCCCTGGATTGAATGAACCGTAAAAGCATGGCGTAATTCAGACTTAACCCCGCGTGGTTTAGAACCGATAACTATATCGCCGTTTGAATAGTCTTTAGTATTTTCTAAAACCGAATATTTTTCTAGGTGTTTATATCTATTGGTATATTTATCTTTGATTTCGTGAGTAGAAGCCAAAATCATATCCTCAACAGAATAATCAATTGAATCAGAATCAACAATATCAAGCCCCATCTTTTTGATAAGTTTTTCGCAATTCATAAAAGGCACTTTATGTTTTAACAGGTTTCTCAGATATAATAATTGTTTAGCAAGTTCGGGGTCAGAACACCTATAATTTTTAGTGTGATGAAACACAGGGAATCCACTATCAACATCAAACGACGACCCCCCTATTGAATCCAGCTGATACCCAACATCACCACAGAATATAATTTTATGCTGGGGATATCTTTTAATCATAGCCACCCTAGCTTCGTCTGATAGCATACTAACCTCATCAACAATAAAAACCGAATACTTACTAATAAACGGTCTCCAAACATCCGGGTCAGAAGTTAAAACGTGATGGAAAGTTGTTGAATCAATACCATATTCTCTCTGTTTATTTCTAGCGAGTTTCCAAGACGGGGCAATAAACAGTGGATTTATGAATCCTTTATCAGTTAGATTGATGTGAGTTTTACCACATCCACCAGCACCCAGGTGAATTTCTCTATGGTTGTTATCCCTATATTCAACGTCACATATATCAGTTTCATCATACACTTCATCAACATATTCTTCGGGGCAGTAGCCGCTAACATATTCCTCAGATTCAAGATTACCTTTAATAGATTTCTTTTCTTTTGCACTAAATAAATCATTAACCTCAACATCGCCCGTGTAATAAATACCGTCTACAATAACCGAAACAATCTGGTTGAAATCCTTGAATTTTAAAACCTGTTCAAGTAGAGTAATTCTAGCATAAGACGAAATAAAAGACGCAATGTGATAGGAGTGATATTGAAACTTTTTATCATATTCAATAATTCCCGATTTTTCACCATAGTTGTATCTGATAGAATCAGCTGAATTGAAAGCATTAAGTTTAGCAAACTCCAGGTCATCACATTGAAAATTATAACGGTCTTTATCAGTGATTTTCATTAAACATCCATACCACTTAGCGTAATGAGCGACGCCACCTTCTTTTTCATACATCTCCTCTGGAAACTGAAAGTCAAACGCCGTGCCCCAGCAACCTTGGATGATATCAAAGGTAATACCCAGACTTTTATAGAATTCTAACTCTGGCGATGGATAGCTATGATACCAATGAAAACACTTCATATTTTCAATAGCAGTGCAACCATTGAATTTAATATTACAAACAGTGTAAATACCAAGACCAACAATCTTATCGGTTTTTCTAAAATCCGTGATTTTACCAAGATAACCCTGANACATAGAACAGGCACCACCCTGAGTNTAAGCCTTNCGAATGTCTATGTGGTTAAGTTCCCCTAGATTATNAACCCACGTCTCNTCTTCACCTTCAAATTCTTCTGGACAGAAAGTGATAGATTGATTACAATGTAACGCCTCTTTTAGAAAAAAAGTTAAGTCNGNATTAGCATTCTTTTCAATCTTATAATAANCAAAATTATTTTCCTCTTCAAATTGTTTAACNGCTTTANTATAAGCACTATCATCTTTTAATTTATAAACACGGTTTAAATCGCTGACTTCAGTTATCCCAGCCTTTGATTCTCTCCAAAGAATGAATTGTTTGTTTTTTTTAAATTCATCGTAAATAGATTTAATTGTTTTTCTATCACATTCAGTGTAATCATTCTTATTTGTAACCTCATTGAGTTCTATGTGATTAAGACGGGTATTAATAAATTTAAATTTTTTTAACCGTTTCTTTTGCGACTCAACTTCAATAAATCTATTATCACCACGTAACGTGGAGGGCAAATCAATCTCAACAGAAATCTGAAGGTCATTACAAATTTTGGATAAATCATCCTCAGGGACACCACCTGAATATTCATTAATATATTTCACACACTTCTTCTGAATAGTTTTGTATCTAGTTTGAGCTGTTTTGGATTTAGCTTCATCCTCACAATCAGACGCCCAGCTCATAATAGGATGAAAAAAGCAGTGATTAACGCCGTCTAAGAAATACTGATTATAGGTTTCTTTATTAACTTTGTCAAGAGTTAAAATTAATAGTTGAGCCTGTAATTTAGGGTCATCAATATAATCATTGTATTTAGCAAATACCTCAAGGTCAGAATCTATCCAAAAGAAAAACGAGTGGGTGTTCCACCAATTAGAAAAATCTTTACCCTTAGGGATAGTTACAATTTCACTATCTTCAACCTCACTAAGAACGGTTAAAGACGGGATACCATCATCATTAATATCAAACTCACTATCACTATAGCGTTTGACAAGTTTAATAGTCTGTCCCTGGTATGATTTCATAATGCTTCTAAAAAAAGTCATAGTTGAATCATTATCGTCAACAGTTGATTTGACTTGTTGATACGTAATACGTCTAACATTGGTGACATCTTCAACTGGTTTGACACGGATAAATCGCCCGTTGTTGTAAGTTAAATTATCTGGGAGCACAGTGTCGGCATCACTTCCAGAATTTATGAGATACTTATATATCTTTTTCGCCGTGCGTCCATACGGGTCAATCTTAGATTCTTTGTCAGTGATGGGATTATAAATTTTGATTTTGCCACTCATTCTATTTAATATATATATATAATTAATTTAATCTTTAAACCTATTTTGTCTTTATAACAGATTAACGTGTTAATTTAATATATCCTCCACGGATGTGATCACTTGTTGATGTTGTATTAATTCTAATTAATAATAATTTATCGCTAGCCGCCGCCATACTTGATGTGAAAGTTTGTTCTGAATTAGTTGTCCCTGTATACAGTGCAGAGAAACCAGTTGCTCCGTAAGTAGTAAAACTCTCATAATTTATCGCACGGGTGACTGGTGCCCCTGAACTATTAGTGACGTCAATTCTGGCTGCGACTGCTGTAAATCCATTAGGAATCACCATAAATCCACAAACTTCAATGGATGTATTTAATATTCTTAATGACCCGTGAATTTTACTAGATAAATCATCCTCAACACCGATATTATAAAAACTACTATCATCATCAGGCATAAAAATAGAAAGATTAATTGTTTGCCTGATATCTCCTGATACCTCAAAACAATCAGGAGGTAAGGGCATTATATTTGTTGCTGAAGTTAAATCAAGATTAGTACAAGTGGTCGGTGTGTTTGGATAGTTACTACCAGTTAAATTAGTAGAAGCACCACTATTTAAAAAAGTTATTCCTGTCTGTCCTGTGATACTTGTATCTAAATTAAAAGTTGTTCCTGCTAAATTTAAATTAGTTCCTGCTGTGTATTCTGTATTTGTATCAACTGCTCTAATTGTTATGGGTTGTGACCCATCATAAGTAGTCTCAGAAGCACCATCATCTGTATTATTAAAAATAATATTAGAGGACGCTGTTAATGTATTAGGAACTTTCAAAGCATTAATAGTATCTGGATTAGTTGAAGTATCTATATTTATCGTTGATGACCCTTGATAAGTTGTATCTGTCGCAGTTGAATTTATTGTAATTGCTGCTGAACCATCGTAAGTTGTCCCCGTTGAAAAACCTATACCTGTCCCAGAAGTTAAAGCATTAGGAACTTTTAATACTTGATTTTTTTGTCCAGTACCGCCAGTATTATTTATCGTTATATTATCATTATCAGTAACTATTTCAGTTCCTCCTACAACAGATATACCGTTACCACCGGTAATAGTTAGACCGGATGCGTTAATAGTGTCAGGTGTTGCCCCATCAAAACTAGCATTGCCCGAAGCTAAACTTAAATTAGTTCCCATGGTTAAGGCACCTGGTAAAGTTGCCGCATTAGAACCCCATAGTGCTGCTTCTTGTGGTCCCGCAGATATAATCACTTGACCGGGTGTTCCTGAATCAAGATTATTACCGAGATAAATTTGACCAGCGTTTTGTATACTTGTTGCCGAAATAGTCTTCAAACCATTAATTGAACCCATTATATATACAGTATTTATTATTATTTCTTATATTTAAACCAGATATTTTTATCAGTTTTTCTCGCGGGACCACCTACAATAACCGACGCTAAGCGGGCGTATGCCCACGACGACGGTGTTTGATTCGGTCTTGAACCGCCCGAATAGTACGCACCCCGACCTTTGGATAATATAAGTTCTTGACCTTTGTTTGTTAAAATATTTTTATGGATAAATTCTTTATCTGTTATTTTTTTATTATACTTTTTTTCAAATTTAATAACATAACTTGAACGTTTTTCTGGTGCTTTTGTTTTTGGTCGTGGCTTACCCTCAAAAATACTTTTAATCTGTTTTTCTCTGTCCTTACCTTTTAAGCCTTTTAGATACTGCGCTGGTATATCTCTTGATTCGCCTTTATAAGTTATTTTAACCATTATATCAATACATTAGAAAATAAAATTACATACTTTATTCATCACTACTTAGTGTAGGTTGTGGTGCTTCTTGTTCTTCCTCACCTCCCCCTACTATAGCCCCCACCGCTCCAGCTGCTAATCTACCAGCACCTGTTACCGCTCCAACAGCACCGCGCCCCAATGCTGCCCCAACATCACCGGCGGTCGGTAATTGTTCGGCTACACCTTGTGCCGCACCTAATGCTAAACCACCTGCTAATCTACCAGCACCCCCGACCACTGCTGCTGCTGCGCCACCTGCTGCTTCAGCTCCTTGTTGTAATAAACCAACTTCCTGGGGTGGTGCTCCATAAGGCTGTTCATCAAAGTGACCACCGAGTTCATGGCGACTACCTCTTTCAAATAATAATGAACCATCATTAATTAAGGGTCCCAGTTGATCTAATTTCACGCGGGTGCCGGCTGCTGTCTGTGTGTCTAAACGATATAAACCTCTTCCGTCTCCTGATTCAACACCTATAACATCAACAACATCACCTGGTTCAACTTTTTTGACTCTTCTATCCGTATTATTTCTGACACGGTAACCCATACCGCCTCTCTGTCCGCGAGACGCTCTGGGACCCGGTCTCACTTGACTAGTTAACTCTTCAAACGAGCCTTCATAAAGTTGGTTAGATTCTCTTATTCTTTGTTGGGTTGTGTCTTGAACCTGTCCCACTTCGTCTGCTTCTTCAACTGCTTCAAATAATACATCGGGGTCTAGGTCTCTTAATTCTCTAGGTGATGGTTCAGGTGCGGGTTCAAGTGCCTGAATTCCCGACGGTTCAATTACTCTATCTACTGGTTCAACCTCCGGACGAGCAAAACCAGACAAAAAATCCTGAGTGCTTGTAAGTCTTAACCTACCTGACGAACTTTGTTCCTCCTCGCTGCGCTCAGCTACAGGAGACGCAACACTACTATATCTTAAATCGTCTGCGGCGACATTAACTGGGTCTACTGGGTCAAGTGAAAGACGTAACCTTTCAGCATCACCTGGTAATTCAAATCCTCCTTCAGTTCGCTCCCTGGCTCTTTGCGCTGAACGACTGCGTCGGGCTAAATACTGCTGAGCTACTACTGGATCATCTGCCGCTAATACTCTATCTAATTCATCCTCTTCTGATGTACCTAATCGCTGTGAAATTTGTTCTCTAAGTCTGCCTGTTGTTGAACGCTCAGCTAATGATTCTAACTGTTGCTGGAATTGTTCAGAGGTTGGTTCTGGTTCTATTGCTCCCGGTGCGTCTATCACAAGGTCTGGTAATTCCAGTTCACCGCCACCCGCTATTCTTCCACCACTAAACTCCGGTTCTGCTATTGGAGTTACCGGTTCTAATCTTAATGACCTAGGTGAGCCAGCGGATAAACCTTCTCTAACAGCGTCATCAACCTGTTGTAAAATAACCTCATCATAAGTTGTCGGTGTATTTAACTGAATTTGTGCTCCAGTTAATCTATCCTCCGCAGCTCTTAATTCTCTAAGAACTTCTTCCCGACCATCAGATAACGCACGTTCTCCTGCACCTAATCTCTCTTCAAATTGTTGATAAATCGCATCCTGTCTGAGAATATCAGCTCTTCTATTTTCGTCCTGTGCCTGCTGTCTCGCTTCTATTGTTTCTAATAATTGTCGTGACTGTCTATTATCTAATTCTGTCTGGGCTCTAAGTTCTTGGAATGATCGTCTATTTCTTTCGTCTTGTTCTTGACCGTAAGCATTAGTATCAGCTCTTAATTCAGCTCCTAATCTTTGAATTTCTGGTATTGGGTCGGCATCTTCTCTCGCTGGTAGATTAATTGTGGGACCCTCTACTCTTACCTGAGCCGGCGGCGGAGCGGCGATATTAATAACCGGCGCTGCTGCTGGTGCTGCTGGTGGTGGGATAGCTGCTCTTATCAGTGCCCGCTCTGCTCTACCTGCCGCTAATTCACCACGCCTAACCGCTAATTCAGCGTCTTGTCTTCGTCGTCCTTCTGCTCTGTCTGCTATTCTATCCAGTCTATTTTGGTCTATTGTTGCCTGCTGAATATCTAGTCTACGTCTTTCTATTTCTGGGTCATAAGCAGCACCTACTGGAACTGGTTTAGGGTCTCCTACTATTCTGGGTTCTTCTGTATCTTTATCACGTCTTTCACCTTTTATAAATCGTCTTTGTTCTGTTAAATTTCTTGCTAAATCTCCTCTCAATTGTTTTGTTTTTCTTGCCTTTTTCTTTCTCTTTTTTTGTTCTTTTTTAAGTCTTTCACTTATAGGCACCTGACCCGCCAAGCGCTGGGATTCAAGTAATCTTAATCTATTTATATCTGGTGGTCTAAATCTGTCAATCTGTGCTCTAACAGTAGGTTCAAAAATTATGTTTGATGCCCTCCTCTGCAGTAAATCTTGAACAAGTCTTTTTTTTGCTCCCGACATTATATACTAAGTATTGATTTTTTTATAAGTTTAAACTGAATAATTTTTTTATTTATTAAAGTAAATAATGCCACACTTTCCTTTCAATAAAAAACTATGGGATGCCGGACGTGAAATTGAAGACGCTGCTTTGCCTGAATTAAATAAATACTTTAAGACTAACTTTAAGAGAAACGAAAACGATATTTTTGATATTTTAGATTTCAAGGATGAAGAAGAAAAAATTATAGTTGAAGTCAAAGGGCGATTTAATGCGTCGGATAAGTATGAAGACACGATTATCACTGCCTCAAAAGTTATGGCGGGACAGCAGGCAATTGACGACGGTTATAAAGTATTCTTTTTATTTGTCTTTACTGATTGTTCAAAGATTATGGAACTAAAAGAAGATTCAAGTTTTAAAGTTAAATTTACTGGTACTAATTGTATTAAACATTATATGATTCCGGTGGCTGGATTAGATGATTTTGAGAATATTGAGGATATTGAAGAACCCGAGGAAGAGTTAGAAAAAATTAATTAATTTATTAGATTAAATTATTATATTTGTAATATATATTATGGATACAATACAAACACCAAGACCTTTACCAGACGATATAGAAAATTGGTCTGAGGAGATAGAAGAACTATTAAGTGAGTGGGCGGAGATAAGTATGTGTTACAGTTATTTACATAATTATAGCACACGTAAATATCGCAAGAAATATCATCATCTTCAAATTCCTATCATAATTTTATCAACTTTAACTGGAACCGCTAATTTTGCGACTGATAGTTATGTCCCTGAAAATCTACAACACGGGTTTTCTGCTGGTGTAGGTACACTAAATATCGCGTGTGGTATATTAGGGACTTTGTTAGCATTCTTAAAATACGCCGAGATTTATGAAGGACATAGAATCAGTGCTCTAGCATGGTCTAAATTAAGCAGAACTATAGAAATTGAATTATCTTTACAAGATATTAAAAGAAAACCGTGTAGAGATTTTTTAAAAATTTGTAGATCTGAATACGATAATTTATTAGAAAGTTCACCTAATATTGATTTAGATATAATTAATTTCTTTAATAAAAAGTTCGATGGTAAATATAAAAACGTGAGACGACCGCTCATCTGTAATGGATTAAAAGCGATTAAACCGTATCACATTGATTCAGAATCAGAATCAGAAACAGAATCAGTCTTACCAGAACCAGTCTTACAAGAACCAGTCTTACCAGAACCTTAATCTTCTAACTCACCAAATTCAGTTATATTAGGCGATTTGATAATCAACTGATTAAAATTTTTGTGAATCTGTTTAGCTTCTTCTTGCTGTAAATCAAGAAACATAAAATCGTGTTTCTTTTTATAAATATATCTTAATGCGTCCATGAATTCTTTCTTAGGCAGCGTTATCATATCATCATAGATATTTTCAATTTCTTTTTTCTGCGGTTTATACTGTATTAAGTGACTGGCCGTCTTTCTCAGTTTAGGATCAATTTTATTATAAGTTTGACTTGTTGCGATAATACTAACTGAACCACCAGCTCCCGCCAAGTGACGTCTATTAAAAAATATCTTTTGTAATAAGTTTTCTATTTCTCCTTTACCTTTACCACGTATATCCGCGATAACGTCATCAAAAATCCATAAATATTTTAGTCCTGTGTCTTTAATTTCATCTAATGCGCCCTGTATGTTTTCTAATGTAGCTTCTTCAAACTTTTGTTCGTCTGGTATCATCTCGTATGGATCGCCTTCCATTGTTATCATTGATGGACTCCAGATAAACACGCCGTCAAATTTACGATTGAAATTGCGACCAGACTTGCACACGAGACTATTAATTAAGGACGTTTTTCCGTATCCTGGACGCCCAACTATTATCATAGCAAAACCGCCCTTCCTTGGTAACGGTGCTGGTATGCTATCATCAACATCATCACAACTAAATTTAGTACCAGAAATATTGATTTTTTTATCATATTCTTTTTCACTTATAGAAGTCATTATATTTACTATAGATAAAAATTTTAAGCATAACTAAACTTATAGGTTGGTTTAGCGGGTTGATAGTATTGCTGTGGAGTGCTCTGTTCCGGCAATTCTTCATCAGATGATTCACTTTCACTTGAAGAGGGTGTTGGCGGGCGTTTGGATTTTTTACTTTTTTTAGGTTTATTATTATCATGCTGATTAGGAGGAGGAACGCCGTAGTAGTAATAGTGGTTCTGTATAACCTGCTCTCGCTGTGCCGAGGTATTAACAACTGGTTTAGGTATGCTGTTTTGTTGGACGATAGGGGCAGCTACATCCTGTAATTTAACCTGTTTTTTTTCTTCTTTCTTTTGTAATTTTTGTTCTTCTTTTAGTTTCTTTCTATTAGCTATCCCCTCCGCTCTTTTAATACGTGCCTTTTCAAAAGCAGCTTTCTGTTTTTCGCTACGTGGTTTTTTGGTCTTTTTAACTTCCAGCGTAGCAGCCGCTGCGACTGGTTCCGGTTCCGGTTCCGGTTCCAATTCACTAATAACCTCCTTAATTTCAACATCTCTCTCAATTGATTTCGCTTCTAATTCTGCTTCGATGTCTTCCATAATTATGCTATATCTTAGATAATATTTTCGTTTTTCTAAAGATTTTATAATCTTATGTAAGAATATATAAGAGATGAGTGAATACTATCAGAAGAATAGAAACGAGTGGAGAAAGGGTGGTAAATATTATTATTATAAACCGATAGAGAGGACTTATAAGTTAACAATTAAAAAACAATTGTTTATTATAAGTTTTGACTAATTAGTTAGAAATAATAAAGTTTTATCTGTTATTAAGTTAAGATGAATGTATTAGAATTATTTTCGGGGACTGGTTCAGTTGGTAAAGTATGCGAAAAATTAGGTTGGAATGTGGTAAGTGTTGATATGATATTACCTGCGACGCACGAATGTGATATAATGGATTTTGATTATAAACAGTATCCGAAAGATTATTTCAGTATTTGCTGGGGGAGCCCGCCCTGCACGGACTATAGCAAACTACAAGACGGTTTTATTGGTAGAAAAAGAAAAGGTGAAATATATACGAAAGAAGTTCAAGAGAAAGAGATGAATGAATCAGATAAATTAGTATTAAAAACATTAGAGATAATTGATTATTTTAAACCTGAATTATGGTGTATGGAGAATCCGCAGACCGGGAGATTAAAAGAACGAGATATTATGAAGGGTATACCCTTTTATGATGTTGATTATTGTATGTATTCAGACTGGGGATATAGAAAAAGAACTCGTGTCTGGACTAATAAAAAGGATTGGAAAAACTTAATGTGTGACGGAAGTGGTGCGTGTGGGAATATGATAGAACTACCCACCAATGGTGCTAAAAGACACGACACAGGCAAACCCTTAAAGTGTTCTACACGAAAACTTCATATAAACAATTTAGGAAAATCCGAGACTTCACAGGCAATAAGAAAAGTCCATCAGAACAATTTGGGAAACAGACAGCGACCAGGTGGTGTATCATTATCACAGAAAGACAAATACAGAGTCCCCGAAGACTTAATATTTTCTTTATTCTTGGATTAAAAATAATATAATTATAAGTATAATGTATAAGAAAAAAGAACTAACAAAGAGACAAAAAGACACTATGAAAAGACATTCAAAACATCACACGAAGAAGCATATGGCGGAGATGACTAAGTTAATGAAAAGCGGAAAAACGTTCGGCGACGCCCATAAAATCGCAATGAAAAAAGTAGGTAAATAAATAATATAAGTATAAGTATAATGCCGATTACTGTGACAATTAAAGAAGCTGAC